>VMHT01129220.1_pt1 | contig 28157 bp, 46 predicted proteins | sample 4693611 | NCBI WGS metagenome assembly VMHT01 (sample SAMN12280063, study PRJNA550983) | marine metagenome | isolation source: seawater sampled from same location over 5 years 0.02-0.2 micron viral filtrate | place: USA: collected off the coast of southern California halfway between the port... ... | reverse complement strand
GGTGTTGTGAAGATGCAGACGGGTGGATTGATGGGTGGAGTCGCTGCCGTGATTCCTCAAAATGAACGTGATAAAGCGATTGTTGCACAGCAACAACAAGAAGCACGTGACTTTGTAGCTGCTGGTGGTGTACCACAGATGCCCAATTTTAGAGATGCCGGTAGGCTACCCCTAAACTTACAACAAGCAGCACCTAATTTTACTGGTATGACACCTGTTATGAATGACCCACGTGGTCCTTCCATGCAGGTACAACAACAAGTGTACCCACAGGCTGCTGTACCACAGCAACAATTCCAAGATGTGCAAAAGCCCGTGCTTGATGACGATGGCAATCCAACGGGTGAGACACAAGCTGTAGCACCAAACATTAAAGACATAACTGCACAAATGATGCAACAACCAGGTTTGCCAACTGGTGCCACAACAATGGCGGCACAAGTTCAAGAAACAGCAGGTCAACTTGTATCACCGGCTGCTGGCACTGTGACGGGAACAGTTGCTGTACCAACTATGCAAGCACCGGCACAAACTGCAGTAGCTGCTGCGGAAACTGATGCAAACATTGTTCAAGCTACACAGTCTGCCCCAGCAGTAGACGCTGCAGTACAGGCTACACAGGCTGCACAAGCAACGCTTGACCCTCGTGCGCAAGTAACGGCGGCACAGCAAACAGCATCTTCTGTTGGTAATCTACAGGCTGCACAAGGTAATGCCATACTTCTTAATAATCCTGTACAACGTCAGGTTCAAGCAGGAGAACTTATCAGTGGTGTAGCTAACGCACAAACGGCCGCACAATTCACAGAACAAATACAAGCAGCACAAGCCACCCCATCCCAACAAGCAACCGTACAAGGACAACTTGCACAGCTTACTGATAACTTTGACTCTGCTAATCCACCGGCATGGGCTGCTGGCGCACTTCGTAATGCCACAGCCGTTATGGCACAACGTGGATTAGGTGCATCAAGTATTGCTGGTCAGGCTATTGTACAAGCAACGATTGAGGCAGCACTGCCTATCGCACAAGCTGACGCAGCCACGCTTGCATCCTTTGAACAAATGAACCTGTCTAACAGGCAACAGCGTTCTATGCTGGCCGCAGAGCAACGTGCTAAGTTCCTTGGCCTTGAGTTTGACCAAGCCTTCCAAGCACGTGTGCAAAATGCTAGTCGCGTAGCTGATGTAGCTAACCAGAACTTTACTGCTGAACAGCAGATTGCTCTTGAGAATAGTCGTGCTGCAAACACGATGAATATTAACAACCTGTCAAATCGTCAGGCAATTGTGTTGGCAGAAGCCTCTGCACTTGCTAATATGGACCTGTCAAACTTGAGCAACAGGCAACAGGCGTCTGTACAAAATGCACAGAACTTCTTGCAGACTGACATGGCTAATCTTACTAACAGGCAACAAACAGAACTATTCCGCGCACAACAGCGTGTGCAATCCTTGTTTACAGACCAAGCCGCAGACAATGCTGCGCGTCAGTTTAACGCATCTAGTCAAAATCAGATTGACCAGTTCTTTGCAAATCTTAACACACAAACTTCACAGTATAATGCATCACAAGTTAACGCACAGGCACAGTTTAATGCTGGTCAGATAAATGCACAGGAACGCTTTAATGCAGAAGTTAACAATCAGCGTGACCAGTTTAATGCACAGAACCAACTTGTGATTGCACAAAATAACGCACAGTGGCGTCGTCAGATTGCGACAGCAAACACTGCAGCAGTCAATAGGGCTAATGAAATAAATGCAGATGCTGTCCTTGAAATGTCACGTGATGGCTATGATAATCTGTGGAACTACTATGCTGACACAATGGAGTGGGCATGGACATCTGCTGAAGCACAGCTTGACAGGTATCAAGAGATGGCAGTTGAACAGTTACGTGCAGACAAAACTCTTGAAGCAGAAAACATTGCAGCCCAAACATCATCAGGCAGTGCCATTGGTAACATGATTGCCACACTTGGTTCGGCAGCTATTACAGGAGGATTGTTCGGATAATGGAAACAAACGTAGGACCAAGAGGATATTTTAAAACTGAGGGGCTTGCTAATGAGTTGCGTAATCGGAGTGTACAGGCAGAGCCTTCAGGTAATGGTTTGTTGCGTCCGACCCGTCGTCAAAATCCAATGACGCCAGAGTTAGAAGACAGCCCAGCAGTTCGTGTAGCAGAATATTTTAACACAATTCGTGATAAGCGTATGGAGATAAATGGTGGCAGAACCACAGTTTGATGCGCCTATCCCTGGCATGGGTATGACCCATGAGTTGGGAGCAAGGCCGTGGCAGAATCCTCCTCTCTACAGTACAGTAGATGAGGCACTGGATTATTATATTCCGCGTATGGCTAGTGACGATTTCTCTGAACAGCTTATGGACGTAATGGAAATGGGCATTCCTCTCACTACGCTGGCAAACACTGTTCAGTTGTCCGGTGTAATGGATGGTAAACACAGTGCAGACGTTGGCATCCTTATTATGCCTGTCCTAATTGAGATGATGCGCTTTATTGGTGACAGTGCTGGCATTGAGTACACCACTGGCCTTGACAAAGATAAGGGGCCACGTTCATCTCTTGTGACAAAAGCCATTAATAAACTTCGTGTGGAAGAGCAGAATGAAGAGGCTACACCACAAGAAGCAGAGCCACCGGCACAAGAAGAACTTCCTATGGAAATGCCAGATGAACCACAGCCTAGTGGCTTGATGGCACGGAGAGCATAATGGCATTATTTGGTAGCTTGGGTAAAATGCTTGGCCTTGACACACCCACAGGTAGGGGGTTTGTAACAGGCTTTGCTGAAGGTGTTACTCGTGAAGTAAAAGACGACATGAAGAGCCGTAAGGAACGCATTGACCGGCTGGCTGACTACAAGATTAAGCGCGACGAAGAAGAGCGTGAGCGTTATACAAAAGAGTTACGTGAAAATCTGGATAAGGTAAAAGGTATTGCGGGTAAAGCTGGCGGTATAAATGGAGCAGAATACCTCATTCGTACCTATGGTATAGAGGAAGCCGTAAATAAAGCAGGACAACTAGAGACACTTGGCGGCTTTGGAGTGACACCAGAGTTTGCTACAAAGGATGAGAACCAAACTACGTTTGATGACCTAGCACGTTTTGTGACAGCGGACCCAACATTTACTAAACTTACTGCACGTGGCACACGGGCTGATACAGGCTTGCTTGCAAAGATTGGCCTTGCCCCTGATATTGCTGTTGAAGCACAAAAGCAACGTGATGCTGCTGCTAGTTCCCTTGGACTTGGTATAGCAGAAGCACCAGAACTTGGCGTGATGCCTACAGCTTCAGGTTTTGACCCAAGTGATTTTGGCATGATGGCCGACATGAAAGATGAATCAAATCGTCAAGTGCGTCTAGCCATTGCAGCAAAAGAAGCGGGAGATGATGCGGGTTATAAAAAGCACATGGCTGAAGCATCACAAATGCGTAATATGCTTCGCTCTCTGGATACAAAAGATTTGACAGAGGCTGGCAGTCGTGCATTTACAAGAACCATCATCGGACATATTGAAGCTGTATCGGGTGTAAATGGCGACCACGTTCCTGACGGGCTTGGTGGCTTTAGATTTAAAGCAAAATTTGAAGACGCTGCAGACCAAGGTAAAGTTAACGTAGCTGGCACAGCGATGAATGAACTATACGCAGAAGCAATTCGTAAAGGTATCCCATCAGCCACTGCCATGCGAGTAATCTACGAGTCTGCCAATAAAAATCTTTTGCCTCAAATTGTAGATGATGGTCAGGGTGGCGTATCAATTGTGACAGGAACAGTTGCTCTTGTAGAGAATGGTTTCTTGGGTGGAACAGGCTCATTTGCCCCACCGCCACCTGCGACACCTCCTGCTCAACAGGGACAGCAAAATCAACAAAGTCAAAGCACTCAACAGCAGTCTGGTTCTATACCCACTAGAGTTCAAAACCTTATTGACGACCACAACAAAACTACTGACCCACGCACTAAGGGTAACATTAAGGCAAAAATTGGGCGTATGCTTGGTGGTTCTATTCCACCTAATGTGGCGAATCAACTTAGATAATGTATAATCAACAGGAAGAAATAGACAAGGAAAAGCTACTCAAGGATGAGCAATTCCTTGATGACGCTACTGCGTTCCTGATTGACAGGGGTGGCTACGACGCAGAAGACTTAATGTCGGCAGATAATGTTTACGAGAATTACATGGAACACTTCCGGTTCCAAAACGTAAACGAAGTAACTGCTGTAAATGATTTGTTGTATGCACAAAATGCTGACGAAGAAAGCAAGGAACGCTTTGCTCGTCTGATGGATACATACGACAAGATGGATAGTGACTTGGGGTTTGCAGCCGCTGGCGATTATGTTGCCGGTGTGTTGTCGGCCCCTTCTACGTATGCGGGTATCTTTACAGGTGGTGGCGCAAAGGTTGGCGCACTGGCTGCACAACAAGGTGTTAAGCTGGGTATCCGTGAAATACTCAAGCGTGGCGCAGCAGGACAAGCGTTGCGTTCCGCAGCAACAAAGGGTGCTGTACGTGCTGGCGCAGTAGAAGGTACAATTGGTGCTGGTCAGGTGGCGGCACAAGAACAGGTACGTGTTGAGACAGGTATGCAAGAGGAGATACGTGGTGGTGCTGTGGCATTGGGTGCAGCGGCTGGTGCAGTTCCTGGTAGTATCTTTGGTGCAGCAGCACAGACACAGAAAGCTGTGACAGAGAATGTTGCAGAGCGTGTGTTAAGAATTACAGAAAAACAAATGGGACGTGCTGCAGAACATGCAAACAGAACAACGACCAAACAGGTGTTTGAAAATGATGAGACAGCAGAGACAGCACTTAATATATACGACGTGCTTTCCTCTGGCAGAAAGAAACCTATTGAAGAAACCTTTCCAGAAGTAGAGACTGGTCGTAGAATTAAAGAAACTCTTAGGCCAGATGATGTAGAAATTGTAGATGCACCTACAACACCAAAGCCAAAACTTCCTTTGGTTGCGAGTCTGGAAGAGAAACAACTACAGAATTTGGCTGCTTTTGCAACGCAATTTGTGGGTAGACTTGAGCCAAAAGAAGGAGAGTCCTTTGTTTCTCTTTTGTCACGCTCTCTAAATGCAGAGTTTTATAATGCTGATAGCTTATATACTTTGGCTCAAAAGTTTGGTCTTCAAGTAAAAGACCTTGGACCACTGATGGCGGCAGAATTTAGTCAAGGTGGTAAGACAATGAATATTGCTTCACAACTAAGTAAGGCTGAAGCTAGAGCAAGAAAAGCCAACATGGATTCTATCGACTTGGCTCTAATAGAGGCAAAAGAAATTACAAATCCTGCTCGTGAAGCTGTAGACGCACTTGATGAAGAACTTGGAAAAGGTTTAAAAGGTAAAGCCCTAGACTTTTTCAGGCATCTAAACAAGGCGCGTATTGGATTGATGACAATCCAGCTTGCAACCACAACACGTAACGTGACAAATGGTTACATGCGTAACTATGTTTATGCGTTTGACAATCTTGGTGCAGGATTATATAATAAAACATTTTCTAGGCAGTCAGCAAAACAAAGACTGAAACAAGTTGGAAACTTTAATCCAACAGATGAGCAAATCAAGGCAGAGGCTGAACGTGCAGCACGTCTTGGTAGCGCACAGTTACGCACTGCGTATGACAGCTTTTTGTTCAAAGATTTAATGGGTATCACAACAGCAGAGACACAAGCTATAGCACGTTTAATGCAAGATGAACGCTTTGGTAAAAGTGAACTTGGTCAAAGTGTTTTCATGGCAATGGGTGACGTAGCAGACCACGCCAAAATGGGTGGGGGTATGCTGACTTTGGCACGTAAACTTAACACCCTAAATACCATGTCAGACAATATGTTCAAACGTGCAATCCTGTCACGAGAGTTAAGAAAATCGGTCGATGCTGCTGGGATTAAAGACCCCTTAACCGGAAAACCTGTTACACTTTCTGAGATTCTAAAAAAGGGTAGGTTTGCTGACATTGATGCAGAAACCATTGGCAAGGGAATGGAGGAAGCACTAGACTTTACATATCAAACTGGTCGTTTTGCCGGACGTGAAGGTGGCTTTAACAAAGTAGCAGATATGTTTATTGAAGGTGCATCCACACAACTTGGTTCGACGTTTGTGCCTTTCCCTCGTTATTTGGTCAATCAATTTCGTTTTTTCTATGAACATGCGCCGGGTCTTGGACTAATTAACATTGCAGGTATTCGTAATCAGCCAGGAAAAACCGGAGCAAAACCATTCATAACACTTGATGCTGAAAGTTTTGGTAAGCAGATGGGTGGTATGGTGATGCTCTCCGCGCTCTATGCTCTTCGTGCAAATCATGGTGATGAAACAACAGGTCCATTTGAATACAAGAACCCGTTTGGCACTGGCATTGTTGACGCACAAGCATCCCTTGGACCATTCTCTGCACATGCCTTTGCAGCAGACCTTATCTATCGCAAATTAAACCCAGATACAGTAAGTCGCCCTGCTAAAATCAGAGATTTTGTAAAATCGCTTGGTGGTGGTCAGTTCCGTCCTACAGGACTTGGTATCGTTGATGGTTTATTTGATGAAATGCAAAACGGTATTGACGATGGAGCCATTGATAAACAACTTGAACAGATAGCTTCAAGGTGGTTGGGTAACTACATGAATACTTACACGGTTGGTGCCGGTGTATTGAAAGATGTTGTTGCTACACTTGACCCAGAAATGCGCGTAGTTGCAGACAATACAGATGTTGAGTTTTGGCCGTATATATTCAAGCAAGCAACACGCTCTTTCCCACGTGAGGTAACAGAAGGGGAAAGTACATTTTTTGGTAGGAAGCGTCTAGAAAGCCCAACACGTACAACTGATGTGCGCATAGTTAATCCTTTTATGCGTCAGATTACAGGTCTTGCGCAACAAGAACCTCGCAACCTAGCAGAACGTGAGTTTGATAGGCTGGGTTTGGAATATTATGAAGTAGCACCGCGAAGGATTCAAGGTGGAATTGAAAGTAGTGACCTAAACAGAGAAGCACGTGCCAATATGGGGGCATATGTTGAGGGAGCCATCCAAGATTATATTTTGAATAACCCTGAATACTATGGCTTGCAAAGTGACATTGAAAAGAAGGCCGCACTCAAAGGTAAATTGAATGAGTTACGCAGTGAGGCAAGGGCGCGTGTCCTTGATACAGACCAGTACGTTACGGTAGAAGACCAGCGTACTGTAGCACAGGCACGATACTTTGACATCTCTGGTGCAAAGCGTGACCTCATTGCTTTGTATTATAAGCGAGATACGGGGTTTGACTTAGGTGATACCAAAGATTATTTAACAGCACTAGCTGTGGCAGAGAAATATAACATCTCTGGTGGACGTTAAAAAAGGGGGCCGCAAAGCCCCCTCTCTTTTTGTGTCACTTACTAGCGATTGTCACCACTGCCAGATAGCGTACCCCGCTTCTTGCGGTCAGCCAGTTTCTGTAAGTTGTTCTCCATGATGTGACCAAGGTCCATCTCCATTTCTTTAGCTAGTACGGCACAGTACCATAGCACATCCCCTATCTCGTAACCAATTTCAATACGCTTGGCAAGGTATTCATCTTGTGCTGCGCCATCACGAATGAACTTCTTTACCTTGTTAGCAATCTCACCCGCCTCTCCCGTAAGGCCAAGAGTAAGATACTCCATAGCCTTGTTCTTGGGGAAGATGGCAGTCTCACATGCCTTCTCTTGGTACAATGTTGCTGCAATGTCACTCACTCTTTTCTCCTTCATCCACTGTTTAGCTTCTAGTTCTAAGTCCATTTAGTTTCTCCAAGTTCTTAAAGTACGCAGCCTCCCATCCACGTTGCCACTCCCTATATGGGGTGGTATTTTTCTTTAGTGGATTAGCCATCTGATGATAGCAGTAGTCTGTACCTTTCTTTTTCCTAACAACTACTTTACTAAATGCTTTGTATCCCTCCTCAAAGTTGTTTGCTAGACTTTTGTTCATCATGCTTCTCCTTTCGTTTCATCCACTCTTCGTACTGAGGATGTTTAGGGGGTGGATTGAACTGAACCCACCCCTCTTCTCGTTTCCATGCCAGCTTCTCTTTCTTCTTCGGCTGCTTCTTACTCATTAAAGTAATTATTCAAGATGTCAAGCCTATCTTCATGTGCTGCAATCTTGTCCAACTCCCCCTGCATAGCTTCCATAATGTCTGAATGTTCTCCTATCCCTACTGGGTTACGTAGATAACATTCAATGTTAGCAACGTGCAGTGCTACGTTTGCCTGTGCATGTTTACGTAGTACCTCTATCATCTGTTCTCTCATCTGTCAACTCCTTTCTTTTGCCTGTTAAATATTGGGGTGTCTTCTTTTCTTTAAAGAACCTACCAAATATTTTGTACAGCAGACTCTCTATGTCTTTCATTGTTTACGTCCTCTAAACCTGTGCTTGAAGAATACAACAATATTGATTGTAGTGTTGACAGTGATGGCCAATAACAACCACCACTGCCACCAGTTAGGCATGTCTGCTCCTTCAATCACGCTGCGTTCAAGTCCACTACCTCACAGACACCGGCAGTACAGGCCAACTCACGTCCACCGGATGTAGTGTCTTCCTTCTCAAACTCCTGTAGCTTTGACCAGTCAATTCGTTCTGGCATACGCTCAAGCATTTCCCCATACTGTTCTACAGTACAATCTTGATACGGGGCTTGCTGATATGTATGCTCACTGAATGGCAGGAAGCTGATGCCTGACACCTCATCAAAGTGTTTATACACCCAAGCACCTACAGCCATCCACTCATGCTCCTTGACAGAAATTGTCACAGATGGTTTGTGTTCACACCATCGACGTTGATATAGAAGCCACAGTTCAAGTTGCTCAATAGCACCCATTTCAGTACGGCACACGGCACCTGTGGGCGACTTCATGGGGAAACTGAACACTGTGGTGCTGTCTGGCTTCGTCACATCTGGTTCTGCTGGAATACCTACATCAACCATGAACTGTGTCAGTGGGTCTTTGTTGTCACCACGCACTGTGCGAATGTAGTATGGATTATGTCGGGCATGAATACCAGAAGCACTGTTCACAAGCTGTGACACTGTACCTGACGGCTTTACACACGTGATAGCTGCAGACATTGGTATGCCCAATGCCTCTGCCGTAACCCTATTAGTAAGCACAGCTTGTTCTTTGAGTGCAATTAGCGTAGCACCAATATTCATACCAAATGTAACAGACCTGCCTGACATCATAGCATTATCCATAATACCTGTAAGGGACACGCCAAGCAGACGTTCCTCTTCTGTATTCTTCTTCCACACATTACGCAGATACTTGAAGTCAGTCAATGTGGATTGGAATGTACCAAGGATGGTAGCCAGACGAACCTTTTCAGTTAGGCTCTGCTGGGTATCCGATGCACGTACAACAACCTCTGACAGATTACAGAACTGATACGGACGCAAGATAATTTCACTGCATGGATTTGTACCAAAGTCAATGTAGCTTGACATATCTCTGTGAGGATGCATGGTGTACTGCGAATCTGTATCATCAATTGGAGGCGAGTTATGTAGTTTACGACGGGTATTCTTTGCTGCCTGTCTTACAGCCGACTGACGATTAAAGATACCACGCTCACCAGACTTGCTATCGTACAGAGACATCCACTCACGCATGAACGTACCCATCTCTGGCTTACCCTTGTAGGCTACGCTGTTATTTGCAAGCGCACGTTGTCCCTCATTAGTCCACCACTGACCGGACTTGGCGTGTGCCATCTGGTCATCATTCAAGTTAGACAGGCTGATGAGTGCGCTACGGCGTACACCACCAACAACTACAACCTCACCAATCTTACACATGATGTCGTGGCATTCAATTGGAAATAGCCGACGACCTGTAGCGTTAACGAACTTGTTTATGATAAACTGAAACAGTTCCTCCAAGGGGGCTGGGCCACTAGCGCGACCACCAAATGTCTTCAGACGCGCACCAGCAGGGCGAACCGCACTGGTATCCCACTTCGGGACTTTTCCTGCGTAAAGGAGCGAGATTAATTCACGCAAGGACGAAGCCCAGCCCATTCGAGAGTCGCCAACTTTGATGACAGTGTCCGTGTCATGCATATCTTCATTGACGACAGGCAGCTTCTCAATGTTGTGACGTTCTACTGAGAAGCCTACACCAGTGCCACACATGAGTATGTACATAGTCTCATCGAATGCTCTTGGGCTATCGACAGGTACATATGAGCAGTTGTAACCACCAACATGACAACGGTCCAATGCAGGTCCGGCTGTCATCAATGCTCTCATGCTTGGCATGATGTCTTGGTTTAACACAGCTTGCTCAAGTTCACCACGTAGTTCATCCGATAGGACATACTTGTGCTTGCTCTTGAGATGCTCTGTCATATAATCAAAGTATCGTGCGACTGTCTCACCCCATGTCTCACGACGCTGTTCGTCTTCAATCCACCTTGCATAACGTGAGGTGGCAATAAATGTTTGATAATCGGTTGGTAAATAGTTGTTCATATCTCACTCCATGTTTATTTTCATATGTTTGATTTCCATGCCAGGTAATTCGTGAAAGTAATCCTCCAAACTTTCTTGTATTTCTTCCGTTGGATTTTCATCTGCTGGCATTGTGTATTCTTCAGGGTCAATATCCAAAGTGACGTAAATTTTAACTCGCATCACTATCCTCTATAGCTTTCTCTAGCGCATTGATGTACCACTTTGCTTTTTGTACATCCTCCAACGGCTTGCCCTTGTAATCGAAACGCCACAGGTATTTCATTATATTACCTTGCAAATAGTATTTAAAGTTTGGCCCCAGCATTGCCTCAATAGCTGTAATGCACTCAATGCCCGACTGATTATAATGCGAGGGGCTGTTGACCATATCTTCTTTTCCGTTTAGTTTTTTAGTATAATACTCGTCCATCAATTCCTCCTCATCCTCTTTCATTTTCATAAAGGCTTCATGTCGCATCATGCCTCTCCCTTCGTCTTCGTTGTAAAAGATAGATGTATAACATTATCATCATCGTCGCTTCTTATTATTACGCCATTCTCTTCTTCCTCATCCTGCAAGGATATTAGTTCTTCTGTATATTCCTCGCAATATTTATATATCTGTTCTCGTACATACTCATCTTGTTCCATTACAGGCAGTGATGACAATAACATTTTTACAAACAATTCCATACCACGATAAACATCATCTGTCAACTCATTATGCTCAGATGTTATAACAGAAACTTCTGCATCACCTGTCCACTCTCCACTGGCTAAATAAGTAGGGCGTATCCTAATTAAAAAGTCTTCATTCTCAACTGCTCTTGCCACGATAAACTCCTTTCTTTTTTTCGCCCTTGAATGGTATAAACTTAGGATGTTTATTCTTTCCTTTTTCTTTTAACCAATCTTCAGGAATAATTCTATCATAGTATCTAAAGTTATACTTTATACACCACTCTGCGTAGGATGATTTAGCACCCTTGCGTAGCTTTCGTCTACTATTTTCAAACACAAAGCGGATGTCCAGCTTTGGGTGTTGCTTCTTGATAGCAAGATGCTTGCGCCTGTCTGCTGCAGTAAACATACCCTTCGTCTCAATGATGATACCGTTGTTCAGCACGAAGTCTGGAGTATAGGTGCGATACGCAAGGTCTTCCCATTCAATCTTGACTTTCTCATAGTCATACTTTATTCTGAGTTCGTCAAGATATAGGGAGACTTTATGCTCAAGTCCACTCCTATATCCATACTTTCGCGCTGCCCTAAACTGTTTATAGTTAGGCATTACATTGCCCTATCTTTGAAGAAATTTGCATCAGTCTTATGCTCATCGGCAATATGAACATAAGATACAGTCTTAGGTTGCTTGGCCTGTGACATAATTGCAGGACGTTCTTGTATGTCCGGCCAGCAGGAAAGACGATACCTACAAAATCCACACTCTGTGCCAAGTATCGTGTTACCAGTAGGCTTACCACGGAATGTCTCAGGCACTGCGTCAAAGCAGCGTTCAAACTTATTCTCTTCCACTGTATCGGCTGTCTGTTTAATGCGACCTACTTCTTCTTCAACGTCAAGACCCGTAGCTGGAACGTACTTAAACTCGCCATTAGCTTTATTTACTACCCACCAGCCACCAGCTTTCTTTCCTGATGCCTTCGCATAGCCAGCAAGTTGTGATACATAACCAAAAGCATCACCCTTCTTCAGTGTGTCGAAAGACTCAAACTTGTTAGTATACGACCAATTAGATGCTGACTTAATATCATCAACAGCACCGTCAATAACAATATCGTAGGTGCCAGTGATGGATGTATCATCATCAAGTTGTAGAGTAACCTTTTCATCATCTTCATATTGTACCCCTGCTTCTTTAAGAAGACCCTTGAAGACTGCCTCTACAATATCCCCAAGCATCATGTTCATTATGAATGTTGTCGGAAAGGGTAACGCTTTCTCTGGTTCGTTCTTCTCAAACCAAAGCTGACAAGTTGGCCTACCCACGTTTGACATACGCAAACCAAACTTGTCTCGCTTATTACCCCCACTAAACTGGCGTTGAAGTGCATTCATTACATCTTGACCCACTTGCTTAATGGTATCCTCCGACATTGAGGACTTACCCTTAACAGCGTTCTCCATGTACTGATGCACAGCCAGTTCGGCTGGATGATTGAGGCTACTCATCATCTACATCTACCGTGATAAATTCACCAACAACACCTTCATCTTCTTCCGGCTCACCGTGAGCAGCCTTGTCCCACTCAGACAAAACCCATGTATTGAAACCCTCGACATACAGCATAAACTCTTTGAAAACGTCTTGGTCTTGTGGTGTAACTTCAAGACTATTCTGTACATCAAGATTAACTACAGGCACATAAAAGGTAGAACCAGTGGGAAGTTCCCGACCCTGTGTTTCAATTGTCATGTGATGCTGTGGAGGAAGACGACGCATCTGACCCAGCTTATTGAAAGCCTGACCTACGTTCTTGAAACCTTCCTTACTATCAATCTCCCACACGCATGGTACATCGGTAACTTCTTGCGCGTCACCCTGTTCCGTTACACCAGACATAGATGCAGTACCAAACACAACACGAACCCTGCGTATCTGACGTATAAGTTCTTTCGTGCCATCAGGCAGTGCATCAAAGTCCTTGATGTAACCCCCAGGTTTTCCGCAGTTAAATGTGCCAGTAGTATCTTTCAGGTCAATGTCCAGCTTTTCTGCCATAACAGTTTTCTGATAATTGTTGGCATTGCTATCATATCGCTGATACATGAAACGTTGAATAAAAGGACGCAGAATAACCTTATCAGCGTAGATAACTTGGTTATCTGTGTTCTGCAAACCCATTGCACCAGCAGATACAATCTCCATCTTCATGGTTTTGCCGTTAACGTCGGCATCCCCCATGATAGACTTCTTGTTAATACGCAACCGTGCCAGACTAGACTTCTTCTCGCCTGTATCATAAGCCATGCCCATCATCTGCGCCATAGCTGCATAGTTATTAGTATCAATAGTTGTTAGTTCACTCATATTTGTTGACTCCTTTCTATAAAAATAAAGACGAGTTATATCACACAACGTCCTTCGTGTCAAGCCAATTCGGGCCAATCTTTGCTTCTAATATAAGAGGCACATTGAAGTCAATGCCCCACCTACCTGCAATTAGTCCAGGTAATTCTTTATTGGTTGTGTCTATCACTTGTAACACAAGCCTTTCTTCCATCGGGTGCATATCAATTACAATACTATCATGCACACTATTCACAATACATGACTTAGCGTACTGTAATAGTGAGTCGATATGTAGCAGGGCAACAGGAACAATATCTGCTGTAGCCAACGACTGCACAGGATAGTTCTTTAGCTGGGTGAAGTGTGACACACGACCACTCTCTAGTCTTTGTACATCGGGAAAAGAAAACTCCCTGCCAGAAGGTGTGACGACCTTTTTGTTTTCTAAAGCCTCTTTAGCCAATCTGGTATGCCAATTTGCGATGCCTTTATACTTCTCCGTGAAGTGTGTGTAATACTCTGCCTCCGCTGGCGTTCTCCCAAAGCCCGTTGCTCCATAAAGTGGCGCGAACGTATGTGCCTTTGCTTCTTGGCGACTTGTCGGTTGACCAGCATCAGTAATAACTTGACTGGTATATGCATGTACATCAAATCCTGTAGATACTTCCTCAATTGCAACTCCATCTTGTGATAGGAAAGCAGCTACCCTGAACTCAAGCTGTGCAAAGTCTGCTTCCACAATTTTACCATTATCAAAACGTGATACAAACACTCGCTTGACAGGGAATGTACCACCACGTGGCATGTTTTGCATGTTGGGGTCAGCACCACTGAAGCGACCAGTGGACGTGCGATGCTGCAACAGGCGAACATGTAGCTTGCCATCATACTTTGTGTGCGTCTTGATGCCGTCTACAAAAGATGATAGATAGGTATCCAACGCACTTAACCTACTGACATCATTAAGAAAATCCCTAGCTACCTGCATATTGTTCTGTGTGGCTATACCCTTGAGTACACCCAAGTTACCCTTGCTCGTAGAGAAACCATTAGCACTAGCCCACTTGGCATTGGGTGCAGTAAACTTTAGGCCAGCCACTTCTTTTGTTCTCTGATACAGAAAGCCTGATGCTGCACAATCCACGCACTTGTTTGGCTTGTTATACGGGTCACCATTCTTCTTTGTTTTACGGACATACCCTGTGCCATTACATGTCTTACACTTAACAGCGTGTGTTTTGTAAACAACATCTGTCTCCATCTTTACGGTATCCCTGAAGTCCTTATCTTTCATGTAATGATGAATGGCGTTGGCCCATACAGTTTTATTCTTTGGCTTACGGCTGTACACTACCCACGACAACTGCTCTGGGCTATTGAGATTGACTGGTGTGTCGCCCATCAACTCGCGTACCTGTGCTGTCAGATTGTGCGTCAGAATATCTTTCTCTTGTTGAAACTCAGCCCTAACATCCTCAAGGACATCCATGTCCACAGTCAGACCACGCTGGTAAATACGAGCCAGACATACGGCTACTTGGTTTGTCAAGTCAACTGTACCCATAAGCCCAGCATCTGTAGGTGTGTTCAAACGATACATCAGCTTATCAGCAAGTTGTTGCGTAGCTTTAATATCGGCAATACAATACTCCGACAGTTCGTCAAGAGGTATGTCACGGGTGCTGTAACCCTTAGAGAAATATTCTTTCAGGGTATCCTGCTTCTTGGTATCCAACTCGTAACGCTCTGCACATGCCTCTAGTGACAGTGGCTCTTTCACACCACGCTGCAGTACATACTCAGCAAGCATTGTGTCGAACACGGGTCCATCATACTTGAAACCCGATTCCCACAGCCACAGCAAATCGTGTGCTGCATTGTGCATGATAAGCACTGTGGCCTCATCAAGAAACATCTGCACACGCTCACTATAGTCATGCCCACTCTCATGCTCTTCGTGGTCAAAGGGAAATGCGTGATACACCCCTTGGTCGGTAAGTACGCCCACCATAGTAAGACTGTTGTCTGGCTCAAATGGGTCAAGGTGCATCTTTCCATCACGCTTTGTTACAGTATTCTCTACATCCAGTGTTAGCTTCATACTTCATATCTCCCATAAACATTATCCAAATTACAATGTAATCTTCCATGCCATCCTGTCAACTTGTTCTTCACAATATTTAGGTGACGCTGTGGGTCTTGCTTGTTCTGCCCTTCGATGAGTGGGTTGGCTGCAATCAGTATCATAAGGTCGGCCTCTGCTGCCTTGCCTGTCTTTGACCCTTCCATCATGCTCTGGTTCAGAACTGTCTTACCTTCTGCTTCAGCAGACAACTGTGACATGTAGAAAACAACACAACCATACTGCTTGCCAATCTCTCTAGCATAAATTACGTTTGCTTTCAATGCCTCATCCTGTCTCGTATGCCCGTGCATCGTAGCAAACTTATCACCCATATCCAGAACAATCACGTCAGGCTGATAGCTTTTAACAACACTCTCTACCCATGCCATGTTCTTGCCTGTCGAGTCTTTGAACCTGATGTTGTCTGTAATTTGATTGTATAGGCTGTGCGCTTTCTCCTTATCCCTAGATATTTCCTCCATCGTCATGTGTGTAGCAGCAGTAAGGTATCTTTCTGCCACACGCAGTGCCTTCTCCTCGTTACACAGGATGATGCACTTTGCACCCTGATGTGCAAACCCGCGAGGGCCAGCAATCATGCTGGAATGGAAGGATGTCTTGCCTGTGTTTGGCCTAGCACCAATCTCAATTAGCTGGCCAGCGTTAACTCCCCTAATCTCCTGTGCCAGTGTTGGCAGGTTAAACTTCCAACGACTCTCCAGCGAATGACTATCCAGTATTGAATCAATGCTAATATCTTCCCACTCCATATTTAGATTGGGAGTGAAGTCATCATTGTATTTTGCAAGCAACTCTCTCAGAGGCTCCATAGTGGCCTCATCACCATTGGAGTAGTTTACCCCCATGTTCACGATTACCTTGCCTATATGACGCTGAAACAGGCGAGAAACCACATCTGCTGCCACGTCGTTACCCATAGCCCTTTCGCTGCCCAACTTATGAAACAACTCCTGGTAGGAATGCTCCTGTGCTGTAGTCAGTGCCGGAGTATGTGCCAAGAAATACATCGACACTTCCTCTGGCGTTACAGACCTTTTGTATTGCTCCATCATCTTGTCGATGCAGCGTATAATCTTTACGCCTTCGTCGGTGAACAACTCGTCTGGGCATTTGTTCGCCCTATGTTCTTTGTAAAACTCCTCGTCCATTAAGGAGCGAATCATTGTCATTTCCATTGCATGTCTCCTAGTAATTTCATATCTCTATCGTTCCGGTATTTCAAATCTTGCTGTAGATTCAGTATCTTAACTGTGCTTACATAGTTCTCCAAAGCCTGTGCATGAGTTGCCGACTTGGCAATAGCATCAGGGTCTAGAGCAACTAAGACAGTGGAGAACTGTGCCAGATACTGTTTGTGAGTTTGTTGTAAACTCGTGCCAAGCAACGCCACCCCTACAAAACTTTTGACATTGCCAACAACAGCAGCACTAACACAGTCCTCCACCACGACAGCGACAGAACCAGTGCCACAGATATAGGGGAGACTGCTAGACCCATACCTCTTCCACTTTGGCTGTCGCCTTGTCAACGCCCTACCTGTAGCGTCAACAATCTTGTTATCGTGCCTCACCAGAAACACAGCGCGTTCCTCGCGCACGTCATACATCAATCCCAAATCAATGGCATCTAACTCGTAGCTGTCTGCCCAGTCTCCTACAAGTTGATTGCAAGGGACGATGTATTCTGGTAGCACAAAATTATCTTCCTTTTTTTCTTGGCGCATTAGTTCGATATCATCTATCGACCACATAACACCCTTCGCACCACTAGATTTGCATGATGCCTTATAACAATTCCATACGATGCTGCCACCCATGTTGGTCACAGAGAAAGTATTATAGCCCTTACAGTATGGACAATTCGTACGAATAGTTTCACCATACCTGACATCATAATCATTTAGTACATCATTTAATGTTACTATCATATTATGTATCCTTCCTTTGCCGCATCTAATGTTTAACTACCATGATTTCTACGCTTTGTCAAGGCATAATTTGCACTCTCAAAGGTATGTTTCATGTATGGCTTGACCGATTGTGGGTTAGCATGTCCTGTTACCGACATGATTTGTCCTATACTCACACCAGCATCAACCATTTCTGTTGTGCCAGTTCGTCGCAGGTCACGCAACTGTAATTCACTTGACAAACCAGCCTCATCCATAATCTTCCTCGCATGTTTAGGTAACTTATACATACTGTATGGCTTGTACACGCCCTGCAAAGGATATGGTCTAGGTGCCACATACTCTTGAAACCCAAAGTCATCTTGTTGCTGCTTCAACATGTCGCACAAGTCATCTGATATGGGAAGAAATACTTCTGCCCTACGCTTTGACTGCTCAATATGCACAGCTTGCTTATCAAAATGTATAGAATCCCATGCTAGTAGACGCATGTCACCTAGACGCTGACACCACTCGTAGGCCATCTGTGCAATGAGTCCTATGTTCCTAGTGTTGAAGTCACTGTACGCGACTGATAAAAACTGTTGAACATCCTCTTGCGTCCAGACAACCTTACGAGATTGTGTATTTCTTTTCTTGACTTTATCAAACGGGTTGGTCGTTACATGCTCCATCCTGACACCATGATTAAAAATAATCCTGGCTACAGACATGAGGTGATTCGCAAATGACACACCCCTCTCGCACCATTCATCATACATTTTCTTTGCAAACAATGGTGTGATATCTTTAAGGCGTGTGCCATTCATACCCTGCGAAACTACAGTGATGTGGTAATCATACTGTGCTTTAGTATCAGGACGTAAACTCCTGTATTCTAAAGTTTTCTTGTAGTCATTTGACAAGTTAGAAAAGTTTTTCATAGACTACTCCTATAGAAATGATAGATGATTACCACCCACATGTAACACACTGCTAACTCAAGCAGCAAGATTACATGTCCCACTCTTTGATTTCAACATCCTTATCAACAAGGGCGTGTTTCAGACCCCACCATGCGTCATCAACTTGGCGCAGGTCATCATAGTCGAGGGTGCAAAACTCACTCACGCGAGTACGAATTGGAACCCATGCCTTGAGTAACGTCAGGACAGCATCCTGTTGCGTAGGTGTCATAGCCATCCAACATTCAGTTGCTGCTTCACGCTTCAGTTCCCACTCATTCTTTGTCTCACTCATATCTAATCTCCTCTCAATCACAAGATGTCTGTCGGGTAATTACGGCCACCCAACATTGCCGTTCTTCGTCGTACTTGACTGGACGAACCAGCCTTGTTCCATATCCAAAAGGATGCCACCCCTTGAAGTATAAGTCAACCTGTTTTTGCAGACCTTCCTCAGTATTGTCTGTTAATTCTGCTCTCACGTCTTTCATCCTGCAAACCTTTCTATAATTCCAATGATAACATGATAGGCCATCCAGCCAAAGGAGCCGAACACACAGGCAAACAAAAGCATCTCAATGCCATCATGTGTGAGGTAGTAGTGTGCCACCCTGTGCCATAGCTTACTCATGCTTATTCTCCTGCATAAAGGCATCCAGACTATCTGGCTCTGCTACTTCTCTGTAGTGATGATACATCTCGTCATATGCAAATTGCAGTAGTGTCTCCATGTCCCAAGCATCCACGCACTTCATGCAAGCATTGGCTATCTGGTCATCTGTGTATTTATTCATGCTCACCTCCATTGCCTCTACCCAAGCCACCAAAGTAATTAGGCTTACGTCTGGCTGTTTCAAACACACCTGCCGTGATGAACACACCAGCAATCAGCAGGGCATGTGCTATGGCACTGATACCAAAGACAGTGACAGAACCCACAGACATGGCAAAGATAATGCACCACATCCAAGCCAGCACCTGCATCACCATGTGCCTTGTGTTTGTGTCCGGTATGTATGACAGGGGATTGTAACGCCAATCCATAATCATATTCCAGGTATTACGCATCTTCTTTCTCCTTTCGTGGGGGCTGATATAACCCCCACTTGATAAGCATTTCTGTTTCAGCTTCATGGTTGGGATTGTCCCACTCAATGTCTATGATGTGCTTGTCATCCCAGTCATGGTCAAATAGTATGTCCTCGTTCATGTCAGTCCATCCTCGTGACAAAGTAGCCATTGTCAGTCGGCAGCGCAGTGATTGCGTATGGATAGAAGTACACAGTGCCATTCTTTGTCTGCATCTTACCTACATACTCTAGGTCTTCATCCTCTTCATGTGGACTCTGATACAGGCCATCCTCTGACACTGTGCCTTCAAACTTGTACAACTCACCAAAGCCATAGCGTTCTGTCATAAAGGACACAAGGTCTTTGCCACCCACCATGTTGTATTCAACTACCCAATGAGGAAGAAGTCCCAAGGATTCTGCCAAGTGTTCTTTGGGTTCATCATAGTGCTTAGTGTTCAATACTAGGTTCATATCTACTCTCCTTTCGGGCAGGGTTCCATGCTGAAGTAAACGTACTTGTTGTCCACCGCAATGTGTGGGACATCAGGTCGCACCTCTTGCTTACCTACATATGTAAATGAACAATCTTGCTCTAGCTTATCGTTCATGTCGGTGATAAATTCTGCGTTGTCATTTGCAAACATAGCAAACGCAACAGTCGCTAACAATCCTAACATACTATATCTCCTTTCTACTTGTAAGACTTCTTAGAAAACAGGTCAGACAATGACACAAGGTACATCTCCGACTTGTTGTAGTCCCCACCTTTTACCTGACGAGGCTGCATCTTGTCAAGCACTTTCTTCATGGTGGCTGTCGGGAAGATGATTGTGCAATACATATCATTATCCTTGTCTGCTAGGTTCTGCACCCAGTATTCAGCCTCTGTCGCATTGATGCCGGATGGTTTATCAAAGCACTGGTATTCCACAGCGATGTTGCCCCACTTCGTCCACATCTCATTGCGTTCAGTCTTTATCTCAAACTTGTCGCGTGTCATGCCCATCATGTGCAGGAACGTATCTTCGCCCCACTCTCCGAAAGACATATCGAAATCAAACTTCTTCTGGTTCTGTTTATCAGGTCGCATAAATGTTCTCCTTTCTAAAATTTAGGTTCGTATAGTATACCATCAGCAAACAACTGCGTCAGGCGTTTTGCCTCTGCCCTCGTGGCAGGATTGCCTTCTTCGTCTTCCCAATTCCAGGTGTCAATAAGTTGACGCAGCGAAACCAACTGTCGTTGTACATTGACAAGGCGTGGGTCATCTTCTGGGTCCAGTATCATGCATCCATTCCTTTCAGTATGTGAGTGATAACATCTACAGTCCAGCCATTGCCCAGCATCTTGTATCGCTGTGTGTTGCTGACATGGGCTGTGTATCCTTCCGGTACAGTTTGCAACCGTTCACACTCAAGAGGCGTTAGCTTGCGCCATGTGGTATCGCTTGTCAGTGTCTTGGGTTCACGATGTCCACCACCCATTGTAGTAAGACATGGTGACTTGCCGTCAGGATGATACACCCTGCGAACATTGTCATTGCCACGAATATCAGCGTCACCGACATGGCATAGACCATCCTTACTAAATACTAGCTGTCGTCTGTGCTTCTCAAAGTATGACTTGAGATTGCCACCCTTGAAATAATTAGCGTCAATACAATGTGCCTTGTCTCTGTCTACATGACCATCCTCTAGCACATCCTTGAGCATGATGCCCTTGTCATCAGGTAACTTGTCCATTGGAATGTTTGTCCAGTAGTATCGTTGCCTGTTCTGTGCTGACACTAGCCGACTGTTGATGAATATAGGTTCGACACCTAGTGCCTCAGTGATTACATCCATTGACTGCTGTTTCATCTTGACATTTTCCAAGAGAAAATACTTGGGCCGCAACTCCTTCAACAGCCTCACAAACTCCCAAAACAACTTGGAACGTGGGTCATCAAAGTTTAGTCGCTTGCCAGCAAAGCTGAAGCCTTGGCACGGACTGCCACCAATCAATAGGTCAATCTGTGGCAAGTCATCTGCCTTCACGTCACGCACATCACCTAGATGTATCATGTCAGGGTAGTTAGCCTTCGCCACCTTGATAGCGTACTTGTCTATCTCGCTGGCAAAATATTTGCCCACTTGGAATCCTGATTTCTCTAGTGCAATCTGCCCACAAGACATGCCGTCAAACAGTGATAGTACATTCATCTGTATCATCCTTTCCATACAGTTCGTCTGCTTGTTCCGGTGACAAGTCAAACCTGCCACACGGTGATTTAGTTCTGTCTGTAATCCACATACCGTCAAACTCAAAACCCTCATTCATTACTCGCTCTCCACTCCATTAGCCTCAAGGATGGCACAAGCCACATCACAGTGGTGGTTGAATATATCTTGCCCCTCATCACTGAACATCTCTGTGACTGTGCCGTCGTCATTCTCTACCTCAATCAGATACTCACTCATACCTGATGGGCCATTAGCCATAATCTGTTCAGCAATCTCAGAGTACAACTGTACCCATTGGTCGTTTGATAATTTTACAATCATGCTACATCCTTTCCAAACCAACGCTTGGCTGTCATGTCATTGATGACATACTCACCACCGGAACGCATGTCCTTCACAATCCACGGGTTCTTTCTGGCGCGTGACTTGTACCCAATCAGCGTGTACTTGCCGTCACCAATCTTGTTGGCATCAAGGTCAGACAGACGCGCCATAGTCTCAAGGTCACGTTCCGTCCTAGACTTTGCCCCACCTTCACGCACCACCAGTTTGTATGTGACTTCCACATCGTTATAGCTGGCGTTGCCTAACTCTAATTCATACCCATCAATCCCATGCTCTGCAAAGATTGCGTTGAGTTTGTCGCGTAGTGCTTTAGCTGTTGTCCTATCCATTGTAAGATACCTCCTGCATCTGTTGCTTTGCCTTACGGTTTGCCTTCCGGCTACGCCGCCAATCTTGCAACGCCTTAACCTTTTTCTTTACCGGAATTTTCTGGAACGTCAACTCGTTTTCCTTCTTGTCTTTTTGCTTTGCCATAACTTCCCTTACCTTTCTTTGGTGATACGACACTCGCCCTTCGTCGTGACAGAGCGAGTGCCTTGGCTACCGGATTGATTGGCGTAATCCTACGCACGTTTTACAAACTGTCCACTGCCCGCATCACGCGATACCGACAGATAGCCCTTGTTGTTTGCCCATGTACCACTGCGCTTGTAGCGCGATGTAGTCCGGCGAAACTGGAGATTTTCCACGCCGATAGGGTTACGAATGATTGCCTTCACATTTACAGTTTTTTTGAACATAGCATAGTCTCCTTTTACTGTTGATTGTCTAGTTCTACTTTCATGTACCCACCCATTGAATGAATGAATACCTGCACATCTATGCACAATTTGTCACGAATGTCAACAAGATTATCTGCATAGAAACTTTTACGCCCCGCTAGGTTTCCTAATACCTTGGCCTTGTCACACATGGGATAGAACCGATGTGTGCCATATTCCATTTTCAATTCAAATTGCATGGCTGTTACCCCTTATCTGGTTGCTAGTAGGGCGAAAAGGTCTGCGCTTGTCTTATTGGCAAGCCGGATAGCCACATAACGGGCATCGTCCTTGCCCAGATATTGGCGCGCAATACGATATATTTTTTGTGCTTTAGTCATTAGTCTCACCTCATTTGGTTAATTGGCAGGGGTGCAAGGAATTGAACCCTGTCCTAGTGGGTTGGAACCACTTATGCTGCCGTAACACTTCACCCCTATAAAGTCAATAATAAATAAAGTGGGGTGCTTTTTCTTCAGCACATACCGTCGCACCCCTTGAACAGTATGTGCCTACACCTATGTCATGGCATGTCTTACAACACCTATCGCTTCGCATAGGTACTCCACGAAATCTAAATCCAGAGTAACCACTCGTCGTCTTCGACATCGATTACAAATCCAGTGTCATCGTGCTTGGCGTCACCCTTTGCCTTCAGCCCGACAATCACCCCTTGTGGGTCAAGAAATCGCAGGTCATCCTTGTCACCGTCTACCACCGGCAACCCCTTGAATGTAGCAGGTATCTTGTCACGGAATACTACCGCCGCGTTGATACCTGTATCCCGTACCGCATTCAATACCTGTTCGGCATAGTCAGCATCTGCCTCGCTATATGATAGCGTCAGATGGTAATTGCTAGGCATAGGCTTGTAAGCCCTCGCCACAATTTTTGTGTAGTCATAAAACTGAACATCAGGAAATTGGTCCATGATGCCAGCCTTTTCCCACAGAATATCACTTGTACCGTTAAGCCTCACACATGGTTGCACACCATTCTTGCGTTGCCTACGTCTGAAAATAGTTATGTCGTTTATAAGCGCATCCATGAACCCAATGCGGTCAGTATGATACCACACGGTTTTGCGTTCACGCCCACGCTGAACACTGGACATTTTACCTCGCCCAGCAGATACAAGACACCCCTTATGGCATTGTGCTTTTTCAGCCAACGCACATATGTTGAATGTCTTGCCCTCAATAATAGTCTTGAAAGGCTTGAGGTACATAATACCCGTCATGTACTCTGACCCATCACCCTTCACAGTCTTGGCATTACCGCCAACCCCAATAAGATTGTATGACATAGCGTCACCCCTTGGTTTAGTTATTGATTAAAGAATGGGGGCTTTGTGCATGGCATACACTACCGCTGCCGATAGTTACACTCCACCCCCAGTCAGGCAATCTCCGACATACTGAATACTCCCTCGCTTCGACCTCACCATAAGGCTAACTAGGCGCACAAGCGTTACAGTATGTCAGGTAATTAGGCGCACTGCTAGTGCATTATGGTATCTACCACCCACAGAGATTTCATGTGTCCATCTGCCCACGTTCATGGCCTAGCCCTTGGCCTATTGCTGGTGTGGATAACCTAGCTTAGTTTTGATATCTGCCTTTCGCGTCCTTTCGTTTTCTTCAGTCTCTAAATCGTAATTCATTGTTATTCGATTAGTCAAGTATTCATTTAGTCCCTTGTCTTTATCGCGCTGTTCCCTCGCCCTTTGGCTCAATCGGTCTCTGTTTCCGCTTGTGACTTGTGTTCCTGCTACAAGAGCTTGTTGCTGTCAGGTCGCTTTGTGTTCGCGATGGTTGTATGATGGAATGAGAATGTGGCACGAATAAGGCACAATCAAAAAAAGTTTGTCAAAGGTTTGACAGGGTATGTGTCAATATATTGACGCGGCTTTTATTATATATATATGTGTGACTGGTGATGTTCATGTTGTGTTCTTATTTTGGGGGTAGGGTGTTTTGGCAAACAATGGGGTGCCTATTTTATGTGCACCATCCTGCCTATTTTTTGTGCAATCTTTCAAACCGCGCCATTCATCCGGCATTCAATAGGGGTCAAGTGATAGCATATCTCTTGCCATATAATAAAAAAGCATTGCAAAACAGTATGTTACACCGTTTGTTCACGCTTTGTTCCAGGCTGTTCACCTTTTGTTCCACCCCGCGGCCGGACCACCACCCCCGTACCGTACGTACATATACATACAAGCACACAGATTGGGGAAATTGAGTGTTAACCACATGGGCAAATGATAAACACGGGTGACATCAGTATACACAAGTCAACACATATTTTGTCAGCAAAAGATAATTTTCTTCTTGACAGGGTACAGTGAAGTGTGGTATAACTCTCTTATTAGATAAAACATTAAATGTCCTTACAAAGATGTTAAAGATATTATATGATAACATTAAATGCTACATCTAATAACCCCCTACCTGACTAATTTGTATGATTCATAAAAAAGTAGTTGACAATGGGAAAGAAATCAGTAAAACTATACACAGACAATGTGCTTGATGCATTCTATGACGCTATCAAGAATAACACATTACATAATTTGCATATTCCCCATAGTGATGTGTTCTATGTAAGGCAAGCTGTGGAGGCACATTATGGTCGTTCTTTCACATTGAAACATGTAGAGGCTGCAATGAAAGCCGAAGGATGGAAGGACACTGATGATGTTTAAAGCACTTGTAATGGTATGTAGTTTATCTGACCCAACTAATTGTACTGTTTTCTCAGATACGATAAAGCTACGTGAAACTGAAGAACTGTGTAAGGCACGTATTGAAGAAATGGTTGGGGTCATTCAAATGACTATGGAATCACCAATGGAATACAAGTTTAAGTGTGAGCGTAAAGAAAGCATATAATGTTTACCGCAATAGTATTGGCTTGTGCTATCAATATGACCAATGCGTGTATTGAAGCCACAGATGAACTGGGGCCGTATGAAACGAGAGAGCAATGTGTGATGCGTGTTCATCAAATGATTACTAGTATGCAGATGTCATTTCCTGTACCCCACGAGTATAAGTACAAATGTGTTGAGCATTCTATTACCAAAAAGGGTATCAATCTATGAGTGTAGAATACCGTGGTATAACATTCCCTGGATACAATAAGCCCATCAAATCTAACCGCGAAGGTAAGAAGAAGATGGTGTTGGCTAAGAAGGGTGACAAGGTAAAGCTGATTCATTTCGGTGCTACGGGTTATGGACACAATTACAGTGCTGCAGCCCGTAAGTCATTTCGTGCTAGGCACAAGTGTGACACAGCTACGGACATTCTGTCTGCACGGTACTGGGCATGTCGTACTCTATGGGGTGGAGCAGGTAAGCCCTCGCAATCTAGTCCTAAATCACGTAAGGGAAAATACTAATGGCTAAGAAAAAAGATGACGTAATGGTTGTATCAATTGGTATTGGTTCAATGCCCAAGAATAAGCTGAAGAAGATGAAGAAGGCTGAGATGGCATACGGTGGTATGGCTAATGGCAAGAAACACATGTACTCTGCTGGTGGTTCTGTATCAGATAACCCAGGTTTGAAAGCATTGAAGGCTAGTGGACCAAAGGGTATGGAAGCATACAACAAGATTACTGGCAATGGCTAATGCATCCTGTAGAACAGGACATCCGCAACTGGTCAAACAACTTTCTTGAAGTGCCTAATGAAAAACTAAATGGCCTACCTCCCTGCCCTTATGCAAAACAGGCGTGGGCAGATAACAAGGTAACATTCAGTATCAACACAGGGCTGGATGGACTGGTAGACGCAGTGAAGCAGTTTGAGTCCCACGACTATGATATAGTTGTGTGGGCCAGCGAAGAATTACCGGATATGGAATACCTAGATGGTTTTTGTGACGGTATGAATGAGGCACTGTCAACTCAAGGTGCCGATATGCACCTGATGCAATTTCATCCAGACTACAGTGCGGAAGATGCTGGGCTGGATTTCTTGTTACAAGAGGGGGTCAGTGACCCTGACTTAGAATACTGCATGGTATTTGTGCAGAGGCTCTCAGTGTTGGACGATGCCGCATTGAGTTTAGAAAAGAGTGGATACTACTTGAAGTTTCCGGTAGAGACATTCCACTCTCTTGTTATTGACAGACGGAGATTACGAAATGGTAATGAAGAAAAAGATGCGGGGCGGCGGCATGATGAAGACAGCGGCTAAGAAGAAAATGATGCGTGGCGGTGCAGTCGCCAAGAAAAAGATGATGCGTGGCGGCATGGCGGCTAAGAAGAAGAAGTAATGCCCGTACTACAATCAGGCTCAAAGTTTCGTACTGAAGTAGTTGCGTTAGGTACTACTAACAAGACGAATGTGTACACCGTACCTGCAAACTTCTCTTCACACTTGGAGAATTTGTTTGTAAGTAATAATCACACAGGTAACGTGACTTTGAGCCTACACTTTTTTCATGCAGATGATAATGCAGAATATGACTTGTTGACTGCTCACAATATTGCGGGTGGGTCATACGAGTCTATATTTACTGTAGACAGACCTCTGTATCTTCATGCAGGTGACATTATCAAATGCACAGCAGGTACAGCTAGTAAGCTAGTTATCACTACTGCATGTGAAGAATTTTTTGACCCAGCGAGATAGGAGACAGGAGATGCCCCGTGTCACTAAAAAGCCAGCCGCTAAAAAAACCAAAGCCACACCGACTGCAGCGAAAAAGAAACAGACTAGAACGGTTAAACTTGCGGCGGGTGGTGCGCCAAAGAGCAAAAGCAGAGTTAATGAAGCTGGCAACTATACTAAGCCCGGAATGAGAAAACGTCAGTTCAGTCGCATCAAGGCTGGGGGCAAAGGTGGCGCACCCGGTCAGTGGTCAGCACGTAAGGCGCAGATGCTTGCATCAGCCTACAAGAAAGCAGGGGGTGGATACAAATGATATGGAACATGTATTCCTCCTTCTGGTTTATCTAGGCACAGGAGAGTTTCGCAACTTAGTCAGTGGCGACATGCACTTTCGTAGTATTAACGAGTGCAATTATTTTGCAGAAAAGTCAGCAAAGAGGTATGGTAATTATCAGTACAGCGCATACTTAGACCCAAAAGACAGAGTAACAGCTTATTGTGTACCTAAATACGTTAACCCCGACAACGTAAGGATATATTAAGATG
>VMHT01102788.1_pt1 | contig 28178 bp, 42 predicted proteins | sample 4693611 | NCBI WGS metagenome assembly VMHT01 (sample SAMN12280063, study PRJNA550983) | marine metagenome | isolation source: seawater sampled from same location over 5 years 0.02-0.2 micron viral filtrate | place: USA: collected off the coast of southern California halfway between the port... ... | reverse complement strand
CTAATTCTAGGTTTACTTTTTCTGCCATTTTAACTCTTTTTTAAATTTACGCCATGCACCTTTAAAACTTTCTGGGTGTGCATATTTACCTTGTGCCCTTTGAATCTCTTCAGTTTCACCATTAGCAAATTCTAGCATCTGTAAAATTAGTTTTATCATAATAAATTAATTAATTCAAAGTCTGTTTTTCCAGTTTGAAAATTTGTTGTCATTGAGTTTATTCTATAAAGCCTATTATTAATTTCAATACTATCAAATAACTCAATATTGTATATGATTTTGAAAGGTAAAAATGCAGAAACTTTAATTATTCGCCTTTGGGTGTGAAATATTTCTGAGATATAGGTTTCATAATATGTTTGAAATAATGTACCAGTGAACGAATCATCTAATGTAAACTCGTTAAATTCTAGTTTAAAATTAATGTTTGATGCGTCAATTGTGCTATCTAATGAAAGGCTGTTTGATGGTATGATATAGCTTGTTAATTGTTTATTTGTTGTAGCTGTATTTCTAAAACTAATAGAAGCCTGAAAAGTACTACCAGTAGAAGGTTGAAAAATAGGATAAAATAACAAAGGCTTACCAATAAAAGGCTGCTGATTTTCATTCACACAAAACCCATATTGAATATTCGTGTTGCCGTTATCAACACCACTACCAGCAGCATTAATCAACCGTTCAAATTGCATATGTTCAAATGGAACAGTAACTTCAAATATTTCATTTGGTGCATCATATACTTCTGAATCTAAAGTATAGTCAATAGTGCCCCACCCTATATTTTGAAGCTGTTCATATTGCTTAGCCAAGAATGTTCCAAGCCCTTCATATTGAAAATTAATTTGTTTAAAAGGTAAAGCGACATCTACCTCGCTTGAATTTATATCCATGAATTCATCTATTGAGTGAGTGGTTGCCCCAGATGTTCCAGCTTCGTTCCAAAAAGCATCAGTCAAATTCCAAAATGTGTCAGTTGTGCTCCAAGTTTCCTCAAGCTCATAATATTCATTTATAGGTTTTACAACAATTACATCATCCTCAACAAATGCAGTCAAATTAAAAAGCTTGAATAATCCAGTCAAAAAGTTTATCACAGTTTGTTCTGGAATTTGAGCGGTAATATTGAATTCAAAAGTTGCTGAAGTAGCGAAGCTTATACCAGTTCCAATAGCATTCAATTTACTTGTAAATGATTGTGACCATGCCCCAGTAAATACAGAACCAGCCAAAGCCCATGTGAAGCTTGTGAAGTTAATTGTGCCAGTAGCGGATTGATTTATTTGGATTGTGTAAGTTCCGGCTTGTAATACGCCACCGGGAAAATCAGCTGCTGTAAATGTTCGTGAACCAGTGGCAAAAGTAGAACTAAAAAATGCACTTCCACTTTTTAATATTACCACTTGAAATTCTGCTGAAGCACTTCCAGAATCAACCGTCACAGTCAAGCTATTTGATGTCACTGCTGGAGCATAAAGTCTTAAAGTTGATGTCAATGAAGCATCAGCATTTGAGCCATCAGCTACCATTTGAGCATAAATGCTTGATGATGTGTTTACATCAAAGGTATTGACTAATGAGCTATAAAGTGTTATCTGTGTTGTTTCTTCTACCCCTCCACTTTTGCGATGCATCCACATAAACAGATTAAAATATTCTGTATTTGTAGAATTTAAAAAATCTTTAGAAAATACAATATTCTTTGCAAATCCATTAGCAGTTGTATAATAACTTTCAATTGCTTGAACTAAAGTGTGTAATCTGATAGCATATTTTAATTCTGAAAATAATACACCTTGTAAGGGAACAGCAGCATTGTAAAATAAATTACCAGAATTATTAGCATCATAAGACGCAGAAGAATTATAGTAAAGTCTTTCAGTGTGTGTGATTAATGGAGCACAAATGCTTTTTGAAAATATTATATTAACATCATCCGCTATGGTTTGAGCACTTGACATCACTAAATTATTTTGATCTGTTACTGTAACGATGGTTACTAATCCATTAACACCGTCACAATTTACCACATCTCCCACCGCAATAGTTCCAGAATTACCATCTACTACCAAATCTGTAGATGCTGTAATTGCTCCATTCTTTTTAGCAGTCGCATTATCTATGGTAGTAATTAATTTATTTTCTACTGTAGTAGCATCATAATCTAAATTGAAAGTATTTAAGGGGGTTAAAACTGATAATTGATCATCTGCTAAAATGTCTTTCAGATTTACAGTTTCACCGAAAAAAGTAATTTTATAAGAATAAGGCTTGTTGTTTTTTAACCTAGTTCCATTGAGGGCTATGAACCCATTCCGCCAAGTAAGAAAATTAAACTCAATTCTTCCAGCTGATTTAACCCTTGCATCATATCCATTAACAATATCATACTGATAGTAATGCTTGAAAATTTTGTTGTTGGTGGGTGATGCTGGAACTGAGAAAGTCTGGCTAAATTCAGTGAAAATCTTATCTATTTGTTTAACGTTTTGAATAGACTGAGTTACTGTTATAGATTCATCTTTGAATAAATCAAGCCGATCATCACCAATGTATATCTGGAACTTCTGCATTATCGAACATTATTAATGTAATCAAAAGCAAAATCAAAGTCAATAACATAATTTATTAGCTTGTCATTTAGTGATGTTTTTCTAATTATTTCAGAAGTGGTAGCTATGACTGGCACAATTTGAGTTGATGATATATCTAGAGGATCTGGTTGTGTCATGAATATTTGATTTGATAAAAGCAAATCTTCAAAATATTGTGTAGCAAACTCTGGGTAATAACCACTAGATAAGCTAACTTTTTGACTTGCTGTTCTATCAAATAACTTTTTGGTCGGAGCATTTACGCTGTAAGTTGTGCTGCTACCATTTAAAGATATGGTATTTGAGTTAAATGATTCTCGTGCGGTGTTAGTTGTTAGCACCTCTTTTAAGTAAAAATACAAGTCTTGAAGTGCTCCAAATCTATTAACAAAGGTGAGCTTTTTGGGTGTGTATCTGTAAGAAATACACCCTCTTCTGGTGATGGTTAAAGCTGGGTTATTACTTCCAGGAACAGAGCCACTATTTGCAGCAATAGAAGTATCACTTGCACCAATGCTGACATAACTAAAAGCACCTCCATCACTCATGTATGGCACTACTCCAGCAGTGTTATCTGGTAAAAATACTTCATAAGTATTATCACTTTCTTTTTGTGGGATTAGCCATTGGGTGTTTGCAATAGTAGGATTTGCCCCTTGCATATAAAAGCCATAACCATCAAACCCAGTGTGAGTAATTGTGCTGTTTGTTGACTCAGTTCCAGTAGCATTTTGCCCAGTGTATTCTTTAAACGTTAAACTTATAGCTAATGTCTGAGCACTATAAGAACCAGCATAAGTAATAGATAAATAATCCAAAGCCAATTCAGCTATTTCAAAAGTTACCACTGATCCAGCGGTTGCATTTTTAACTAACGTGTAACGAAGCGAACCAGCAAATGAAGCTTCTAATTTTACAGATGCTTTTCCAGTGCTTACTGTGATACCTTCATATCTTGGGCTTCTTAATAATATATTTGCCATTACTTTTTAATTCCTAATAATATTCCTTTTTCAACATCTATTTTAAACGCTTCTAATAACTCAGCTGGTAAGCGTTGGAAAGCCTTAGTAAAGGGCTTAGTAAAAAACATACTTGGCTTTATACCACTATACCAAATGCTTCTGGTAATTAAAAACTGCAAAGTTTTTCTAGGTATAAACCGCCCTTTCTTATCTCTTATCTGACCACCAAAAGCTTTCTTTTGTGTCACCCATTTATTGATTGCTCTTCTTAAACCAGAACCGCCACGACCAGAGCCAAATTTAAATGGGCTGTTTGGGGCTTGTTGTTTACCAAAGTTTTTAGAGCCTTTTGGAAGTGCGTTTGGATTCTTACCCCTCACCCCTTCATCTACAAAATCTTGATAATCTGCCCCTAAAAAATCAAGTATAAAGTTGTTATTGTCATCTTCATAGACTTTATATTTTAAGCTATTATACAAGCCTTTGGTGACATTCTTTTTGCCCCTAGTAAGGTTTGATCTAGACTGCTGAATGACGTATCTACCAAACGCATTTAATGCGATATTTACCTCTTCAAATTTCATGTACAAATCCAGATATCATTGTAGGTAGTGATTGAGAAACTAGCTGCCACTCCAGCCAATTCATTTGAAAAACGCTCGGTAAAGAATTCGTAAGAAACATCACCCAAAACTTGGAACTCATCTTTAAATAAATCGCCACCCCTCATTCTTTGAACTATCAAATTTGAAACTGAAAGCTGGGTGTTGATAATGTCTTGCTCGTTCGTGTTGCCAATATACAAGTCTACTGTATCGGTTTTGCGATCATTTGAAATTATATCCATTGAGAATATGGTAACATCAAAAGTAAGCGTACCAGATCCAGCATTGTCTGACTGTGTCATTGAGTTTAACGTGACATGACTAAGCGGAAATATCTCAGCTTTTTCTAAGTTAATTCTAGTGATGTCACCAGATGTAACAGTTTTGACATTTGGGTCAAGAAGTAACTGGTTTTTTAGTGTGTCAGTAATTTCATAATAAGCTCTTATGCCCCTTCTTTCGCTAGTGCTCATGTTTTAATTTTTAATTTTTTCATTTCAACTTCGCTTTTATCTTTCAAATAACTCAAAGCATTCAGACAAGTATGCATATTTAAGGCAACTGTATTTTCAATTTCGTTAATGTTTTCTCGAGCAAGTAAGAAAATTGATCCATACCATCCCCATCGAGCGCTGAATCCGCCTTCAAGGCTTGTTGATTCTTCGGATCGCTGAAATAAGTTGTCATAACGTTCGATAACTGATTGCTTAAAAGAAAAAAAAACTCCATGCTAGATATGACCGCATCCATAGGCATATTCAAAAGCCTATCTTTTTTTCCAGGATCGTAGCTTTCAAGTGTGTATTTGTTACCCACTTTGTTTTTTATGGGCCGGTAAAATACGTTCATACTTGCATGAATTTCTTTTATATCAGCTAAATAGCTGTCAGCATCAATATACTCTCCGAAGCTCATGTCATCAAGATCGGGGTGAAACCAATATTCAACACCGTTCAGCTTGAAGTTTTCTACCAAATCTTTTGGCTTTGATTCAAGCACTTTGGTTATCTTTCTGACAATAGAATCAGCATCAACCGCTTTTATTAGCCTTACATTTTCTGGCTTGACATGGCAAAATATCTCTATTATTTTTTGAGCTAGAAAATTATGATTATCTGGGTACAATTCAGATACTGCTAAAAATTTTTGATAGTCAGAAAGTGTGATTTCAGATAAATCTGTTGGTATTGTTATTGAAGCTTTCATATTTATATAACGTTTATAAAGTTTAATTTATAAAAAAAGCGGTGTAAAACCGCTTCAAAGTTTGGATAATTCCAGTTGTCTCTCATAATCTAAGGCTTTTTTTGCCCATTCACTCCGCTCATTTTTGACATGATTCAGCTGATCAAACAAAAGCTCTCTGTCATCTTGTAAATTAATGGTGTATTTATTCATATTGTAAAGAGCCACCAAACATTCTTCTAGTTTTTTATTGGGCTTTTGCTTCTGCCAATCTGATAAAATGGAAAATACCATTTGAGCATTGCCAAAGTATTTAATTCTTTTTACTTCATCTAGCATTCGTATGGGTGCACATTGTGCTTTATGTATTGCTCAAATATACCAAAATATTCTTTGGGCACATTCTTAAAATATAGGCTTTTGCCATTTTCATCAACTTTGTCAAAGTCAGCTGATATATTATTTATGTGAACCTCATAATCAATCACCCAGGGTTCTTCCCATTGATAATCGCTATACCCTTTTACCTTTACATTTTTAACCACTGTAACATCAGCGAATACTGACAATCCAGTACATGGGTCGTACCAGTCGTGTGTTTGTGTGTCAACATCACCATCAATTCCGTGATGAACTACAGCCCTGGGCATTCGTGCCAAATAGTCTTTAATTAGTTTTTTAGTTATTTTCATTTTAGTTATAGGTTAATTAATAATATTACAAATATATACAAACAACTTATCAAACAAAAATTTTATAACTATTTATTTAGGGGCTAGTACAGATTACTTTTGAAGTATCTTTTGTAATATTTGGTAGGTAGAAAAATAACCTTGCGATATTCACCGTAAGAATTGGTGAAGTCTTTCCAGTTGATATTTGCCATGATTAGCAATTTAAGCATTTCATCTCTTTCAATGTAATAGCTTTTTTCACCGTCATATATAACCCACCAGTGGGCAGTAGATGTCATGATGCCACTGGGCTTGTGATTGGCTTCTAGTTCAAAAACAAAGTTACCAGTTCGCTTAGAAGCATAGTCATATTTAACTTCTACCCCTTGAGATATTTCTGGAATCCAAAGATCATAGCCAGAAAACTTGACTTTGATTTGAACAGCGGCTGGATATTTCGCTCTAATTTCTTGAAGCACATGAAGCTCGGCTTTATGCCCAATCTCTAAATCTTTTTGGAAGTGGTTAACGAACATGGTATTTGCCAAAGTTTGGTTTACTTAAAATTGAATAGGTTGAATATCTCAGTGAATCAATCAAATGATCGTTACCCGGTCTGGGCACATTCTCAAGCTTTCTGTCTTTTTCAATCCACTTATAATTTCGCATTTCACGAATGAGATTATCACTTGTGTTCAATATATGTATTTTATACCTTTTTAACAAATCAATACTAGCGTTGATGGAATCTTTACCTTTTACGCTTGGCAGTAATGTATACCTCCCAGAACCCAACCTTCTCAGTTCTTCGATTAATCTGGGTTCAGCACTGTCTGCATAGATGGGCTTATTTTCCAAGCCCTCACCAACTAAGAAATTAAATATATCATTTGTGGTAAGGTGTGTCTTATATAAATGCTCTTTTACATACAAATTGAAATCTAGTATGTACGTACTAATAAAGGCTGTTGGATCGTTCGTATATCCGAAATCCATGCCATAAGATAATATCTTTGCGTTAGTTGGTATTTGGTCACATTCAGAGAATTCAAATATGGTAGCCCTAGACTTAGCTTTTTGACCAAGCCCATAGATTGACCAATATTGATCATCTGTTTCTTTTAATCTGGTGATTTCTTCTTTGACCGAATCTTCAATGAAAGGGTTATGTGTATAATTAGTAATGTGAAAATCAACATCGGAACGAGTAAGCACCTTATCATAAAGCCAGTGATATTCTTCACTTGGGTTATAATCACATATAATCTTTTCACTCGTTCTAAATATTAACTGATTCCAGGATTCATAGTCTATTTCATTGATCTCATTACAAAACAATAAATCACGCTTTCTACCTCGTACTTTCATAGGCTGATCCAAGCTTATAAATTCAACCAGATTACCAAAGAGCTTATATTCGCTGTTACTCTTGTTGTGCATATTATCCTCATACCTTTCATGGTGTGTCAGTATATGAAAGAAATCACGCATCACAGTAGCCCTCAAAGCTGGGTAAGTACGTCTGCAAATAGTAACGATTTTGCCAGTATTATTAGCACAATAATAAAAGATTATCCAAAGTAAAATATTGTATGTCTTACCGGATCTTGTACCCCCTTGCTCAATGGTAATTTTATTTGTGGATTCTAGCAGATGTTCAAAAACCACATTAGCAGCTAAATTCACTTGATGATTTTAACGTTGATATTATTGTCTTTATTATCGTGCTTTATTTCGTGCTTAGAATTGTTTAGCCTTTGAACCTCTGATTCATCACCAATCAATTTCATAAGAGATATCTGGAGGGCAGCATTATCTGATTTATACCATTTCTTTCGCATATTCTGCTTCATCAATACCCTATTATTTTGCAGCTCCTTTTTTATCGCTTCGTTTTCATGGCATTTGTGATCATAAAAAGCATCTTTAGAAAACATCGTATAAGCAAAAATATCACCTATAAAAATCAAGTTTTGCTCTTTAATTACCTCAATTGACTTCTCGATTATGTCGTTTGTTTTATACATTACTCAAATATAACTGATTAAAACATTCTTATTTGTTTCTTATGATCGCTAATTCTTTTCATTGCTTTTTCATAATATTCTGTGTCAAGTTCACAAGCTGTTAAATCAAACCCTAAATTATGACAAGCTATAGCTATTGATCCACTTCCTAAATGGGTATCCAGTATTTTATCACCTTCTTTTGCGTAATTCATTAAAAGCCATTCATAAAGTTTTACTGGTTTTTGACACGGGTGAATATTATAATTATCATCAGATATAAATCCAAAATGTTTAATACATATATAATCAACTTTTTTTAATCTGCTATAACTTGCAATTTCACATTTACTAAATTTTGGGTTTGGGTTTTTTTTATCCCAAATTATTGCACCTCCTTTATTGTTAAAACAATTATAATAGTTAGCACCCCAAATAATTTGCTCTTTACTTACTCTATATAATTCTTTAAAATATTGCTTATTAGGTATGTTATCATTCCAATCAACCTTTTTTCCTCTTTTATTTCCTGTTTGCTGAACCCAATTTCCAATACCATAGGGCGGATCAACAATAGCTAAGTCAAAATAGTTATCTTCATACCTAGCCATTAAATTCATATTATCTTCGTTAGTAATCAATTTAATAACTTTTTATTTAGCTGGTTTTTCGATGGTAGTATTTTCCAAAATCAAGTTTTTGGTCTGTCTAAGAAATATTTGCTGATCTTTCTTGCTCTCGAATGTCTTGGGTACACTAATATTGATGTTATTATCAAGAATTGGGTCTGGATCGAAAAAGAAATTTATAAATTTATCAAGCAATTTTCTCATATTTCTCTAGTTTTTGAGTAAGATTTTTAATTTTATTGTTAAGATAATGTATTTTGTCAAGCACATCAATATCAATAGGCTTAAAATTAAACTCTTCTAGCATCTGTTTTAGGTTTTTATCTTGCTCTTGATAGATCGGAAAGTGATCATAGCTGTGAATTATAGAAGCTTCAGTCATATTTTTGTCATTAGCTTTGAAAAACATGGCTATAGATACCCACCTCATATTCAATTTGTCTCTCAATATGTGTATTAACAATGAGCGGTATTGAATGATGTGTCTTTTTCTTGAGTTTTCAAAGATATTTATGCCAGATTTCTTTATTATTTTATCTGAAATTTGCTGTGCAGTCATTTTTTGCATTTTTATTTTTACATTTGGGGCATTTATTATATTTTGAATTATAAATTATGCCACAATAATTACATTTTATTACAAATGGGTTATCGTACATGGGGATTGTGTCTAATTAAACCACTAGCTACGGAATAAATTAGTATGCTTGTACTAAAACAAGTCAAGATAATCGTTGTTTTTACTAATTTCTTTATTTTTTTCATCTAGTTTTTTAATTTTATTATTAATTCTTTTAACGTATTTAGATAATCTAGCTAAATCATTTGGATCAAGCGTTTTGTCACTTATCATGTGCTTTAAACTATCATTTCTGAGCTTTATAAGCTCATCTAGGGTAGCTTTTTCAATTGATATGCTTTTATTTAACATCTGTTCTAAGTTTTAAAAGGTGGTAGCATTTTATATAATTTTCTTTAGCCTTAGATTTGTATTTTTCTTTGAATAATTTATATATTTTTTTTGTTAACTTATATGGTGTGTCAACATCTAGGTATTTTTTAGCAAATTTTATACCTTTTCCATGAAAAAAATTGACATTATCAGCTGAATCACCAGTGATCATTTGAGTATAAAAGTTTTTTAGGGCATCAAATTTAGACACATCTAAAAATTCTTTTCGATTATACCTATAAATTAAGGCTGGAAGCTGTAAATAATCTTTATCAATAGAAACAATCATTACATTATCTCTTCCATATTCTTCAGAATAGCTCTTCCAGTAACTAGCAACCATATCATCAGTTTCTACTCCGAAGCCCCTCACGCCATTATACGTGTCGTGCACGTGTTTGTGTATGTCTGGAAGCATTGGTGGCTTTATTTGGTCTTTTCTATTGGCTTTGTAAGTCTTTGTGATGAGTTTTCTAAAGTTACCACGTGAATCATTGAACACAACCACCTCCGATAAGTCATAAATGTCATCTAATTCATTAATAATGTTCTGAAAGCTTTCATCAAACTTGAAAATAACATCATCCAAATTATCATAAAACGTTTCCGGATCCTCTTTGGGCCGGTAACAACTAGCAAAAATCAAAGAATCAGCATCTACGAGTATTTTCATGAGAATAAATCTATTTGGTTTACGTTTTGTTTCTTAATTATTCCAATGGCAGCATCTAAAATCGTTTTACCAGCTTCATAATCTACCAAATTCCTAGCCATTTTGCTTGTGGGTTGTTTGCCTTTGTATTGATAAAAATTAAAATCGTGAAATTCACATAATTTTTTAACCTCATTCTTACCACTACAAACTAAAACTTCTCTTTTTGATAGAATTGCTGGTAATTTAAAATTACACCAATATAAATGTCTAGCTCTTTTTTGAGCTGGAATTAGTGGGGTGTAAAATGGGATGACATTCTCAACACAATATTTGCCTTTGAAATAATTATCTAATAATAAAATTTCTTGATATAAAGTCATGTCTGGGTAAACGACTTTAAAATTACTTTTATCTGATTTTCTACCACCAAAAGCTGCCCTACTATGTGTTGGGCATGGTGGGCTTGACCAAATAAAATCAAACTCTTTATAATGATCTAGAAGGTACTGGTGAGCATCTGCAACAATAACTTTATCGCCTGGAAAACGTTCTTGATATAATCTAGCAGCTTCTGAATCTAATTCAACCGCTGTAATATCGTGATCATTACCCCACTTATATCTATTACCTCCTAAACAAGCGTATAAATTAAGAATTTTCATTAAACTTATCTTTTAAATGCAAGTAATCAAGCCAACTTGAAAACCAAGAACTTTTATTTTGTTTGCGTTCTAATAGATATTTTTGCTTGGCAGCTTCTAAATCAGACTTTTTAGAGGAAAAACCCCATTGATAATTCATTTGTTTATTAGTTAGTCTAAACAAATATATCAAATAAATCTTTAATAAAAAATATTATAGATTATTTAGGTCAGCGATGAAGCTATTGATTCTTTTGGGGCTGCATTTACAAGGGTAATCAATCTTATGATTGAAGTATTTGGCATGAAATTGACAAACCATTTCGTATTCTTCATGGGTAATGGTAGTTTTTTTGACCGCTTTGAATGCTTCCCACTTAATTCTATCGGCTTTTACCATCTTTTTATATTATTAAGCTTCTTACGGCGGTCATCACATTTACAATCAAAGCCAAAATACTTACTCAACCCATCCACAATAAACTTAATACCAGTGTATTTAGTAAAATAATATATCAAATCACCCAATTTCATCTGTCAAAATCTTTTTTACCTTCCTATAAGTGTTATAAAGGCTGTAATAACTTATGTCGCTTTCTCGTGAAAGCCTTGCAATGGAGTAACCCCCATCAATAATGTCAAAAACTTGGCTATCATACCAAAATAATTCTTGTTTTGCTTTGTCAACTTTGGCTTCAAAGCACTCATAGCACACTTCTTCTTCAGTTGTTTTAGTGTTTTCATGCAAATCATAAAGCTTTACCTTTGATTGCTTTCGCTTTAGGTCATAAAATAAGCTTCTGAGCACCTTGAAAATATAAAATTCATTATAATCGTCATCACCATAGCTGATATCTAGCCCTTTGTTTAACCTTTGTTGAACTTTTATGTACATTTCTTGAACAACATCATCGGCTAAATACTCATCACACCCAAAACTTTTAACTACATTAACCCAATTTTTGTGTTTCTTGAATATCGCTTCTAAGGGGGTCATAAAAATTATCGCAAATTTCGGGGTAACCAAATGAATTAATCTTAAAGTTAAATGATTCAAATGAAAAACCTCGGCTTAATTTGCAATTTACTTTGATTTCATCATTAATTTGTTCTAATGAGATTAATGTTTCTAGCTTCTTGAGTAGAATTGAACCTAAATGACCAGTTATTTTGTCGGAATTATAGTTGGTGTGTATCACTGTCATAATATGGCATTTATATTTTCCGCTCCATTCCATTAATTTATGAACTGCCAAATTGCTTTCTTCGATATTATTAATGTCAGCTACCAGGTCAGTAATACCATCTATAATAACCAAGCCCACATTTTTATTATATGCTATTTCTTTTTCAATAAAATCAATTCTTTGCTTGGGCGATAATACCCTCAAAGCGTAACATTTGTAAGCTTCTTTAAAATCTAAGTTTGCCATATCTATCACCCTATTAAAAACCCTAGAAGCATGGTATTCACCTTGCTCAGTATCGAAATGCAAAACCAGCTCATCTTTGCGGTGAGTTTTTATCTTACCAGAAAACTGGTTATGATGTAAATAAGCACTTACTAGAAGTGATGTTAAAAATGTCTTTTTAGTTTTGGGCGGTGAGCCAATTGCACTAATATTTGAATAGGTCGCGATCGGTATATCTACAACTTTCTTGCCTTGTCTGGTATCTAATACCTTTGAACCTAGTGAAAGGGCTATTGGGGGGTAAATAATTTTAGCATCTGGATTAATTGAACAGAGCTTAAGAGCTTCTTTGTGTGTCATAATGTGGTGTGTTTAAATAAAAAAAAAGGGTGGCTTTTAAACCACCCCTATCAACCTAACCCTAAAATGGTAGGTCATTATTGTTATTGTCATAATTAGCTAATTTTTTCTTTTCAGCTTTTACTATGTTGCCATCTGTCCAAACTACCGAACCATTTCCATGATAATTTCTTTTTATTTTATTATCACGTTCTTCTTTAGTTTGCTCTTGAAATATAGATATATTTTGACCATATTCATTAGTTACATCCTCAATATTAGCAGTGAAGTTATAAAATACTTTACCGTTTTTGCCTTTTTTAAATTTATCTTTTGGCAAACTATTTATATCAATATAAAAATTAATTAATGTGCTCATCAGTTAGTTTATTTATTTGTTCATTTAAAAGATTTAATTCACTTGTGTTTACAGTATATTTTTTTTCAATATCTGCAATGGTATAACCTTTGGTCAAAGCTTTTAAGGCTTTGTCAAAGTCTGGTGTATTTGCCAGTAATGTTGGCTTTTGTTTTTCATGCTTATTCAATGCATCTGCATCAGCTGAATCATCTAAACCAAGCAAATTGCCAAGGGCATATTTTTTACCATAACTACTAGCAGCCCCATATTGTTGAGGTGTTGACATACCCTTTTGGTTTAAATCCACACCTACTATGGCTATAGCTTTTACCTCTTGGATATTATCTCTCATAATTGCTGTGCTTTGAATTAAAGAATCTGATAAATATTTTTCTTTTATTAAAATGCAGCATTTAAACTCTAGGCATAATGGCTTTACCTCTTGAAGTATATCTTCGGCTTTTCTGTAATAGTATTTTCCAAATTTATTAAAGTGTTTTTTTTCAACTTTAATTCTATTCTGTATTTGAGTTAGTTTATCGTGTATATTCATATATTAAAAGTTTTGTTTTTTAGAGTTAACAGACAATAAAGCTTCAAGCATCAATATTTTTTGCTCTAGCTTTTTAATAGTATCATCTTTATTCTGAGATGATATATTTTCTTTTGGTTTATTTTCCATTTTTATTTCAAATATATTAAACAAATATTTAATAAATCAAAATTAGATAAAAAAAAGGTGAAATTAATCACCCTTTTGAATCAGTGGGGCGGTAAAAATACCAAGCTCTGCCCCAATAAACCACCACAGTTATAATTCTTTTACTAATTTAGTATATAATCTTATTTTTTCCAAAAGTTCATCATTTGTGAACTTGGTTAACATCTGAGATTTTAAATGTAACTCATTAGCAGTACCATCACCGAACTTTTTATCTAGATTTTTTGCAAACAAATACTGTTGACCGTTGTCAAAAATGTTGCATTTGATACATTGGGGTTGAACGTTGAGTTCTGACCATCTGGTTGCCATATATTTTCTAGACATAAAATGACCAGCATGAATTTCTTTGAAGTTTCTTCTGCATCCACAAGTGAAACAAGTAGCTTCTTCATCTACTGAATCTTTTCGCCTTACCCAAATGCTAAATATTTTGTCAAGCTTCTTTATCAATTTAGTTCTCTCAGCCATATTCTTAGTATACGCATCCCTTTATGGGGATGCTTAAACAGCTTATGCAACCCCCCCCTTACCCCCCCTTCAACGGAGGAAATAAAAATATTTGCCTGATCCAAGCACCGATTAAAATGCAAGTTTGGTCTTGATGACACCCAAATATAATAAACTTTTTTATTTTTTGGCACTTGTGCCATAGTAATAAGCGAATATATTACTTATGACCACACCCTCAACCATGCCCATTAGGTGAACAAAGAGATCATTGTCAGTTACAGAGGGCACATATACCACAGCGTAGATAATAAAAGCGAATGATAACAGCCCTACTATTCCAGTAAGCTGCATCATGTAATCTTTTCTGTTGGTTTTAGCTATTTCAATTTCTCTTTTTCGGGCAGAATCTCGATCCTCTACCTCAAGTTTATATAATTCTTTATGATGTTCTTGTAAAACCTTCTTATCTTCTAGTGATATATCAGGATCATCAGCAATCATTTTGCTTACCATGCCCAAAACACCAGCATCTGGAAGCAAATCACCAGCTACATTTAAAATTTTAGGTGCAATTTTAGAAAGTAAACCACCAAGTTTAGTGTCTTTAAATTTTTTCACTTTTTATAGACTCTTTTTTCGATATCTTTTAAGCGTTCATCTTGCCTTTCAAACTCTTTTATAAGCCACTCAATTTTTTGGTTGACTACTCTAGTATCATCTTGTTCTATTAATGGCTTAGGCAGCGTTTTTGCTACCTCTATTTCGCTTTTAAGAACACTATAACTCATGGCTACTGATACAATCATTCCAATTGCCATCAATAAAGTCTTAATGTCTAAATGAAAATCTGGTTTTTTATCACCGTCTATGTCTACTCCTACTTTTGTCATCTTTTTTCTTTGAATGCTTTGTAGCAAATAGCCACAGCTTGTTTATCTTTTACTTCTTTTTTCATGAATGGAATACACCGCTTCATGAAAGCATTAATTTTCTCTTTCGGTTTGGGTTTGGGTATTGGCATTATCTAAAAGAGTAACGAGTTTTGCTTCGGCTTTTGGTTGCAGTTAGCTTTTGATTTCTATATTTTTTTTCATCCTCACAAATACCGACATGAATCCAGGCTGGGTTTTCTTCTGTGCCAAATTCCCAAATTAATTGGTCAAATTTTAAGTTTTTTTCCATCCACTTAAATAATTCAGCATTGGTTTTTTTACCTAGTGAATCTAAATCCATTGCCAAGCCGAATCTATGGGCACTGGTAGAACTCCCACCAATAGCTTTGTTGGTTTTTTCACTTCTAAAACAACTATTAATTCTGATAGGGTGACCAGCCCACTTTCTAAGCGGTTCAAATATCTCTTCAGCTACCCTTTTAATATTCTCTAATTCTTTTTTATTTGGTGTGTTATCAATACTTAAAGCTTTTGCTGTTTCGCTTCTTGTAGCTTCATTAAATGTTATGTGTTTACTTATCTTCTCTTTCTTCATAGCTACCATCATCTAAATTAATATTAATATTACCATATTTTTCATTCAAATTTTCAAGTGTCATCTCTTGCAATTCGACTAAATCATCTAGCAGTTTTGAAAGTTTATGCTTTTTGTAATCTAAAGCACCCATTTCTAGGGCTATTTGATTCTTTTTAGTTTCTTGCTCCTTGAGTTTGCTTAGTTCTTCTTCTGTAATTTTCATAGTTTTTGCCTTAAAGATAATTATTCTTCTAAAACTAACGTTAAATTCAAATCTTTAGCAACAATTTCATAAACATAATCATCATTAGCACCCCAAGCCTTATACTCTTCACCGCTAATGCCCATATTACCTTGTGAAACTTGATGCCCTTCTTCTGTTAGTAGTTGCCAAGCAAAAGATGCAGATTGACTTAAAACTACTCCCGTTCCTATTACATTTAATTGTGTGGCAGTTTTGGTTGTACCATTCTGCCAAATGTCTATTGATTCTATTTTTTTCATAATTCTAATTTTTCAATTCTTGCTTTTAAATCTTCTATTATTGTTTGTTGTTCTTGTATTGCTTTTGTGAGTAATGATACCATATTTGCATAATGCAATGATTTTGGTTCATCATCATCATCGTAATGCACAAATTCTGTTAATCCTATATCGTTAACTTCTTCTGCTATAAATCCACCAAATGTTTTATCACCATCTATTTTAGTATTGTTGCTTTTATAAGTAACAGAACGTAATTTTAACACATCAGATAAACCGTGTGTTGCATCTGTAATAGTATTTTTAAACTTTTTTGAAGAACCTGTAGTGACTAATGTACCAGCAGAATTGATAAAACAATTACCGCTTCCAGTTGTTGAATTATTTGCAGGTGAATTTGTTGCTTGACCAGTTTGAAATTCACCGTTATTTCGTACACCAAATAACTCTTGATCTGATAAGTTTTGAGAAAAAGTATTGAAGTTTGTACCATTGTCAAATCCGTGAATTAAAAATTGATGACTACTTGATGCAGCACCATATATAGCCACAGTACCCCCCTCACTTATTTCAAGAGTATTGTGTTTTGCAGCTGTAGCATCAGTTAAAGCGTTTATGCTAAAAACACCACCATCTGACATTACCCTCCAAAGTCTAGAGTTTGCACTTGCACCACTATCATTTAATAATAGTGAACCATTAACACCACCATTGACTATAAGGTGAGCCGCGTTGCTAGTTGAAAAAACTTGTAAATTTGTGTGACTAGATAAACTTGTACCATTTACATCATCAGGTGAACTAGTTCCAATACCCACATTACCCCCCGATGAGATGGTTAAAGGTTCAGTAAAACTAATAGCAGAATCTGCTGATCCATTTCCACTTTGATAAAATGATATACCGTTATTGTCATTATTTAACCTAAGCATATTGACATAACCGCTTTTATGTCTCTTCCAAGAACCATCAAAATATGCATTCCAAGCTAAATACGAACTACTAATTCCATCTAACTGAAATAAAGATGTAGCATCTTTTATTTGTAATTGCCTATCATTTGTTCTAAAAGCAGTTGGCGCTATTCCAATACCCACATTACCCCCCGATGAGATGCGCATTCTTTCAGTTATGTTTGCTGAGTTTTCTCTCGTAGAAAAAGTTAAAGCACTTGCGTAATTGGAATCTGTAGAATTTTCTTTTAACCCTCTAATCTCACCAAATATAGTAGGAGTAGTTCCAGTAAAATTACCACCTAATCCAATACCACCACCTACATTTTGTGCAGCAGATGTATTATCAAAAACTTGCATTACTTCATACCCACCACTTCCATTTGATGGATTATTTACAGCAGTACCCGATATGTGAAATGGCACTATAGGTGAAGTAACTCCAATCCCTATACTACCAGCAAAATAATTTTTTTGTGCGGTACTTGCTTGATAAATACCGTAGCTATTCGTTATTGCAGAACCCGATGCACTTAATGATGGTGCATCAATCCGAAAACTTGCAAATTCTGCAATAGTTGTACTTGCTTTAATTGCACCACCAGAGTAAAACATATTTACTTGGGTAGTGCCTTGCAAATCTGTACCATCGTGCATAAAGCCATAATAAGCTACACTTGTATCAGTTACTGCACCACTTACTTTTATCGCTGCTCCACTAGCACTATCAACAACATTTAATTTAGAAGTAGGTGAACCTCCAATTCCGACACTTCCAACACTATTAACTTGTATTCTAGCATTCCCATCACCATCTGAAATGATAATATTGTTGCTAGATGTGGCTATTGTGCCACCATTATTAGAACCAATTATTACATTTTTTGAACCACTTAAAACAGATGTTCCAGCATCATTACCTAAAAAAGTATTTGAGCTTCCAGTTGTTCCTCTACCAGCATCCTTGCCAATAAAAGTATTTGATGAACCAGTAGTAACAGTTTGACCAGCATCCATTCCGACAGCAGTGTTGTCATCACCAGTAGTTACACTAGTTAAACTATTGAGCCCAATTCCAGTGTTATTATCTCCTTCATTACAATCAAATAAAGAAGATTTGCCTATACTAGTATTACCAGAACCAATAGTCAAAGCACCTATAGCAGATGAGCCAAAGGCAGTATTATTATTACCAGTTGTGACCGACTGCATATTAGATGAACCAAATCCAACATTGTTTTGACCAGTTACATTAACAATATTACCTCCACCTATATTATAAGAAGTTGTGTCAGTACCAGAACCATTTTTTTGTAATAATGATATACTGTTACTAACTATTGACATGGCTGGATCACTTCTTAAAGTTTCCGTTGCATCATTCCATACCGCGATTGTATTAATTGTAATTGCTCCAGTCTTTTTAACATCACCCCCAGACTCAGCAACCCATTCCAGCGTTCCAGAACTATCAGTGGCTTTTAAAAATGTGCCATTAGCTGGAACTGCATCTGGAAAAGTATATTTATTATAAAGATTTAAGGCAGCTGTAGATAAATAAATGGGTGAACCATTGCCATTGCCGTCAGTAATTTGAGCCAATGAGCTTGTTAATACTCCATTGCTTGTGGTATTTAGTAAACCTAGGTAACTATTTGATATTTTTTGGTTTGTCAGACTCGCCATTATCTTTAATTTTAGCTAAAAATGCTTTTAATTTTTTAATATTTATTTGCTTTACTCTCATAAAACCCAGCCATTGAATAGTGAATCATACTGTGGGAATACATCTGAACCGCTATTAGTGCTATATTCTGGATATTTTGAATTATTTTGTGACAAATAGTCTAACATTCTTCTAGTGTACCACTCTGCATGGGTGCGTTCTTTCTCAACTAGATAATCAACATCTAATCTACTTGCTGTTTCAGCGTTTTCTGCTACGTGTCGAAATACGCCACCAGCACGAACTTCTATCGCTGCATAGGGGTAATACTCAACTTGAGCCCAATGAATCAATGCTGGTTGAATATAGTCGTTTAGAAGCGTTTTATAATCGCTGTTTGCAGCATCATCAATAGCAGTTGGCAAAAGGCTTGTGATTTTATCGTACAAATCAGTTCCTAGATACGATTGAATTGTGATTTCTTGGGCTATCTTCAGAAACTGAATAAATTTGTCAGAATTAATGTTCGCATCTATTACAGAATTGCGAATCATATCGGTTCGATTTATGAATAATTTAGTTGCCATATTACTTTGCTGTATTTTTAAACCCCATTTTATCCCAGTATGCTTTTGTGTAACCCTCAAATTTCATATCTCGTGGTGCGACTGGCACAAGTTGGTCATTAATTGGAGCTTTGAAACCCATTGATTTCGCTTTTGTAGATGTTATTTCATCAGTTTTCCTCAATGGTTTCTTGTTAATATTTCTATCTTCATTTATTACATAAGTTTTTCTGAACCATTTGTGAAAACATCTCGCTCCGCCTTTATATAACCATATTGAATAAGTAGCAGCACCTTTAACCCCAAACCCTGGGTTAACTCTTTTGTCACTCATTTTCAAAATATCTTCTTTTCGATATATTTTTTTAGCGTTTACCATTGCGTTGCAAAATTTTCTAGTATCTTTTTGCTTTTTCAATGGTGCATATTGATACCTTACCAAAAACCTCAATGATTCATCTTGCTTTGATGTGCCATCTTGCTCTGATTTTCTATTTCTGCCATAAGCATCACCAGTCTTTACTAGGTTGGTTGGTTTGTGTTTATCATTTAGCTCTTTAATTTTCTCATCGAATGCTTCCTCTGCTTCATAATCAACTTCCGAAACATCAATTAAATCATAATTTTCAAGTAAAGCTTCTTCATCTTCACCTAAATCTATGAATTCTTGTAAGTCATCAGAATCTCTATCAATACCCCTAATTAAATCTTCGTGAGATTCACAAGGCATATGCCACTCTTTGCCATCTTCCTCATGAATATGTGAGCCTTTGCAGCCAATTGTTTTAGCTACCTCTTCAGCTTCTTCTTTAGTTTCATAAACTGTTTGACCATCTATTTTTTTTAAGTTTTCAACAGATGTTTTTTCTCGTTTTGATTCTAAAAATGCTCGAACTCTTGATAAATTCACATTTTCTTCATCAAAAAATGAATTAGCAACACTTTCTGGAAGTTGTAAAAATTGAATTAAGAAAGTTTTAGCTTGTTCATTTGTTAAAATACCTTCTTTAACTTTCTCAATAATAGCAATGGCACTTGAAATCTGTGCTCCATTATAAGAAGCATCCACTTTTTCTATTTCTTCATCAGTTACATCTTCTTCAACTGGTGTTTCTGATTTATTTTCATCTACTTCAACCCCAGTCTTTTCTTCGATTTCTTCAGAATCTTGGATCGTTGGATCAACTTCTGTAAATTCTAAAGGTTGTAGAGTAGTGAAATATAGATTTAATGTTATGTCATTAAAAGCAAGTATTTGGTCAAACGAACTAATTAATAATTCTTGAAATGTTCTAATAACTACATTATCAAACAGCAAACTAGCTGTCTTTATTTCATCAGCGTTATTACCTAATCCAGATTGGTCTTTAATACCCATCAACATTGGGCTTGTTACCCTATGCCCCACCATTATTTTCTTTGAAGCTTCATCAGATAACGTTTGAAACTGTAAGTGGGCGTCATTAACTGGCACACTAATCAAATCAGCAGCTGTTTCTTTAGAATCATTGAATGATAAAACAAATTTTCCAGCATTATTTGAGCCAGTGAATTTCTGTGCAATGCGACTTTCAATTAATTCTCGTTCTTCTTGGTTTGGAATACCGTTATTGAAGTTTAAAAGCATAGAAGGCGACAGCCCTTGCTGTACATAATTGATTAAATAATTGCTAATCTCTTCTTCAAGCATACAATATTGAACGCAGCCTTGATAATCTGGGGGTGAATAATAAAAAAAACTTGGTTTATAAGGTTTGATATAAAATATTTCAATAGGTTCTTGACTCATTCCAAAAGCTGGAATTCTTCTAGGTTGTTCACCTTGTTTTAAATCCGCCCAATTCTTATGATAATAATAAGCTGGTATCTTGCCATTCTCATCAGCCTTTTCTGCTCTTAAAGTTTCCACTGGTAAGTGTTCAACCTTGACTATTTTAGTTCTATTTTTAGAATATATTATTTGAGCGGAACATTGCCCAAGCATTTTTAAGTCTGTGCATAATCTTCGAACGCATTCTTTTGAAAACATTCGGATCATCATGGCATATTCTTCGGGCTTTTTGTTTGCATCTGTAGCGTTTAAGCCTTTACCATATATTTGCTGTGAGATACTGTTTATAATCGCGTGATTTGTTGGGCTTCCAACATACCTATCAATTAAAACTTGAAAATAATCGTTGTTTTCACCAAACTTTACAAACTTAAACTTGCCAGTTTCTTCTTTAATCTCTGGTAAAACGAAAGAACTTAGATTTACAAAGCCTACATTCATAGATTTTTTGGCTTTTGGAACGGTGGCTTGAATGTTTATTTTATTTTTTTTTCTCATCTTACAATATATTCATTGTCAAATCCATCATATTCTGTATAAATACCATCGTTCAAATCGTAATAATTATTATTAGCTTGATTTATCGTTTGATCAGTGCAAAATAATCTGTCTTTATAGATAATTAAATTGGCAGCACTAACAAGCGTAAAATCATAATAATGATTATCAACCAAAACGGGGCTAAATGTGTTGCTAAATATAACGTAATTCGTGCTAACACTAGCTCCAGTAATTGAATAAGATACCGTTGTGTTTGTTTGATCATCTCTTATCTTCAATGTAAAGCTAGTTAATGAATAATCTCGTGGAATTACTTTAAAATTTTGTGCCCCAGTGCTCGTTGTAGCAATTATCATAATTAGATAACGTTATTTTTTAATGATTTTGTAAAAAAAAAGCCCTAATAAAAGGGCTTCTAAACTAACTAAAAAAACAAAACTAAGGCGTTACCGCTGAAGTTGGATCAATTTGTGCTCCTTGAGTTGCACTTGCAGCTATTAAAGAGCTAGTGATAAATGTGGCCGGATCCTCTTCTTGACCAGTAAAAGTCAAGGTGAAACCGCTCAAATCTCCTGGCTGTGTGCCAGTTCCAATAGTTCCAGCAGTCATCTCAACACCGTGTTCTAATCCACAAATCACTATGTTATCATAATAATCTAATACAGCGACAGAATTTCTACCCCAAGCGAGTAGTTTAATTTGCTCTTGCGTTTGCACGTCTAAATAAGTAAATGTTAATGATGACGTTTGCTCATAAAATGTAGTGCCAGTTTCGCGAGAGCTATTTATCGTGGTTTCTAGGCTTGAAGTATTTTTAACCTCATAAGGGTAAACAGTTGGTGAACCAGAGATAGCGGTAATTTTACCAGCATCATCACCAGTTCCGTAAGTAACTGTTCCCAGCCCTCCTAGATCGAAAAAATAGGCGGTCTTTATTCCGCCGAACGCAGCCTTACATGGAAGGCTACGCCCTTTGCTTACAGCACATGGCATATCTTTATAATTTTAAGTTAACAATTAACTATACAGCACACAATCAGAACCGAAGCCCACCTGAATCCCAGCCGTATATCGCATGATTATTCTTACATTGCGACTTCCATCGATTGGTTGCATATCTAAAACCGATACTTCTTGATTATCACTTAAAATTCCGGTTCCAAAAAATAGATTGCTGGCTTGTGCTCCAACCATTGTATCATCGGCTAATCCCGGGGTTACAAAAACATTCACTCCATCAATTGTAAGTGTTCCGTTATTGTACCACATTGAACCCATGTTTTGAACACCATTTCCAAGAGCACCTAATGCTTGAATATAAAGTCTAGCTGTTTTGCTATTAACGTAAATATAAGTATCTTCTTGCCCATAGATAGCACTGGGTAGTGCTGCCACTACCTTAGACATTTCAGCAATGATATTACCAGCAGCTAAACCGCCACCAATAGCAGCAATGTCAGTCACTGTTGCATCAGCTGTCATGTTTGCGACTAAGCCTTGAAAATCACCAGCACCACCAGCTGCACCGCTCCAGATACTGGTTTCAGTTGCTTGTGCTACCTTCTGAGCACAGTGAGCAACCAAGAAATCTGAAAATTTACTTGGTAAAGTTTGATTCAAACCATATCCCATAGAAGCCGACTGCCAATCTTTGTAAAAATCTTGCTTACAAACTTGCAAATTTACTTGAAGTTCTTTTGGTTCGAGAATTTTCTCATCTAATGTAAGAGTAGAACTTGGTGAAAAGTCACAAGTTGCATCTGATACAATTGAGCCAGTAGCCCCTCTTTGTAATACCTCTTTGTAAGCTACATTACTTTTAACAGTGATCCCACCATCATCAATAGTAGTCGCTGAAAAAAGTGCCGCGGCTATATAATCAGATGACGCTTGACCGCTGTAACTTGTGGTTATATTTGTTGTTGTTGCTAATTCAACGTTTCTCATTTTTTCTATATTTTAAAAATTAATAATTAAGCTTCTGAAGCCCATATTCCAACCCCTCCAACAATGTACCACTGTGTAAGGGCTACCGCTCTAATAATAACATAGTCACCTTTGTTAGCAGTTGCTTTAGTGTTTACCCAATCTTTATCCACTACTCCAGAAGCCACTGAGTCAGCAGCTGCATTCGCAATAGAACCATTGAAACCATCAGTAGAATGTGGGCTTAAAGTGATGATATTATTACCATCTGCCCCAGTATTTCTAAAGAGATAACTAAGACCAATATTACCACTGTGAATTTGTGGTAAAGTAATAACCAAAGCATCAGTTGCAATATTCTGGTCAATTCCAGCATCACCAGCAGCAATGCTCACTGATGTTGTGATTGTATTTTGTCTTACTTGATTAAATACAATATCATTTGAAGTATCTATATAAGTTGCCATAATTTAATTAATATTTGAAATTCTTTCTAAAACTTTTTCAGACATTGTCATGGGTCTGTTTCTACCATACTTTGGTTGTTCTTTAACCTCTGTATTATTTTCTGGTGAATGAGTAATGGCTTCCACAGCTGGTTCAGCTGATAATTTTTCTTCTAATTCTTCAATTGTTTTAGAAGCTTCCATTTTTTCACCTTTTAATTTGTTGATAGCGACTTCTAAATTGGCTATTCTTTCTTCCATAGCTTTCCAGTCATCAATTTTGACAATCATATTGCCTTCTTTGTCGACATTTATATGATCTGCCATCTTTTTCTTCTCATCCTCCTCGTGTTCCTTCATCTCTTTTTCATCATCTTTTTTCATCTTTTTATCTTTATCATGATACTTTAAATCTTCAGTAATTTCTTTGGCTGGTACATCATCACCAACAACTCGAAAGTCATCAATTACACCCTCCTCTTTAACCACCAAAAGCTTTCCATCACTCATAACATATTCACCTACTGGCAATGCTATTTTTTCATCATCGCTTTTGATAAATATTTCAGCACCTTTTTCAAAACGTTCAGCTTCTACTACTGTGCCATTTTGTAAAGTCATAACTTCTAACTTTACCTCTTTTGATTCTTCCAATGTTACTGGAATATTCAAAATCTCCTTTACTTTATTTAATAATTCAGTAGATTTCATAATTAATTAACGGTTTATGTAAAAAAATTTGCATTTTAAAATAATTTTTTTTGTAAATACCACTTAAACTTTGCCGATACCTTGATTTTTTATGCCACCCTTACAGCATTCTTTCTTGTAAGTCTTACCATCCTGGCACAAACAAGCTCTGTTTCCACCTTTGGGTGAAGATTTAGATGGGGTGACATTATTTCTATTAATACCTTGCATTTTATTTAGGTTTTTTGGGGTGTTTACTTGGCAACAAATCAAAATCACCAGTATATTTTTTGTTCTGTGGTCTGCCATTCTTGACTAAATACAGAAAAGCGTTAACCCTAGCTTGTGCCCACTGTGAAGCACTTCGAACTCTTGGTGAATGTGACACATTAAACGCACCTAAACCCCTTTGAAAAACTGTTTTTAACATTCCTACAGTCACACCATAGCCAAGCTTCTTTTTATAGCGTTCATTAAACTCATCAGATTTATTCTGAAGCGTTTTTTCATCTCGTTTTGAAACCTTTGCGGATCTGGTATTCTTTGCACTACCTTTTGCAGTGCCTTTACCTTTTGGGTTGGGGTTTTTTGTGTCAGACTTTGGGGCTTTTTTGCTTCTTTTTATTCCACCCCTTTTACCTATTTCAGCTAAATCTAATTCACCCAATTCTTTGAGCTTAGATTTTGACCACCTCAAACCAGCTAAACCACCCCATAACAAATAAGAGATTGTTCCACAAGCTTCGGTATCTTTTGGGTCATAATATTCTTGGGCTCTGCTTAAAAATGAATACATTCGTGTAATAGTATCCACACTAATTGAAGCACCAGAAGCAAGTTGTGAACTTCGTAATCTGCCAACCCTAGTAGCACACTTATTACCAACTTTTTCATTAAGCTCTCTACCTTTTTTGGCGTTATTTTTTACAGCATCTGGGTAATCTGAATAAGATTCAAAGAAGTATTTTAAGACTCTTTGATTTAGCTTGTTAACATACATTTTAAGCAAGTATATTTTTGATTTCATTCAATAAATTTTCAGCTTCTTTTTCTGGATCATATTTTGAAGCTTCTATTTTATCTGCAAAATACCCCTCGATACTAAAGCCTTTGATTTTCCCAGACTTCACTTCTTGCCAAGTATCTTCATTTTGCACTTTCATCGTGCCCATCCAAGTGCCCACTGGCACATCAAGCCCATAATATGCAGATTTATCTTGCTTTTTGTTTTCAATAATCCAGCTTTCAACCAATGTCATCCCAGTTAGCGGAATTTTATGCTCAAGGGTGGCATTGTGTTGATTGTTATTCATGAGAAATTTTTGTGAAGCTTTTTCTACGGTATCTTTTGAGAAGTATATGTAATAATTACCTTCTTCATTTTTCCGCATGATAGGCTTGTTGGGTATCAAAAGAGCACCAACCAAAAGCCTTTTATCATCATTGATAGTTTTAAGTAAAACTTCATCTGATTTTAAAGCCAAAAAATCTGATTCTATTGCTGGATTTTTTACAAGTGAGATGGCATTCACGCCATTATCTTCACCTTCATCTATTATTAGTTCAATGATTTTCATAAACTAATAACGAATTTGAAAGTCAATTTTGCATTATATGCTTGAACCTTCTACAATATTCCGCTCTAGGCTTTGGGCTGTGGTTACATCTTGACTCACAACAAAAGCTTTAATTGGTTCTTGATTCGATAAAAGATTAGCAATTTGGTTGGTCGCTGTAGCCCCAACAATATTAAAAGATGGGGGTGTTGCTTCTGCTGGAGCACTAGCTGAAAAGCTTCCAGTTGCTGACACGTTTGAATTGCCCCCTTCTGGTGAGGGTAGTGTTGTTCTGTTTATGTCTGCAACAGCTTTAAAACCAGCAGCAGCTGTAGCAGCAGCAGCAATAAAGTTAAATGGTGGCGGTGATGAAGCTAATGCTTGTGTAACTCCAAGATATGTGTTAATTAAACCTTGAGCAACAGCTATAGCTTTTCCAGCTTTTGAATCTTGGTCAACTAATGTAGCAACCGCACTCAAACTCACTAATGTGGCTTGAATTTTTTGGGCTTCTAACTTCTGTTTGTCAGCTAATGCTTTCTTTTCAACATCTAATATATTTGCAGCTTGTTGTTTTTGCAGCGTAATAAGCTCTTGATTGTTAGCTTGTGTAAAATCTTTTAATGCACCTTCGGCATCTATCCTTGCTTGAGTTCCTAAATTAGCTTCATTAATTATACCTTGTAACCTTTCTTCTTGGATCAATTTTTCTTGTTGATTAATTTCAATCAATCTCTGTAGTCTTTGAGTTTCAGTTAACTCTTGCTCGGCTTCAAACTTTTGCTGATCTAATCTTCGGTTTGTGTCAGCTTCATTTTCAGTATTTTTTAATTCTATTCGCTCTTTATCTAAAGCCAAATCATTTGCTTTTTGTTCTGACCTGAAACCCTCCACAGTAGCTTCAACTGCTAAAACTTCATTTCGTGCTTGTATCAAAGCCACCTCGTTTTCAATTGATGCATTGCGGTCGAAGTTAGCTTGAGCACTTTTTAACGCAATGTTGGCATTTTCAAGCATCGTTTTATTTTGCTCTTCTAATATTTCGCCTAGTTTTTCATTTGCTTCTATTCGTTTTTCAATCCTGTTTCTTTCTTCATCTCTGATTTGTCTTTGCTTCTCAGCTGCCCTATCAAACTTTTCTAGCAATCCAACATTTTTAGCTTCAGCTAGTTCAGCACTTTTTGCTAATTCAACGTTTTCAACCGCTGCATTTTTTACATTCACAACATATTCAGCTGCATCAGTAGCAGCTTCAACAAAGCCATCACCAGTCTGGCTAATGGCATCACCCAAACCGCTAAAGCCTTCTTTTGCATCATCTAAAGCACCACTAAAATCACCTCCAAATATCTTACTAAATGCACTACCAAATTTTTGAAAAGATGCTACAGCTGTTTCAATGGGTTTTCCAAAGAATTTATCAAAAGCTTCACCTACCTTTTTAATTGAATCAACACCACCAGTAAGCAACCCAAACACATCATTAAATACTAAGGCTAAAGATTCAAAAGCGATGTTCACTATATCCACCACTTTTTGATTCTGCATGAATAAATCTTGCATAGTTTGCAGTGCGATTAAAAACACACCTATACCAGCTGCCTTAATACTTGAGCCAATAGCCTTAATACCTTTAGCAGATGATTCACCAGTCTTTTTTAATGCATCAAAACCTTGCTCATTTATAGCGTTTGATTTCTCAACTAACTCATTAAGTTCTTTGAATTCTTTTCTTAAATCTTCAACCTCCTTAATCGCTTTCGCTGCTTCTACCTCTAATTCTAGGTTTACTTTTTCTGCCATTTTAACTCTTTTTTAAATTTACGCCATGCACCTTTAAAACTTTCTGGGTGTGCATATTTACCTTGTGCCCTTTGAATCTCTTCAGTTTCACCATT
>VMHT01062654.1_pt1 | contig 28178 bp, 37 predicted proteins | sample 4693611 | NCBI WGS metagenome assembly VMHT01 (sample SAMN12280063, study PRJNA550983) | marine metagenome | isolation source: seawater sampled from same location over 5 years 0.02-0.2 micron viral filtrate | place: USA: collected off the coast of southern California halfway between the port... ... | reverse complement strand
TTCTTCACTGATTTCTTTCATTGAATGACCTTCTAATTCTTTTAAAAAAGTTTTAAAAGAAGGTTTACGATCCATATTACGTGTAGTAGTCTCGTAATGTTCCATGTAAGAATAATAAGCTGGGATATCTTTTAAATTCTTCAGAACAGTTTCAGTAGCTTTTTCTCTTTGATCTTCATCAGATTCTCTAAGAGTAGTACCTAATTTTTCCAATTCAGTATACATCCCCTTTTTAAATTCATAAGGATTTACTGCTTCAAATTCAGGGTCAGTCCCAGCAATATTGCCTTTAGTCTTGTTGGGTTTTCTATTGTACCCGTAAAATTTGTTATTGGCCATTTGATATGGGTTTTGTTATAAATATAAGAAAAAAATAAAATCAGCGCTTCCCCCCATAATATTCTACAGCGTGCCCTTCTTCTATTAATTGTTTATTAACATTAATCTTAGTAATGCCGGTTTCTGTGGATACTGGGGATAAACTAATTACATGAACTGTAGCTAATGCTCTCCCAAATTTACCAATTCCCGACACATGGAGTATGCATTGGTTATTGTTGAATTCTAGAATTTCTTGTAATCTGCTTTTAGCAGCTAACCCTCGTTCTTTTTCTTCTTTATCCCTTGTACGTGATTCTGGAGTATTAATACCCTCCATTCTAACACGGATTTTTTTCCATGTTTTAAATCCTAAGTCAATAGTAACATCTATAGTATCACCATCAACTACTCTGTCTACAACTGCTTTATATTCATACATTATTTAGCAAATTTTTCTAAACCGGCTATTCCAAAGCTGCCTAGGGTTACAAATACAAATGAATTATATATGGCTTCATTGATTACTAAATCTTTACCGAAATACCCAGTTGTTAAATCCACTATAGCAAATATTACCATAATAGTAAATGCTGAAAAACCAACTACGGATTTTTCGTTAATATCGTTTTCGTCTTTAAAAATGTCTTTAAATGCCATGATTGTGTTATTTTAAATTATTCTATAATTAAACCCAACTGAAAAATCATGCCATACACGGTTCCAGTATTTATGGTATTTTCCTTCCGAGAAAAGACCTAATCTTTTATTTACTTGCCACCCTAAAATTAATCCACCTGTATAATCAAACCAGGTATTACCATCTACAAAATTAGTATATGAATATTGGTTTTTAGCACTTACATGAAGAGGTAACACACTAGCCCAAGAATGGAACCAAAATGATTTAGTGTAGTGGTAATAATCATATCCTATTACTAATGAGTGATTCCATTGATATGGGAGTAAAGCTCTTTCTTGATTTACATATTCACTTAGTACATTAGGGAGTGCAATAGCATTCCATACTATATTATTTTCAGCAACTACAGCACCATATGGGTTAACCCACTCACCTTCGAAATTAGTATTGTAACCCTGTTCAATAGCTATATTCGTAAAGTCGGCTCCTGCTAATTCAGATAAGGGATCAAAACCATAAGGTTCAGAAAAACGTTGGACTAAACCAAGGTTTAAGGAAAATTCTTTAGCTATGTTATATCTGTAGCGTTGGGAGGCCTCAAAATATCTTAAATCAGCAAATCCATCTTGAACATATTCTACTTTTAAAATCCAATGATCATGTACATATCTTAAAAAGTGTTGTTGATCAACAAATTTACTTCCTTTTTGTCTTTTATAATCAAATTCAAATAAATATTCTAAACCCTCCACATTACCAACAGTGGCAGCATCTGAAACTGATGTTTCAGTACCATTATAAAATACGTTTTTCCTATTTTCATAATCTAAACGTGCAATTTTTCTAACACCAAAAGCTAGAGTATAGTCAAATGGAGTAGATTCAATATTTTCTTCTAAAATACCTGTATTAGGGTTTATAGAGTAAATACTAATATCTGCTAATGAATTATTGCCCGTTACCGCAGTATAAAAGGTAGCAAACTTAAGTTGCTTTTTTAAAAATTGTGCTTGAGTGGGTATAAAACAAGCTAAGGTTAATAATAGGGTTACTATTCTTTTCATTGTTTAATAATTTTTTTAGTAAACATAAGATTATTATAATTTAATTTTAAATTATAAACACCTGCCTCAAACCCACTTAAATCTAATTGATTTACATTAGTTTTTTGCATTACAGGCTGTCCTATGGAATTATAGAGGACTGCGTTTATACGCAAGTTACTTGCGATATTTACGCGATCCCTTGTTGGGTTAGGAAATACAATTATTTGAGTTTCACCAAATTCTTCTATATCAGTTAATATACTTTCCCCACAGTAGTTATACATTGTTTGGCACCCATCTGTCCATCCATTATTACAGCAACTTGGACTAACATCAATTACCCACACAAAACATTCACTTTCTAATTCTAATAAATTATAAGTTTCAACTACTGGATCTATACAGTTAGCATATACTGTTTCACAGGTGCCATTATTGGTATTAGCTAACTCATCATAGTTAGCTGCTTGGGGGTCGGTACAGCCATATACTACTTCAATACAACTGAAATCTTCAGTATTTGCTTCTGAGTTATAATTAAATGCCGAAGGATCAGTGCAACCACCAACTACATCCACACATGTGCCATTATCAGTATTTGCCAATTCATTATAATTAAAAGCATTTGGATCAATACAGCCATAAATTGCATCTATACAACTACCATCTTCAACATTAGCTAACTCATCATAGTTAAGTGCTAAAGGATCCATACAACCTTCTACTATCCCTTCACAGGACCCATTATCAGTATTGGCATTAGGATTATAGTTCAAAGCAATTTCATCAATACACCCAAATACCACTTCTTCACAGGATCCATTATCAGTATTTGCTTCATCGCTATAATTAAAAGCTGTTGGATCTGTACAACCAAATATTATGGGAAGGCATGAGTTATCTTCTGTATTAGCTAATTCATTATAGTTATAGGCTTCTATATTTGTGCAACCCAATATTATAGGTTCACAGGATCCATTATCTGTATTGGCTGATGCATTATAATTATATGCTGTTTCATCTGTGCAGCCGTATATGAATGGTATACATGATTCATCATCTGTATTCGCTAGTTCGTTATAATTAGTAGCTGTTGGATCAGTACAACCCAGTAATATAGGGATGCAAGACAAATCATCTGTATTTGCTAGTGAATTATAGTTTAAAGCTGTTTCATCAGTACATCCTAACAATACAGGTATACAAGAGCCGAATAGTTGTGTGTTTACTAATGGGTTATAATTAAAGGCTGATTCATCTAAGCAACCATAAATAAATGATTCGCAATTTGAGGGTTCATATTCGGTATTTGCTAATGGGTCATAATTGAATTGAGATTCATCTGTACAGCCAAATATCACAGGAATACAACTATTATCATCAGTGTTTGATTCTTCACTATAGTTAAATGCTGTGGCATCAGTGCAACCAAATATAAATGGTTCACAGCCCCCATTATTAGTATTGGCATTTATATCAAAATTATAAGCTTCTTCATCCGTACAACCTAATAATACGGGGATACATCCTTCATTATCTAAGTTAGCTTCTGGATTATAGTTAAACGCTGATTCATCGGTACACCCATTTACTACTTCAGTAATACAAGACCCATTATCTACATCAGCTTCAAATCCTTGCCCAAAATATTCTAAATATAAAGGATTAGTACATCCTGGAGAATAAACACAACTTCCATTTTCTGTATTGGCTGCTTCATTGAAATTATATGCCGCTTCATTTATACAACCTTCAATAAAGGGTATACAATAATTACCACAATCTAAATAGGGTGTGTAAGTTTTCCCGGCCTCAATGGGATTAAGCCAGGGATTATTACCTTTTTGATAGACTATCTGACCACTTGAATTAATTAATCTAAAACCACATTGTGAAATATCTGTGGTAGTTCCCCCTTCCCCAAAAAACCCACCAAATGAGATTTCATAAAAAGTAAACTCAATATGGGTGAGTGCACTAATATTAATCGTATAAAAAGCCTCTTGTTCGGTGCAAGTAAAAGCACCAATTGGTTCCCCACCTTGAACAACTCCTAAATATGAACCATCCCATCCATCTCCCCCACCATCAAATAACACTAAAGTATAATCACAAGATGGGATCAAATCCATAGTATTAGCTTCAAGATCATAATTGTACATAGTAGGGTTAATACAACCAGGTTCCGCTAAAGTTAAACACATAGACTGATCATTATCTTCGGCTAATGAATTAAATTCTAAATAATTAGGATCTAAACACCCAAAAGGGGGATTATCTGGTGGGCAAGGATTTAAAAGGTTAGGAACACTAGTTACCCCATCCCCAAAATTAGGGTTTTGACCTTCTAAAGGTAATATACTATAAAGAGTATCACCACACTCAGTAGTTATTAAGACGGCACCATCTGCCGATCCACCTGTAGTAGAACCTGCTAGTCCATCTCCAAAAGTATCATATATGCTAAATGTAAATTCTATCCCTAAAGGAATACAATATTCAGTAGTAACAGGAATACTAGGATTAGTATAAAAACCATTAGTTTCACTAGCAAAAACTTGATTAGTGCTATCAGTACTTACCATTTCCCAGCTTATTTCATATGGAAAACTGTCGGGTGTTATATTTACATAAATATTTTGGGTGTTATCAGTACCACATTCTGATATGTAGCCGTATTCACAAGAGGGGTTAAATTCATCTTCAACTCCCGCAAACGGATTATAGTTAGAAGCTTCAGAGTCCATACAACCAGCCCCACAATTAGGGTTATCTAATATTAAAGTATCTAAAATACCTCCAGGTGATTCAACTATAAAATAATATTCATCATTAGATACGGGGGTTGATTCGGTATATCCATAAAAATAATTACCAAACCACGGTCCATAGGGTATAAATTGTAAATCATCTAAATCTGTTCCTCTATAGAATCCTACAGGATTACAACCAGGCCCTGTAGGGTCCCAGTTTACACTTATTTCACCTTGGTTGGGTGCCCATGGAAAACAATCTATTTGACCTGTTAAATTTTGTACTCCTTCGCAAGGGGGAAATTCGCAAGTACCATCATCAAAAACAGCAAATAAATCAAAATTTATAGCTAAGGGATTTGTGCAGCCATCAGTAGGGCAAAAATTATCGCAAGTTCCATATGTGTTTATAACATTTCCTGAACCTACAATCCATTGTCTATTAGCATAACTAAAATAATCTGTGAGTGGGGAGCATGACCAATTTCCTGTGTTTAAGCCATATTCAACTAAATCTTCTATAACACCATCTACTACAAGGGTATATTCCATATCTTCCGTAGGGGCGGGCAAAAGAGTAAAAGCCCAAAGGTTTTCACCAATATTTTCCGCAATAGGACCGGCATTTGGGTCCCAACCCCACCAGGGGCCTGTTAATCTTACCGAAGATACATCATCATCACATACAGTTGTAGTAATAATTAAAGGGGGTTGGGCTATTGTAGTAAAGCCAATAAGTAATAAGAAGGTAGTTAATAAATGTTTCATTAAAATTTGCTCATTATGATGTTATCTATGGATTCTTGCACCTCTTGGCGAGTCGCTTCCATTGTCATCATAATGTTAGCCTGAAACCTCGCTACTTCTTCACCTTGGTCAAGGATAAGAATTGTGGGTACAACAACTATTTTATAATCTTTGGGGAGATTTGGATCTGCTATTATATCAACTGTATGTATATTACAATCAGTTAATTTATTTAGCCATGTTACTTCATTGGCAGTGTTGAAGATGCATTAAATTGAATGACGCATAATTCATTTTCATCGCATAATGTTTGCTGGGCAAACGATTTAGTGATAGGGAATAGGAAGAATAAAATTACAACTAAATATCTCATTTTATTTTAAATCGTCTATTTTTTCCTCAAGGCGGATTAACTGATCTTTAATTTCAGTTACATCTTCTTGGGTTGACATGATAGTTTGACGGACTAACTGGTCCTTCATATCAAATTCCATTCTGGTAATTTCGGGGTCAGGGGGTAGAGGGAGCTCTTTGGCCTCTGCTATATCGGCTTGGAGAGCAAACCACATGCTAACAACCGTTGCTATACTTACCCCTATTCCTCCTAGGGTTTTTACACTTACTGTAAAACCTGTATCTTCGTTTATTTCCCTTGCCATATAGATTACTTCCATTAATTAAGAGCAACCTATTTAATTTTAAAAGACGCTGATAAATATTAATCTAAATCGTCAAACCGAACTTCTCCAAAATCAGCATCATAATTAGATAAGGTTTCTATATCTGATATTAATAGTGTTAAAATATCATACACCTCACTTATGTTGATTTCTTCGTATTCGATTTTATTAGTGATATTTTCTAAACGTGAAATTATATCTCCTTGGTCCATCTTAGAATTTATTTTCTAAGGGTACATATAAATAATTTTAGAAAACCTTAACAGTATTTAAAAGAAGAAGGTTATCTATGGTTTGAGCTACTTGGGAAATATTTTCTATATCAATAAATTTAGCATTTTGACCATACATCTTTTTGAAGGATTCATTGCCTTTTTGACCACGATCCCATGTATCTTGTATAAAATAACTTAATATCCCCACCCCAGACTTTTTATAATTATCTATTACTTTTTTAGTATGGTTTATAGCGGTTCCAAAATTATACCTAGCATCATTTATATTAGGTAACCCATCTGATATATTCAAAAGATAGACTTCTGTGTTATATGTGGGGGTAGGGAGTGTTATTTGGTCAAGGCATATTCCTTCAGGGGTCATACCCTGGGTTTTAATGTTTTTAAAATTATATAATTCCTTAGGGGAATTTTTTCGTGAGTCAAAAATATAAGCTAATATAGGTTTTTCAACCCCCCTTGAATTTCCTTGAGGGGTATATGTTCCTCTAAGGCTAATCTCAACATCAAAGTTTTTTAAATTACAGGCAGCATATGCTATAGCTACGGCTATTTGAATTGTTTTTTTTAATTTATCCCCCCTCATACTACCACTTAGGTCTAGGGAAATATGAATAAGTGTGTATTTAAAATCTTCTTTTTCTACTCTATAAAATATATTTTCCCTATATAAAGCCCCATATATTTTTTTTCTGTCTAATTTTCCTTTTTTAAGGTTTTCAAATATATCTTGTTTAGTAATATTTCTAACTTTTAATTTTTTCAAAAGTTTTTTACCCATATTAATACCTGTTTCTACTTCGCTAGTATGGTTAGGTATAGGGGAAGAAAAATAATCCTCCCACTGGTGGGTAATTAATGTAGTAATACTATTATAATTATTTATATTATAATCTGTGATTTGGGTTTTAGTATTAGCTAGTTTTTGGGTTTCATTTTTTATTTTTTTATTTACTCTTTTTTTCCTATATTGTGAGTTAATAAAATTCTTTTGACGTTCTACCTGTTCTTGGGTTTTTTGTTCTTGGCTAGAAGAAGAACCTTCTCCCTCATTTTCTTCTCCCTGAATATATTCTTTAATAATATTATATACCCCAACAGCTACTTTTACACTATCTTGTGTAGATTGTAGCCTATTAATGTTTTTAATATCAATTAAATCATATACTTTATTTAGTCCAGGCAATTTGGTGAGATCAGAATAACTATTGAATATATTAATTATTCTAAAAAAATATGCTTCCCATGTAGGGGTAGTAAAGATATCTTTTTGGAGATTTTCATCTACAATAGAGTTATAAAAAGATTTATGGTATAATTTCTCGTAATAGAATTGATATCCAGGAGCCGTAGTGTATACATAATTATCTATACGCTTATCTTCAATAAAATTTACTAAAGTAAAAACATTATCTATATCTTCTTTAGGTATTTTATATACATTTTTTAAAATTGATCCTTTTTCTTTATTGAGATACCCAAAATCAGTCAGTAACACATGAGAAGCCTCGTGGAGGGCTAACCCAACTATATAATCTATTGTATTCTCTTTGAGATTAGCTGATATATATACTGTTTTCCCATCAGTCATAGAATCTCCCGTTGCAGCATATTCAACAGGGATATCTTTTCCTGTTAATATTTTAACAAAGTTTGTGATTCCTCTTTGTACTTGTGCTAAAAATATAGGGTCTCCATCATCAAAATGTTGGAGATTCATCCAGTATGATGCACCTTTTGATATAGTTTTATTTCCCATATAGGGAAAATACAAAAAGAAAAATTAAATTCCTAATTTGTTTTAAGAAACTGAGTAAGTCCAATCTGAAGCCGTTAAACCCCAATTTCCTTCAATTTGGGTTAAGGCATATTTAAGGGCTGCTTCTTCTTGTTTGCCATATTCATTAGTCGAAGTCAAAGTTAAAGAAGCAAAGAAAGTATTCCACTCATCTTCAGTTAAATTATAATTTAATCCCCCCACATAGGTATTAGTTCCACTAACCTTAATAGGGAAAACTAACATTACATTGTGATAACTAGCACCATCATTTTGATAAATAACTTGTTCAGGGATAATTTCTAATATACCGGATGATTGAGATTCTGCATTACAAATTACAGATTGGTTGGATGTTAATTTGTGCATTGTGTATTTTTATTTATAAATATTACAAACCAAACCTTCCTTTGAGTGCGTTGTAGTTTTGGTTGATTTCAGAATCTAATAGTGTTCTATCATAAAAAGATACACATGCTATATCGGCATCTGTATTATACCCATCGGAGCGTTTTCCTATTAAATTGAGTTTAATGTCGGTATTTGGTCCAGAGTCGGTGGTACCTATAGATTCCCTATTCACATAAGACTTATAAGTACTAGTTCCAGTTCTATATGCAGTATACATAACCCAGGTAGTAGGTTGGGAATAGCTTGCAAAAGTATAACCACTACCCCCCGAAAATATTAAGAATGTTTCAGTATTACAATTATACCTAACTCCCATAGTTGATGTGTTATTTCTACCTAAAAAATATTTAGCCCCTCCTGAGCTGTTTGCTAAATTTAACCAGACATTAATAGTATACCCCATAGACCATGTCCACTCATTAGTTAATGTTACATATTCATCTGTACCGTCGAATGCAAAATAACCCCCATTACTATTACTGAGTGTGGGATTATTGGATGTAGTACCATCGTTACTACCTGCTAAATCAGTCCAAGTAGTTCCACTACCAGGATATGATTTAGTGTTTGCGGCATCTACTGCGAAAACTAAGCCATCCGTTATTATTTTGGGTGAATATGAGAATGCCATTTTTTAGAGATTAAAACGTGATTTTAGTGCGTTGTAGTTTTGGAGAACTTCTGTTGACGTTAAAGTTTTACTATATAATCTAGCTGTGGCTATGTCTGCTAAAATTGCGACTCTTACTTCGAATCCTCCAATCCAAAATCTAGTTGAGGAAACATTTTTAACTTCAGTATCATTAAAATCAGTACGAGTACCTTCTAAATTACCATTAATATATATTTTTTGAGTAGAGTTAGCTCCATTAAAAGTTCCTATTATATGATACCAAGTGTTAACACTATATGTAGTAGTGCTATTTACTTTAAAACTACCTTTATTATTATCTCCTCCTGTGTTTTGGGGGGATTGGCAAGAAAACCCTAATAAAGAAGGACCGCTACTATTTATAGGCCCCAGAAACCATTCATTATTAGTACCCGCTCCCGTGTTCCATTTAGTGAAAACACCGGTGCGCCAGTTTCCATGTATTCCTGTAAATTTTACCCAAACTTCGCACGTGAAATTTTCTCTATTATAAGATAAATCATTGTGATTTATAATACAATGATCATTAGTTCCATCATAAGAAATTACTCCACCAAATTCATTTAGAAATGTAGGTCCATTAGAGAGTGTGGGTGTAGCGCCACCTACTAAATCACCCCATGTAGTCCCACTACCCGGATACGACTCATAATTAGCAGCATCTACTGCAAATACGAGTCCGTCTGTTACTATAGGAGGAGTACCTGTAAATCCGGCCATTACATTATACTTCCTGAAGGTGTCCACTCACTACCAGTGAGTATATTCAATATCTCATCGTGTGAATAAGGTCCTTCTTTAGTTGTTAAACTTGCTACTGATGAAGGCATTGTATCGCCTTCATACTTTACAAATGTTCTAGCACTACTTGTACTAAAGCGTAGTGTTTCATGTGAAGTTTCAAACACCTGTGAGAAGTCAATGCTACCAGTTTCTGTAGTGTCTAAAATTATATAATGTCTATTGTCATATATATCGTGCATGTTTTATAATTTTTATCCTTGTGAAATACATACTACTTGGAATCCGGCACTTGCACCTATAGCATCACTTCCTGTTTTAAATAGTCTTCCAGAAACTCCTGGATCAGAGGTTGGGAGGTTATTGAAGTTAACATTTGATCCATTAACCTCTAAGGCTTCATTATTAAATGAACCCATTTTGATAGTATCATCTGAAAATACTTCTAAGATAGGAAGACCAGAAACATCCGATACAGCAAATAAAGATCCTGTGAGAGAATCTGTAATGGAGAATAATTGGCCTTGGGATCCTACAACATCAAATAAAGTTGAACCCGAACCAATTATTTCTAAACTACCACTAATTCCTGCACTTCCTGTAAAGGGGAAAGCATTCCCTCCTCCACTTATACCTGTGAGATTTGAACCATCACCATAAAAGGTAGAAGCACTTACCGCCCCAGATACATGAAGGTTAGATTGGGGGTTAGTAACCCCAATGCCAACGCTGCCACTATGAGTAATTCTTACACGTTCATCTGTGTTGGTGTTTAAAGTTATATGAGAATAAGTGGGATCATTACCAGCATGGAGTTCAAGTTGTCCTTTTTTACCAGATCTATCGGGACCATTTAACCTAATCCAACTAGGACCACTAATAGACCCAAAGTAGCCTGTAAATGTTATATCTAGATCATCTCCTCCGGTGACTCCTATTTGTTTACCAGTTCCTCCTCCTACTGATATTCCATTACTTCCACGAAGTGTATCGGCAGTAAAGAGATGGGTAGAGTTTATTCCATTATTTTGGAATAGTAAAGCAGGTCTACCATAACCATTATTATATTTAATTTGGTTACTAGTATAGACCATACCAAACCCATTACCACTATTACCCACATAAATTCCTTCTCGAGTTTGTATTCTGTGGGTAAGTGCATGGGAAGAATCCTGTGGGGTAAATGGGGAGGTTGCAAAGGTTAATAATTTATCATTTCCTGCTTTTATAATATCTTCCCCATTAGAATTTATTACAGTAAGAGCATAATTGCCTGTTAATGAGTTTGAACCTGTGATTGTAGTGGCACCTTCAACGTTTAAACTTCCTGTGATTGCTGCGCTCCCTGTGAAGGGGAAAGCATTCCCTCCTCCACTTATACCTGTGAGATTTGAACCATCACCATGAAAAGTAGTAGCCGTGGTACTTCCATTAACATTTAAACTTCCTGTGATTGCTGCGCTCCCGGTGAAAGGAAAAGCATTCCCCCCTACACCTGTGAGATTTGAACCATCTCCATGAAAAGTAGTAGCCGTGGTACTTCCATTAACATTTAAACTACCACTAATTCCTGCGCTCCCTGTGAAGGGGAAAGCATTCCCTCCTCCACTTATACCTGTGAGATTTGAACCATCACCATAAAAGGTAGAAGCACTAACTGAACCAGAGATATTAAAAGTATTGTTGGAAAAATCACCAGTTACAAGAGCGGATGAGCTATTATCAGCAATTATAAGTTTATTAGAACCTGCAAGGTTATAGCCTGCTTCATGTCCTAAAATTACATTATTAGAGCCCGACATATTATATCCGGCATATCTTCCTAATATAGTATTATAGTTACCACTGTTTATTGAATATCCGGCTCCATTTCCCAATATAGTATTATAAGCACCTCCCCCAATGGTTAAGGCAGCCAAGTCTCCTATTATAGTATTACCGTGAGCACCTGAGTGGTTTTGGTTACCAGAACCTGCAAAGTGACCTATAACCACGTTATTATTAGCACTACCAGCACGGCCAAAACCCCATGCGGTGCGGAAACCCATCATTATATTATTAGAACCTTTAGCATATCCGCCCGCAGAATCTCCTATTGCTATAAATTTATTTGCTTGAGCACTCCCACCTGCTCCTACCCCTATCCTAATGGTATTTTGCCCCACAGTAGCATTAGTAAAACTATCTCCTATATTAATATTACCTCCTAATATGTAAGTATTAGGAAAAATTAAATTAGCGTATCCTGAAGTAGTACCGTCCTCAGAAAACCCCTCACCTATTAATACATCTCTATTATTTCTAACACGAAGTGTATTAAATCCTTCTGAGTTTTGGAATACAGCGGAATAACCCGTGGAGGTAGAGCCCCCCGAACCAGTTATTAATAGGGCAGGAGTTGAGCCTGATGTGTATGATACTTGTATAGCGTCATGTACCTTAATACTACCTGTTACTATTATACCATTTTTTGCGAGTAATCCGTTTGACATTTATTAGTAAATATTAAAGTATGAGTTAGTATTTGTTTCAATTGAGCTAAAAGAAGAAGATTGAGAAGATGTCCAGAAAATTAGTTCTTGTAAGGGATAAGCCCACCCAAAACCATTATTATGGGCGTTAAAAACATCTTGAAATTGGTAACCTGTTGCTGATGTGCCTGTACCTACACTAGTATTGTTTTGCCAAAGCTCTGCAGAGCTTCCCGTGCGGTTGAAAAAATATGTGGCGTGCCCACCATTTGATACAACATTAGTCCAACTAAGTAACCCATTAACTCTACCTCCAGCACCGGTGTGATAGTTATATTTTTGTGTGTCATGACCCCAAGTCATCTTACCATTAGTTTGCACTTCATGTACCATTGAAACTGCAAAATCACCCCCAAGAGTTATAACATTTGCGGTTGAAAGTCTAGTAGAGTTTGATACCCCCTTTAATGTAGATTTACTCCCCTTTGTAAGCACGGCACCCCCACCGTATATTTGTGGTTGTTTAGTAGTATCATCTTGTATTGCATCGTTCCCATTTCCACTTTGATCATACCAAGTATCTACATAGCATTCTGTCCCTTCACAGAAGGTTTCAATTGCATTCTTGTCAAGATCTCCGCTTGGTGTAAATCCTATTATTTGTTCATCATTATTAGAAACGCGTCGAATATTTATTGAGGAAGTAGCTAATGTTGTGAGTTGACGTACTGAGTACGCTGCTATAGCGTTGGGGTGGTTTATTAAGATACCATCGTCAAATATTCCATAATAGTTATTTGCATCGCCCTTAAGAGTTGCTAAATTACTAGCTTGTGAATCTTCCCAAAAAATAAATTCTTGACCATACCCATCATTTAGACTGCTGTATCCTCCTGGAGACCTAGCAAATAGGCATTGGATTGGTAAATCTCCACCAAGTGAACTTGTTGTAACAGCGTTAGTATTTACTGAACCCTCCCAGTAAGTATTTTTTTGTATTGAAACAAAATGGTGTTCTCTATTCGCCCCAAAAGGAGACATCGGGATGGAGAATAAACCTGCGGTACCATTAAATAACCAATTAGTATACCCAGGTCCTGTTCTAAAACTATCTGCATAATTATTACCTGCAAAGAGTACATCGTACTGAGCACCTGTTTCGGATACTACGGTTACTCCTTTAGGGGTAATATTTGGGGTTGTTAAGGGGAATGCTCCTCTAGGTTTTAATGCTGGTTTATTCTTACTTCCCGCGGTATAAAAAGAAGTTCCACTCCATAGTTCGGGTTGATAGGCAGCATTACTTTCTGAAATATGATTATTATTACCTGATTGGTCATACCATATTGTAACATAGCCGGGGGAAGATCCGCAATGAGTTGAAATTGATGTGGCATCTAATCCCCCATTTGCTAAAAAATTTATATCTAATTCGGTTTGATCTGAATTTCTCCTCACTCTTACCGCTGAGCCCGTGTATAAAGCAGATAGTTTCCTAACAGAGTAAGCAGCTAAGGCATTTTCAGAAGGATTAATATCTAATGTATAAGATTGGTTAGGATCAACAATTGGTACCTGAGTGTTGAGTTTGCTAAATTTTTTAGCGAATCCACTAAAATTAAATCCAGCAGCATTTTTTATATCTAAGCTAACTATACTACCTGTTAATGTTGCACTTAATGCAGGATTACCCCCAATGCCTGCTCCAGGTATAGTTAAATCATTATAACTTAGATTTGTCCCATCGTGTGAGTACATAAAGGTACCTACTCTAGAACCCGTATTTAAATGTGTTAATCTATAATCTATAATTGCTCCCTCAACAGAAGAAGTAATTTCTATTACATTTAAACTTGTAGCATAGTTAAATTCTTTACTTATATTTTCAGTTTCTAATAACGAGGAATTAAAATAAGTGCTTGGGATAGTTACACCCACATTAGCAACAGATTCACTTGTTGCTAGAGGTATCCAGTTTCCAGCATGAGCATAATATCCTAAACCCGTAGCATGAACATGGGCAAACATGCCGTGGTTATCAGTGGCAGAAGGAAGATCGTTTAAAGTAGCGGCTAAAAATCGGGTTCGAGAACTGTCTCCGGTTGCAACTACACTACCTGTTATGGTTTGGTCTCCGGTAAAAGAATTAGAGGAGGTTGTAGCTAAATTACTAGTGTCGGTGTTAATACCTGTTAAAGCACTCCCATCACCACTGTAAGCAGAGGCAGTAACACTCCCTTGTATTACTAAATTATTTTTTATTTTAGAACCGGATGCCATTTAATTACTCCTCAAGTATATCTTCGGGGTACCATTCACTCCCTAATGAACTAGTTGTTTCATAAGAAACATCTTCATCATCTCCAAAACATAAAGCAGCTTGTGTGTTATTAGATTCGTTAATAATCCATGACCACCAATATTTTGTAATGGGCCCACACCCTTTTTCTAGGGCTTTGTTGCGAGAAATTAGTTCTGCGATTTGGGGTGTTGTTATATAGTATTTCATTTTAGTGATTTATATTAATAAATATTAAAGTATGAGTTGATGTTGGTTTTAATATTAGATACACTACTTGATATGTCTGTGTTGTAGAATATCATTTCTTGTATAGTACCATCCCAATCAAAGTGAGAAGGGGCTCCTATACGAGTAATCCCTACATTAGGAATAGTGGTAGTAATATTTTTACTTCTCCATTCAGTATCATCATACATACCATGCATAGAAGAAGTTGTTGAATAATATGTCCATAATTTTTGAACATTAATTACGTCATTTTGGTTTACTTGAGTCATAGTAACCTGGTTTCCCCCATTATTAAAGGTGAGATAATTACTATACCCAGTGAATATGGTCAATTGTTTATCCATTCCTGGTCCTCCTATAATTCCATTATAAGAGCCTGGGTTACCTGTAATTGTATTTTGGCCATGAGCAGTTATAAACAGAGCCATTTCACTATTTATACTAGAAGTAAATGAAGGCCTGAAACCATAACCTAACGCCCCAAAGTCAATTGCAGGTTTACCATTATCTGTTATAAGGGCACTAGAAGTGTATATTAAAGGTTCGCTTGATGCGCCTGGACTGGGTGCATCATTACCATTTCCGCTTTGGTCGTACCACATATCTACATAGCATTCTGTTCCTGCACAAAAAGTTTCAATTGAACCCGTATCAAGGTCCCCATTTGATGTAAATCCAATTACTAATTCATCCTGGTTGGAATCGCGACGGATGTTCATTGAGGCGGTAGCAGCTGTAGTAAGTTGACGTACTGAGTATGCTGCTATGGCACCTGGGTAATCTTCTAGGAGGCCCCTATCATATATTGAGTAGTGGTTGTTAATGTTGGTTTCTATGCCGCTGCGGTTGCTGGAGTTTGAAACAGGATACAAGATTAGTTCTTGGATACTCCCGTTGAAATTCTGGTTGTTTGGATTTAATCCGCCAATATCCAATTGCGTGTCGACAGTTGCCATGGTGCCACTGGTTGTCGAGCTTTGGGTTTGCTGGCTACCGTCTTTGTAAAGTTGTCCCGTGTTTAGGTTTGGGCCATCGTGTAACCCAGAAAATAAATACTGCTGACCATAATTGTGAGAGGCATTGAACACTTGATAGCCGCCGTTGAAGCTGTATGCTTTTTGGGTTGTGCTATAAAAATTTAGACTGTAGTGCTGGATTGCGCTTGCCTGGGAACCGTTACTCAAATCAAAAACCCTACCAGTGCCAGAGGTCTCATTTTTTAGCACAAGGAAGAAACTTCTATCTGTGCTTCCTGATATACCCAGATTCCCGCTGTAACGTAAGCCGTCGTTACTTCCATCAAACTGTATCGCTGGCTTGCCGTTCTCAGTAATCACAGCAGAGCCGTTGTAAATCTGGGGTTGACTACCTACGGTTTCCTGTATAGCATTGTTTCCATTTCCACTTTGGTCGTACCAAATTTCTACAAACCCATTTGAGCTCCCACAAAATGTAGAAATAGCTAATGTGTCTAAATTATTATTCACATCAAAATCAATATCAGTTTCAGCATTATCCGAAGCCCTCCTAATACGGATTGCACTGCCTGTGTAAGCTGTTCTTAATTTTCTTAGTGAATAAGCGACCGCCGCTCCTGTGTAAGTGTCTAGTAAGGGGGTGGGGAGATTTGGATCAGGTAATAGTACCTTACTAGTAGGTGCAACAAAATGTTGTTTTGATGCCCTAAAATGGTAACCAGCACCATTATTTAAAGTAAGTTGTGTGTTACTTTCACTAACATTAGTAGTAAAATAAGGATCGTCACCCCCACTAATTGCAGTAACGGTGTAATCACTTATATTGGAAGTAACACCATCACTTATTATTGCTAAATTCCCTGCTCTGCTACCCATACTTGAAGAAGGGGAAGTTAATCTATCTAAAGTATAATTATAAAATATACCATTAGAAGAAGTTGGTGTAGTATCTACTATCTGTGTAGAAGATATTACCTGTGAAGTAACATCCCCCACTACAACAGTAGAGGTGTCTAAGGTTACATTTGCTGTGCTTGTATTGTAAGAAGATGTTGCAGCTGTGAGTGTGCTTATATCAGTTTGAATTGAACTTGTAAAAGTATTTAAAGCACTAATGTCAGTTTGCTCAATTCCTGTTAAATTACTACCATCTCCACTAAAGGTAATAGCATGTATGGTGCCACTTGAACTTATATCCCCAGATGCTGTTATGTTACCTAAGGTATTTGTATCTCCTATAAAAGTGTGCCCACCGTAATAAAATGTAGCGAAATTAGGGTGGCCGACTCTAATTAAGCTTCTACCCCCATCTAAAAGTAAAGACCCAGTACCCGCAGTGATAAATGCTATTTGATTATCTACATCATTTAACATAAATGTATCAGTGTCATTACTGTTTACGACAGCATCTACTTTTACAAAGTTAGTTAAATTAACTGTTGTAGCGTCTCCGGTTTGTGGGAGTCTTTTCTTACCTGTAAGTTGATGACCTGTGGCAACCATAGGTTTTCCCTCCCTAAGATTATCAAGGTCAGCTTTATGGAATGGACTACCTCCTATACTTAAAGTTTCACTATCTAAATCTAGATGTGACGCCGAGATGTATTGAAATGACGCAGATATTAAGGCAGAACCAGTTCCATCAGTAATAACACCATTAGGCCCATTAACTTGTAAGATCCTTTGATAAGTATCTTGTATATTTTGGCCTGTTAAATCTGGTAGTGCCATTATTCATTAGTTCTTTATAACTTTTCTAATACCCCCTCTATAAGTCTTTCAGGAGTTATAGAAGTAATTGGGAATTTCTTATTATAAACCTCAATTATTCTACTTACTCTATGTTTTTTATTAGGGATATTTAATAAAGTTATATTTTCTTTTAAGAAAATTTTAACTAATCTATTTATATGAATATTTTCAGTGGTCTCCAAATTTCTTTTTATTTCTTTTATAGAAATTTTAGGTTTAGATTCTATTAATTCTTTTTCTTGTTGTTTAACCTCTACTGTAACTTTTTTAGAAGCATCTACAGAGTATGTGGATTCCCACGGGGTAAAGTAGGTATCTTCAGCAATTACTTCAAGTTTTATGTTACCTTTACTATTTTCTTGTATAAGTCCTTTAAGTTTTTTAATAGGAATTTTACATTTACCATCGGAACTAATATCTCCCTTAAAAACTAAATTATAGTCATCAGACTCTATTAATATTCTAGCTTCACTTTTATTAAGAGATGCACCTTCAAGGCCTATTGAGCATTCAAATATCTCAGATTTATCAGTAAATAGTTTATACATTATATTTTTACTTCAAGATTTACTCCTAGAACCTTATCAATTACTAGTTCTACGTCTTGTATACGTATGTCAACATCATTTACTTCTTTACTTTCTTTATATTCAATTCCTTCTACTTTACAGAGGATTTTTATAAATTTTTTCTTTTTCTCAGGGGTTTCTTTAAAAATCCCCATATAATCATCACCCGCAGCTTTTAATTCTTGAACTAAAACTACTTCATCCCAAGTAAATGGATTATTACCCCATGCTACATTAGCAGTATCCCATGTTAATGTAGTAGACATTAGACTACATCAAAATCTGTGTAGGTTATATTTGCAGTTCCTCCTTTTTCAAGTATGTTAGCTATGGTGGGGTAGATTCTTTTATATGCTTGGGTTGAAGAACCCACAAACCCATCTTCTTTAATTTGATTATTAGTCTGAGTATCCCCCACTAAAAGGCACCCCGAAGTATGTTCATCTGTGTTTCCTGTGTGTATTAGAATATAATCAAATCCGGGGACATCTCTTACCCATAGCATTCCCTTATGCATAGCTCCATATTTGCTAACATATTTTTGGTGAAATCCACCCTCTGTCCTAAGGGTAATATTATAGACCCCTGAAGGGATACGAGTTTCGTGTTTTACTTTTTCTTCTCTATATTCATCTTCAAGAGTATAAGCTAAAAATTTTCTGTTCCCATTTGTTATATCAAATAGTAACCCATTTGTTGAGTCTTTTTCACTTGAAAATCTTAATACTTCTAAATTTATTTCTGACTGATTCATATTTTAATATTATTTTATAATACATAGTGAATAAGTAATACTATCGCAACAGATACTATTAATCCCACTAATAATTTTAAAAAGTCTTTTGCAACAATTGGGAATACTTGCTTAAGATTACCTTTTTTAGTGAGATATGTATTTAACGCTAATTCTCTACCACATAATAATCCAATAAATACCCATGTAGTTGACATGGGGATATTATTTATTTGTTTGAAGTAAAGTAAAAGGAAAGCATACACTAAATCAATTAAAGTAGCTGATCTAACATATTTTGTGTTTTGTTTATCTAAAACAATTTGTTGTATTTTACCCCCTTGTTGATAGAAAATCCATCCTAAACCTGTTGTGAAGAAGGTAATTACTCCTATAAGTTCTACAACTGAAAGTTGGCGTGGGAGGAATACAGCAATGTTGGCTACATCGTGAGATAACCAAGTAAACCATAGGAATCCTGTGGTGAACCATTGCCCTATCCTCCAATACTTTTTGTTTTCTTCTTTGATATCCCTACTTTCATTGAAAAAATTAGAAACAATAAACCAAAGAGTATAAGCTGCTACTGCTGCTAATCCATAACCTACTACACTTTTAAGTAGCATTTTTTCAAGTACAAAAGTAGAAGCAAATGCCGAGAGTACAAGAAATGAAGTAGATACAGGAATACCCTTTCTAGTAAGTGCCACTAGTGCTAAAGGTGCTAACGCATGGTACCATTGTACTTCTTGATAGGGTATTTTAGTTAATCTCCCATATGATATATCCCCATCATAGACATACCACCCATAAACCATAGTACCTATCATTACTACAGAAGCTGCAGCCCACATAACGTACCATTTAAATTTTTCTCTGTTAGAGGCAATCCAAGTGCCTAGTGTTTGGACGCTGTCGTTAGCGATAACTGAATAACCCGCAAGCGCAAAGCCCACCATTGCTAATAAACTCATTTTTATTAAATTTTAATTGAAATTCTAAATCTTATTGTATTTGAAGTATCCCATCCTATTCTATATACATAATTTTTATAAGGAATATCTGTTGCTATTGCTAAATTGTATATTTCATTAAACCAAAATTCTTGTTGGGCCCAGAGTTTAAATTTTTTAAATTTATAAATTAAGCGTGGCTCCCAAGTGGGTTCATGTTTTTCTCTTTTATAGTGAAGGGGGACACTAAATACTATTTTATCGGTTACTTTAAAATTGTGTCTATAAGTAAATCTATTTTCACCTAAATCAGTTTTATGTCTTAATTCAAGTCCTCCTTTATCATGTATTTTATGACTTATAGTAATATAAGACTTGTTATTTGTTCGTAATTCATACCCAATTTTTTGGGAATAACAAATGCTTACCGTTATAAAAATTAAATTAAATAGTATAAATAAAGTTTTCATATAACATTTTTACATATAAGTAATACTATATGTGTTTAAAGTGAAAAATTTAATATTAATAGATTATGACTCAGTATTTTAGGGCCCCCGAAATTATTGGGAATTGTTCTTTGAAATGTTTCTTAATTTCTTTAGCCACTAACTGGATTTCTTTTTGGGCATGTTCATCATCTCTTAACTCAAGGAAATGGATCCAGCTACGAATACTACCTGTCATATGGATTTTAGTAGTTGTAGCTAATGGAAGAATCATACGAGCTGTTTCCCTAGCAACACCTGCTTCCAATAATTTATTATAAAGTGAATGTGCTTTCCCTAAAAAATCGTTAATAGTATCAGATGCAAGTTGGTTAGCTTCCATTTGGATCATAGGATCAATCATCTCAACAGAACTTTGTCTATTATCTTCACATTGAGTACGAAGTTCAATTGGCTCAAAAATATCCCCAAGCCTATTAACATCTTGATACCTTTGACTAAATTCTTGAAATGAAAATGAACGGTGTCTAATTAATTGGATTCCAATTGCTTTAGAGGTTTCGATTTCAAAAGTAACATGCCCATGCTCGAAGGGGGACCAATGTTTATGTTTAATTAGATAGTTAAGAAGACCCTCAGGTTTGCTTTTTTTATCCTTACGTGAACTAGATACACGTGCAACTTCTACAATATGATCCTCGGCATTAGGGGTAGTATTTAATAAAGTAACTTTCATTTGGTTTTTTGGGGGAATGTAATAACTACCCCCACATAAACCAAATTATCTAAAAATAGTTACATGTCCCCCCAATTCTTCGACCACAGCACTATTAATTTTTCTTCCTGAGAATACCCAATAATATGTTCCATCAGGGACATAATACCCATCACCCATATTACTACCATCCCATGTAAGATAATAGGGATCATACGATTCAAATACGGGATCACCCCACCTATTATATACCTGCAGTATAATATCTGTCCAACAATTAGAATCCAAAATCACTTCCCAAGCATCATTTACCCCATCATTATTAGGTGTAAAAGTATTAGGTATATAAACAGTTAAGGGATCACATTCATCAAATCCCAAATCACTACATGGTAACCCCGTGGCACAATCGATTTCTATAAAGGTATATTCTATAATAGTATCTATAATAGTCTCATATATTGTGTCTATTTGGTAGATATATTCAACTTCATATATAGTATCGGTTTCATAGATATACTCGGTGTCAGTAATAGTAACCGTATCTGGTGGTAATTCTACATAAATCGTATCCGATACTATTTCAATAACAGTTAAGGTATCCGTAATTACCACAGTATCAGGTGGAAGCTCTACATATATGTAAGTAGTATCATAAAAGTACCAATTGATAGGTACTGGTAAAGTATCTATCTGGATAATAGTATCATACTCAGTTATATATAATGTGTCGGGTTCAACTATAGTAATAGTATCTGGAGGTAACTCAATATAAGTTGTATCACATGGTAATTCAACATATATGGTATCTATTATTACTTCAGGAAAAGGTTCTCCACAAGGGCCATAGATTAACCAGTTATCCAAAAAATTATCATCATCGTATATCCCACTACCCGCGGAGGTGCCATCGCCAAGGGGTCCTACTTCAGCCCAACCACCATCTTCTGCGTACATCGTGGGACCATAACTGATTTGCCAGATAACTATTTGAATACTTAACTCTTCATCAATCCAAAATTGTAAGGCATCCTGAAGTTGACATGATAAATTATTAGCAAAAGACCCATTAACACAATCTAATTGATACTGGTTATAAAGGGGAAAAGTAATAATTTCCCCTGTGTAGTAGGGAGGATCTATCTCATCACTGTATAAATTAGTCCAGTTATTGTTACTTTCTTGGCTGGTTGCTGAATAAATCCACCCTGGATGGTTATTATCGTCTGGAATAGTAATACCCGAAGGAAAAGCCCATCCCTGGTTCATAGCACCACAATCATTTTCGGGGTCAAGGGCCTGAAAAGCGATCTGAATTTCTGCTACCCCATCAGGTCCGCCTGTCCCCCCACAATTTTCCGTGTTATTAAATGCTATAGTATAAGTTCCTTGTACAAAATCTACATCAAGAAGTTCAAGATCACATTGACTATATGATATACACGGTAAAAATAAAAATAAGAGGGTTAGTAATCGATTTATCATTATATAAATTTTTATAAGTTACTCACAAGTTTGCCCGTAATATTGCAATAAAATCAACATATCTGCCGTTTGCACAACACCATCCCCACTTAAGTCAGAAGGACACGAAGAAACAGAAGAACAATTATAAACTGAGCAATCTTCCCAATCAGGATGTGGTTCAGCCATAATACCCCACCACCCATCACCACTATTTACACCCACAGAACCCACAACAGCGCATTGAATTGTTGTAAATCCTGGAATGAGATTTAAAGTATTCGGCGTTCCATCGCACTTTGTGTAGGAAAATTGCGTAGTTTCCGTAGCAGTTGCGGTGGTTATAACATGTTGTTGACAAGTTAATTGAGCCCTCAACTCCCCACAAAAAACCAAAAAGAAAAAAGCTACTAGCAGCCCTATAACATTTATCGATTTCATTACGTATATACGTTTTTATTATAACTTTCACATATAAATACACAAGTTATCCAAATACTCCAACAACACCAACGAGCCTCATGCAGTGTTTTGTATACGTCAAATAACCGCGTTTAATATGCGTATTTTGTGTGGTTCTTACCGGTTATCTACCCGCTCAACGCGAGGGGCATTCGGTTTCATTACACTGTTGGTTACACGGTTACCGTTGGCATCTCGTGTCCAATATTCACCATATTGCAATACGTTACCTTCGTGGGTTGATTTTTTAGTATCTTGGTGTGAATTGTGTATTCTATCGTTTACTGCATAAGCACAGCATGTTTTATGTTTATGTGTGGTACATCCTGTAATAACACATAATAATGCGATAAGCGGGGCTTTTCTTTTCATAACTTGTTTATTTTATATTTCGCGATCTGGGTACCAATCGTAATCATCGTATGTTTCTTGTTCTTCCATGGTGTATAAAGTTCATTAGTTATACATTTATACATACGAGGCTCGATGTGAATTTTTTTGCCGATCTCTTTTTTTGATTTCTTTTTATTTTTGGCGCAAATGGGTTAAATGGGTTTTGCATTATATTTGTATATACGTTCGACCCATCTTATCCGTGGTCGTATTTTATATGCACATAATGCTGGCGCGCCGGCATCGGCCCATCGACGGCCCGCGGTTGTGGCGCGGGCGGCCCAATATCGTTCTGATATCGGGCCGCTATCGGATCGATATTATCCGCTATCATCCCTTTTCTGCAACTGCCTTCGCAATTGCCTCACGCAATGCGATCTGGCGTGCACTGTTGGGATTCACTGGGCGACCGCGCTTAATCACACCACCATTCAATGCTGCGCGCATACCCCGTTCCTCCAACCGCTGTTGGCGCTTGCTGTTGGGGTTGATGGGTCGGCCGGTACGCTTGCCGGGTGCTGATGCAAGGCGCTGTTGGCGCTTGCTATTCGGGTTCACTGGGCGGCCGAGCTGGGCCTTTGGGCTGTACGCCACATCGACGTTGGTGAACACTTTGCTGTCTTGGGTGAATTGAACGTTATTCATGGTGTGTTGATTTTCTTTTCCCTTTTTTCCTATGCTGGAATATACGATTGAATTTTCAGTTTACAAGCGGCTCAGCTATGCTCGTTTCTTTTTTTCTGGCACTCGCTTTTTAACCCTCCCGTCACTTGCAACTTCATATCATGAATATACGACCAATATTTGGCTTGTCAAGTATCTCAGTTACCGCTTTTATTCAGGTGTCCCCACACATCCACCGTATTTAGTAAGCCACATTTATATCAATTGTTTTGTTTGGCTACATTAAGTAGAGGCTCGTATAAGGAAACTTGGCGTTCATGTAATTATTATGTATGCACGTTCAAAGGACTACATATATTAGACCACTACTGGATACCTACAAACCGTGTCTACCTAATGTAGGCACCTACCAATGATAGGGACTACAATAATTAGACACCTACCTAACCACCACCACACACCACACTACCACACCATACCACTACACATCCACCGCCACATTATCGTTCGGATGACCACACACCATACACTCAACCACCCACGGTGCTGCCGCCACCACATACATCATCGCATCATCACTGTTACCACACTCGGCACACAGGTTAATTTTCTTTTCCATCAATGTGTAGTTTAGTTTCGATACGAATTAATATTACAATAGTCCATATCGCTATACCTAATTGAATAACATCAATCATTGTTGGGTTAATTCTGAGAGGACTAACATCACTACCATCATACCAACAACAAATAATATAGCATCAATCATGATTCAACCAATTTGCCTTTACCGTGTACATTCCCACCGTCATAACCATCATAAGCAATCTGCTCACCAGCAGCAATTGCTTTGAAGATTTGTGTTGCCAACTTATTGCGAGTTGCCTCGTCGATTTTCAAATCGAGCACCGTATCGAGTAGTTCAAAGTACTCGTTGGTGTAGTGGATAACGTTTCGTGTTGTCATCGTTGTGTTAATTTTGATGCTTTAATTTGAATGTGCCATTGGTTATAAACAATATCCAACGCTTCATGTTGTGAAATAAAACCCTTATCTCTAGCGTTCCATATTTGTTCCATACACTGGAGACGGTTATCAAATGGAACGTTGACAATGTTGAAGTTGGGGTTGGTGACATCTGTAATCATTTTCTCTCTTATTTCTTTACTTGAATATACGATTGCATTTTCAAGTTACAAGTTGCTCAACCTTGAGCATTATAAATTTGAGCAATCGACCTCCGAGGATCCTCATCATCACAATTAGTCAAACAACCAATCATCTTAGCAACACACTCAGATGTGCAGTGACCAAATACCTGATCAGTATGTCCACCTTGTGCTTCAAACATTTCCTTATCATACTCCTCAGTGTCATGATCAAACGGAACCAAATCAAACAAACAATCACCATCACGACCCCAAATCATCACCTCAGCAGTGTCACAACCCCAAATGCTATGCTGCATTGGTGCCTCATGACTTGCTTTGTACCTAATATCCGTATCACTAACGTAGTTACCAGGCCCCCACTGAACACTGATTCGAAAACCATTGATCGCCATTGCGAATCCCTTGTTCATGTTGGTGTAAAAATCTGCGTTGTGATCGGTGTTGCTGTGCTTCATCACTTGTTCTGCTGTTTGAAATTTCAAATCTTCCATCCCTTTCTTTCTTGTTGATTGAATATACGGATGAATTTTCAATCTACAAGCCTCCCAATTAACTTCTTTAATTTAGAACAGCCAACATTTCATGTTGCATTTCCATTACCAACATATCATCATCCATGAATTCAAATTCAGGAAACTCGTCCCTCAATAGGGCCTTTTCATACCATTCTGCTGCTAACCACTTACGAAACGCTACTAGAGATAGTATATTAGTTTCATCATCCATGAATAGTGCTTGCCACCTCATAGGGTCATTATGCATCATTCTATCCAATATCATTACACCACTGTAATGAATTGTTCAACATTCTTTGGGATTTGAAATAACCGACCACGGGTTGGATGGACCAATACATCCAAATCCTTGTCGAATTTCTTTGTTGCGCCCTTGCTATTGAACACAACACTCATTGCACTGAACGGAACATACATTTTTCCGTAAAAATTAAACACTTCACTTTGATTCAGTGTGATCAAGGTGCGTGACATATCCTTTGCACTCATTTTTGTTTTCGTAATGATGTTAAGCTTGAATCCCATATCTTTCCTCTTTTTTCTTATGCTGGAATATACGGTTGAATTTTCAAATTACAAGTGTCTGTTTTGCCATCGAAAAATATCTACTACCAAAAGCATAGATATGATCTGCTTCGGTTTCGCTTATTCTGGAATCACTAGCAATAACGTATTCAAAGATAGAATCATAATCCATCAATGCTGCAATTGCACCGTTACTGCCTTCAATATCTTTTTTATCACGTAGCGATTCAAAGAAATCCCTAGCATGTTGTTTATCGCCAGTGGTATGTTCCATTCCATACATTATAAAATCGTCAAAGGTACAATCCCCACGTTTATAATTTAGAAAGGACTGAGTAATACCTTTACAATTATCAATTTCACTTCTTAAATGTTGATATGTCATGTTGTAAAAAATGTATATTCAACTTCCTCGTTTACTTCGTCTATATTAATTCCAATTCCCCCAGTATTAGTAATAGAGGTGACACCATCATAATCACCTTCTGTCTTCATGAATTCATTTAGGTAATAAGCTAAGTCACCTACCATGAAATAAGCATCACCCTCTTGATCAAAGCTAATGCTAGTTGTTTCTGTTTTCCCCATTATGCAAATGTCACTTTGGTTTCTACACTGTTGATAACCTTCCTTGTACTATCAGTGTTAATAATATGCCTAACCATATCAGCAAATTCTTGCTTTGTCAATCCATTTTTATTATCAACAGGGAGCCTACTACCACCCTTATACCCAACTTGCATATTACCTAATGCTAGTGGGATACCACTACTAGAAGTGCCACTATAGAAACTATACTTAATACTACCATCAACCAAGTTACATACTAGTGTTGATTTGTTTTTCCAACAATCTTCAAGGTGAAAATGGAATATTTTCTCTGTATCTTTCATGTTATTAATATACGATCGAATTTTCAAGTTACAAGCGGCTCAATCTTTTTATTTAATATCGAAAACCAATTGGCGTAGGGGGGTTTGCTTGATCAGCTAATGTGTTAACTGTATCCTGTCTATTTTGGATCATCATTTTACTAGCTTCCAACGTTTCAACATCGAATTCGTCATTGATCCATTCTATAAATAGCTTAGTCAATAGTTTTGATTTGATTTTTTCTAGCATTACTTAATAACTTCAAGTAGAGACGGAGTAACAGTGTAAATAATGCTGCTATTCAGTTTCTGACATTTAACATTTTTACGATTAATCTTAGTGATACGAAATTGGTCCATTGGACTAATCTTTTTATGGTTAATCTTAACAATTGTACCAACGTTAAGTTCATTAATAACAGATTGACGTTGTTGGTGTTTAACTTCACTAATGAAGCGGTCCTGTTGTTCCTTTGTTAGGGAACCTACTAGTAACATCGCTTCATAAAACTTACTCATTTGTTGACCTTCTAATGACATTCTCATCTTTTTTCTTTACGTAAATATACGAACGAATTTTCAATTTACAAGGTGCCAACCATATATCTTATTTGATTAAGTTCAAGGATCTCAATAAGTTCTTCATTATCGATTATATCCTTACTTCTAGCATCTGCTGCTTCTATCCATTTCAATCGATGGGTATTAAGTAATAGTAGATGTTCATTAGGAGTTTTGGATATTTCTTCTTTACCTAAATCCTCAGCTAATGTATGTAGATATTCATGCATCAATGTACGTGGTTTTTTATCACTCATGATTTCAGTCTTCACGGGTCAAAAAATGATTTTCAAAAAGGTGTTGATCAAGGTGCTTAATGTTATCAAATAATTCATCTTGACTCATACATTGAATAAGTTCTTCTAAAATCAATTCAACACCGGCATGTTCAACCATTTCAATTAGAACATCTGTTAGTTCATGTTTATTCATTATCC
>VMHT01041942.1_pt1 | contig 28186 bp, 22 predicted proteins | sample 4693611 | NCBI WGS metagenome assembly VMHT01 (sample SAMN12280063, study PRJNA550983) | marine metagenome | isolation source: seawater sampled from same location over 5 years 0.02-0.2 micron viral filtrate | place: USA: collected off the coast of southern California halfway between the port... ... | reverse complement strand
TGTATACGACAGCGTAGATTGTGAACACGAACGACAGCAATCCTACCATTCCAGTAACCATCATCATCCAGTCTACCTTTCCGGTAGCCTTCACCACCTCTATCTCACGCTGACGAGCAGACGCACGATCAGCAGACTCCAGTTCAAATGCCATCCTAGCAAACTCAGCCTTCTGTGATGGCTCCAAGTCTGGATCACCTTGAATCAGGTTCTTTACTACACCAAGAGCGCCTTGATCTGGTAGCAGATCTCCCACTACATCAAGTACCTTGGGAGCGTTGGTCCCTAACCACGCCCCCAGTTTGGTGTCTTTGAACTTCTTCTTATTCTTCTCCCCCATCGATTTCTTCTTCGTAGATTTCTTGGAACATTTTCAACAGCTCGATGCTGTAGTTTCTTAGGTACAGTTTGTCATCACTAAGTGAGAGAGCCTTGACGAACTTGCTATCAACTGCGTTCAGCATCCCCGACTTCTCGTCATCGTTTGATGATCTATAGCTGTCACTACCAATAACCTCCATACCCATCAGGTATCTCTCCTTGCCGGAGATCTTCATCAGCTCATTGAGCTGGGTTGTGTTCAGGTATATATTCTTAGAAGTAAACTTCTCGTCCTCCAAGAATGTAAACTTGATACCTGTGGCATTCTCTGCTCTTTTGATTGCCCTATTGACTGCCTTGCTTGTAGGTGGATTGGGGACAGACAGAGCTTCTTTCTTCGCATACTTTGGAGTACCGACGATTTCAGACAACTCGCCTGTAGATTGACCTAACCTGTAGATCTCCATACCAAGCGGATCGCTGTCAGCCATCTTAGTCTGAGTGATATCCAGAAGCTGGAACAAGTATGGATCACTGTTTCTAGGATTCTGTTTGATCGGATCTCCCTTCCAGTCAACCTTGATTGGGTACTCTGTTGTATTGAAAGTTCGATCTTTGATCGTGTACTCCATTTGATACATGACTCTCTCAGAGAAAGACATGTCTTTTGTGACCCTCTTGTCGGGCATGTATTCTCTTTGAGATCTGTGCAGAGATGTAAGGGTGTTAGGTAACACTGTAGCAGAAGCTGCTTGGAATACACTACCCATCAGTCTCTCGACTGATCTCTCCCAGTCAGACGGATCAACACTGGTGAGAACCTGAAGCAGTCCATCCATACCACTGAGGAATGATTGGTCTAGCATGTTGGCTGCTGCACTACCATTACCAACACCAAACATATCAGTGAGTGAGTGGTGCATGAATTCACCGAAGTCTCCGTACTCTCTGTTCTCCAAGTCAGCCTTTTCTGTTCCGTGCGTGGTGGCCCCGAGGAGAACACCGAAGACACCAAGTCTATTGTAAGAGGTGAATTGATCATCCGGCTGTGGAGAAGGGTCTTCACCGTTGATCCATCTCTTTATACCGCTGACGTTGACGCTGTGTGGCGGGAACTCACCGTAAGAAATGTTCCTACGCTTCTCTTCTTCATCACCTCCATATCCAAGCTCACCATTGATCAGACCCTCCTTGATGAGCATGAGCCCCACGTTCTGCACCATGCTACCAATGAACACCTTGGCTACGTGCTGAGATGCACTTCTAGCATCACCATTTCTAAGCGCCTTGACCGCTCTTGCTCCACCGTATATCGGAGACATGAAGGTCAGGGTTTCATGCAAAATGTTTGCAGGTGTCTTTCGGTATGGGATCAGGGTAGCCATGATGTATCTACCAGTAGCTTCGCCGTCGATAAATCCACCACTAATTCCAGATACACCTTTACCGATCAGAGACTCCATCATCCTCACCCCTTCCTCTACTGCTAAACTAGCGGTAGTATCAGCTTGGAAGGTTAGCTTCTTGCCTTCTTCAACAGCCTGTTCAAGGGCTCTCTTCGTAGGGTATTTCATGAACCGCTTCAGGTCATCACCTCTGAGTCCTTGATTGCGCCCGAGTCTGTAGAGCTCCATGCCCTCCTTGTATCTTCTGAATGGGGTATCACCCAAGCTCAGCAGTCTGAACATTGTTTCAGCTGGGACACCAGCAGAAGCTTCCAGAAGCATTTTAGCTCTATTCCTCACGGTCTTGGCCCTGCTATCGCTGATAGGTAGATCTCCTTTACCAAGCACAGCCATCAGAGTTCTGAAAGGTGTGAAGCCTCTCTGCATTCTCCACTCAGTTACATCTGATTCCTGTCCAGTAAGCACCTGCTTACTAGCCTCAACTAAACCAGACATACCTTTCATCACGCCGTAGGCGAATGCGTTGAGCGAGTAGTTTCTCTTGACATTGGATTCAGCCCCAAACATGTTCATGACTTTCTCAAGCGGGAGAGAAAGAGCGTCTACAAAGATGTCGCCCAGAGCGTTCACCATGTTGGCACCCACGTTAGTCACCTGAGATATTGGGGTCAGCAGGTTACCCTTGATCAGTGCTGTACCAATGTCACCGACTGATCTCTCAATAGTGGTGCTTGTGAATGTACCCAGCTCACGCTCGTTTGACTTCAGCTCCTTGATCTTCGCTTTGAGTTGGCTCTCGACATCCTTGCCGTTCATGGCATCTTTGTAGAGCTGATCGTACTCAAGCTTCAACTTGATTGAGTCAGCACACATATTCTTGAGTCTAGCCTTCTGAGAATCAGAGATGGTGTTACCTTTCTTCTCGATCATTGACATGATCATCTCATACATTGCGTCTGGGTTCACACCCTTCAGCTCTCTGAGCTGTCGAAGAACCCGACCCGCTGTGGTACCAGCCTTAGAAAGCTGCTCCAAGATAGCAGGGATCTCATCCTCGTTCCCCTGAAGCACTGATCTTCTGATCAGCTCAGCTCCAGCGAGTACGCCTGTGTCATCATTGTATGCTGCAAGCGCATTGAGTCCAGCGCCGTGCGCTATGTTGATTAGCTCTGGTGCAGTAAGAGTCTCGTAGTCCTTGCCGATCTGCTTGATCTTCTGTGGAGAAATGTAGTTCTCCATGTTGTTGATGATCTTAGATCGTTGAGACTCGAAAGTACGAGCACCTTTACCAGCGGTTGCTCTAAGTCTCAACCCTCTGGACTCTCTTTGTACACCTTCCAGTGTTGCCTTTGCTACCTCACTTGCTTGCAGGTTAGCGAACGCCTGATCACTAAGGTTGTCGAATGCAGCCTTTGCTTGCTTTCTAGATGCGTAGGATACGCTCAGCTGTAGGTCAGAGTATGCAATAAACTTATCTAAGTTCTCAGCGTACTCTTCTTTAGTGAAGTGTCTCTTCTTACCAGAAGGAACTGACGGTTGGGTGTATTCAGATACATCGCCGTATTCAATCTTACCTCTAAGGAAGATCTCGTTACCAATAACGGTAGCTTCTTCAGCGGACTTGATAGGTCTACCCTTAACGTCTGTTACGGCTAGTGATCCGTTAAACGGATTGAAGACCGCCTTGACTCCGTTGAGATCTGTTTTAGCAAGAGAGCCAGAAGCGTACTCACCGCTGATACTGATAGGTGAAGAGCTGTTTGAGCCAAAGCTCACAGCATTCTTGACCGAATCACCATTCACAGAGAAGCTTGCGTTCCTCAATGTTACCGCACCCAGCGCTACATCAAGACCTTTAGAGCTTCGCACCTCAAGCACAGGCACATTGGTGTCTGTATTCATGGTGACACTAACATTAGCACCCTCATCTACAGCATCAAAGTTGGTAGGTACATCTCTTAGAGATTCATTACCCAAGACCGACTCTTGTATCATTGTATCTGAGACCCTCATAGAGGCATCAGTCTGCTGTCTTTCGACATAAACGTCTGACTCTGTAGCGTCTTGACTGTTGATGCTTGGCCTTACTATCGAAGTAACCGGAAACAGTTCTTCAAATGCAATTTGTTGTGCTTCGCTGTATACCAACGGACTAGGCGGCTGGTTGTACTTTTTGTAGGTCTCAAACAGATTGCCGTGAACTGTCTTTCTACGCTCATCAGCCATCCTGCGTACTTCCCTAGCTGACGCATTGTCCATCTTGTACAGGCGCTGGCTGGTGATGACATCCATTGGCTCAGCAAAGCCCATGTATCTGCTTGCTGTTGGAGCAACACCCCCAGTAAATGTCTGTTGGTCTGCAAAGATCAGCTGCATTGCAACTGCGTTGGGGACACCGAGCTCGTTCGCTACACCCTTAACAAAGTCAATGACACCGTTTCTTTTTGAATCAGATGTCGGGTCAAGAACAAGGCTAGGGGCAGAAGCTGACGGGCTAACCACTGTTTTATACAGAGAGTTTGCAGCTTTCTGCTCATCGGACATCTCGCTTCTAGGAGCGAGTCTACCATCTACCATTGGATGTCCCAGCTCGTAGAGTGCATCCAAGTGGTTTGCAGTGACATCTCCATTCTCCAAGGCGATGCCAGTTATGCTGGCAATCTTGTTGGCGTGTCTAGCAAGCTGGATGTCAGGCGTTAATCCATTACCTGTAAACAACTGCCATGCTTCGGTAACCCTGCCGTCAACAGTGATCACATCCAAGTTGCCCATCAGATTCATTGCGAATGGTCCAATCTTAGCACCGAAGATAGCCTGAGCTCTATAGTTTGTGCTCTTGCCATTTTTGTCTCCACCCTGCTGCGACAAGTACGACATGAGTGCATCAGCATTTATTCTGAATCCGTCAGCTGAATAACTTGACAGGTCCGCTGGCACTGCCATCCTACCGTTCGAGAAGAACTCGTTCTTAGATCCGCTAAGATCTACACCGGCGAGCATGCTGTTGATCTTCTGCAACTGGCCAGCTACCGTTTTAGCTACGGTACCCGGAATGAACCCAAGGTCCATTGCGTATTCGTCACCAGTATTATTGTCCATCAGCTTGTTAATGATCTGCTGAGGGAAGACCATCGGCTTTCCGTTAGGGGTATACCTGTCGTCGAGTGTCGTGAGAGCCTTGTGTACTATCGACTGAGCAGCCAACAGGTTTGGTGCAGCCTCATTCTGCTGTGATGTAACAGACGCAACGAGGTGAACCAAGGTAGAGATAGTCTGTTTGTCGTTTCCTACAGACAGCGCATCACCATCTTCGATAAGCTGGGTTGCGAATTCGTCCACCTTCTTGGTGTAGTCTTCATGGAAGTTCGCAGGATCGTAGTCCCCAAACAGTTCTTGCCTCAGCTCTGGGTATTGCAGCACCTTGGCCAAAACTGTAGCCTGAGCCCTAGCGCCTTTCTCTGCTCTAACTTTCTGGCTATCAGTAATCTTGATGCCGGAAATAGCCATCGCCTGTTCTTGCAGGAACTCTCTTGTGGACACCTGATCAGACAGATCACACGTACCAGACTTACCACACAGCGCCTCATTCCTCGCTTCGATGAACTCTTCAAAGTTCAGGTTCAGCTGCGCCTCACCAAGAGTGGTAGCCAAGTCAAGATTGAGAGCGCTAGATCTTCTTGTAGATGGATCGTCATCACGGAATCTAAACTGAATTGGGGGAAGACCTTTCTTGTTTCTTTCAGAGTTGACATACGCTCTGCTTCGCTCGATGTAGTCGATCTGCGCTTGCTCAAGAGCATTCAATGCGCCGAGGTTCTCTGCGTACCTTTGTTTAGAGAAATCGTCCTGACCAACTCGCCCCTCTTCATAGCCTCTAATCTCTTCTGAAAGGATACGTTTAGCAATCGTACCATCCTCAAGCTGAAAAACAAGAGTCCTCATCTTACTCTCAATACCAGCCTTTGATCCAGCGTTTATGATGCCTTGAGTAACAGCGGAATTGCCTCTCCTTTTGATTCTATCAATCTGATCAAGACCTCTTGAGCTTCTGCTCTTACCATCAAAAATCCTGATGGAATCCATGTTGATTGGATTATCATCCTGACGGAAGTCCATATAGTCATCGCTCTTGAAGCCCCGGCCTTGCGCTTTGTTTGGGGTTCTCTTCTGCAATCTCCACCAGTTCTGGAAGTGACGGTGATCGTTGAAGTCCAAATAGGTTTCGTAAGTACCAATGTCTTTGGCAGACCCATCCCTGAAATACTTGTAGTTGGTTTGATCGAAGTATACTCTGACCTTACCGTTCTCACCTGTCTTCAGTTGGCTAGGATACAGTCCCTTAGACTCCATCTGAGAACTACCGTCAGACTTAGATGGGGCTGCTTTCCTTTCAGCAGAGGTTGAATTTCTCTTTCTGTAGTTAGCGTAGTTACCCATGACTCTGACGGCATCGTCAGCATTGGATACAGCGAACTCAATTTTTTTACCGAAGCGTGATGCGATGTACTGGACTAAACTCCTTACAGCTTCTTTAAATCCTTTTGATCCAGCCTTACCTGTCTCTCCGTAAATTGTTGTAGCCTCTACAAAGCCCTCTTCTGCGGTTCTTGCAAACTCGTTCTTGATGTCTTCGGGTAGGTTGCCACTCTCGTCTGCGCTTGACTTAGCCCCTTCTGACATCTTAAACTCCTTGCCGTCAAATACGATCAAAGAGTTTTCACCTCCGTATGTAGCAACCTTTGCAATCACCCTATCAATTGCAGCCTGATCGCCTGAGCTCTGGATGATTTGAAAGGCTTTATTTAGGATCTCGAGCTGGTTCTGATATGCAATATTGCCGAACTGGTTGGAGATCATACCGTGAAGGAACTCTTCACCTATGGTTTCTGCGATTGTTTTTCCTCGCACTCCTGCACTCGACTCAGAAACCTGAAGAGATTGAACCTTCTGCGGATTGATGATGATCACTTCATTGCCATCGCTATCCACTAAATACTGGGCAGCACCGTCCTTACCGAGGACATCACTTCCGTTCTTGTCTGCCAGCTTAGCTTGACCGCTATCGTTGACGACGATGACCTGAATACCCATCGAAGACAAGTCTGAGACAACCTTGTTGAAGAAGCTTACCTCATCAGCGTTGCTGGATATTGGGCCTTCAGTGGTAGTGGATGACATTCCTCCAGCACCGAATATTGTAATATCGTCAGTGTCATCAGCTGCATCCTTCGCTGCTTGCGTAAAATCAGATACAGTAAACGTGCTTTTCTTTGAGCTAGACCCATCCTCTACGGGTGGGAGGTCATCAGTGTTCTTCGCTGCGTCTAGTACACTGCCTTGAGGAACAACCTCATTGATGTTTGGGATAATATCAGACAGTGCTTCAGAGCTAGTGTAGCCACTAAACAATCCAACAGCTTGATTATCAACAACTTCGAGCTCACTCTTTTCTAAATCGGAAAGTTGATCTTCTGACCTACCGTTTAGTATTTCATCTCTTCTCTTCTTGAAGTTGCTTGATTGATCAAGAGCAGACTCCAGTGATTCTTTTTTTGCCCGAGCCTGATCTACGTTAGCCTTAGCTCTTTCCAGAGACTCTGGAGATACCTCTGGTTTATTTGGGTCTCTGATGTCATTCTCAAGAGCCTCAAGCGCCATCTCTTTTATTTCGAGATCCTCAGCAGCATCTTCGAGGCCAGACTCGAGTGTGCTCTGCAAGAGTTTAAGCGACTCATCACCACCAAGTTTTTTAGATCTGAGAGACTCAAAGCCATCAAGGACTTGCTGGCGCTGATCCAACAGCTTACCCATGTCATCCTTCATCTTCTTCTTAGCATCAACAGAAGCCTCCTTGCCGTACTTGACGGCCAGTGCTTCTATCTGTAGATCAAGTTCAGACACAGCGTCAAGAGCCTCTGGTGACTCCATCCCAAGTCTCTCGTAGAAAACCTGCTCTTGAAGGCTGAGCTTCAGCTCCTCTTGAATAAGCTTATTCTTCTTTTTCTGAAGAGCATTGATGTCAAGATCAGGGCGTTCGCCTCTTTGTACAGCTTCATTGAACTCCTTGATCTGGTTGTTGATGTCGTTAATACCTGCTGTAACGGACCTTCTTCTAGCGTATCTAGATTTGTGAGCCCTTGCGTTTGCTGCTGCTCTAGCTTTGTCTCTTCTAGAACCTATCGCACTGACACCAATACCTGAAGCAGCGCCGACGAGACCTGCTTCGTGGGCCTCCTCCAGTGCTTCAAAGAAGTTGAATTCTTCTGGGGCTACATACTGGCCGTTCTCGTCAACATATCCAGTCTGAAATGATTTCTCCGAATAGTTTTGAATCAAAGAGGTAAGCGATTCATCGAGGTACTCACCCCCTATCGTCACCCCCTTGCTGAATGCGTACTGCTTCAGGAAGTCTTTGTAGTATCGTGTAGCCGCTTGTCTACTAGCAGCTTTTGATCCAGCCTCTTTCGCTAGATTTAGTTTAAACTTAGATCTAGCAGTTCTTTCTGCTAGTCTTGCAGCGGTACCACGAGTGGCACCAAGCGCCCGCATACCCATAGAAAGACCTCCAGTAGCCAAGGTTCCTGCAAACTCAGCGCCACCTGAAATAAGTGAATACTTCAGTGCTTGCTCAGGGTTGTCTTTGAAGTAATCCGTGTCTCTTACTGTGAGGTAAGTTGACCCAGCAGAAGATGTACCTATCAGTAAAGATGACGTAAGCAAGCCAGCCGTTCCTAACCCACCGGAGGCAGTTGCAAGAGCGAGTATGGGTGCTGATGATGCCACGTTGTTGCCAAGCTGCTGGAAGAAGTCGCTGTAATTGCCATCAGCGAGCGACTCTGACATGTTTCGAGTGTAAGTCGTAGCTTGAGACTGAACGTAAGCAAGCTGACTATTTCTAGCGTCTCTAAATCGCTTCAGCTCTTCCTCTTCTTCTTCGTCGATACCACCAGAGAAAAGCGCCGCAGCTGATCTAGCTACTTGCTGCAATCCGTAACCGGGGTTCAACAGACCAGCACCAAACGCCAGAGACATCTCTTCGTGCCAAGCTTTGTCGTTGTACTTTCTATCTTCATCGAGATCAAGACCAACACCGTACTCGCTAAACATGTAGTCAGAGTAGAACTCTTTAAAGCCATCGTCTTCTGTGATGATCTCAGAGAACAACTCCTCACTTCGACCCTTCAGCTGATCAACGATCCCACCTTCAGCGGTATATGCATCGTCAATCCCCCTTACGAGAACTGCATTTAAGAATCTTTCTTCGATATTAAATTCATCAACCCTTGCAGCTTCGTGATTTATCGGGTCCATCCCCCCAATAAGCGCAACCATTTGTTTGCCGCTGGATTCATATTGACTGTGAAATATCCTTTTGCGTACATCTAAGTAAGACTTATCCGATTCTTCCTTTGTGTTAAAGAAGTAGTCGTCAATAGAGCCAAGATTGTACTGAGATAGCAGTGAGTTAACTTCTTCCTTAGACATTGTGCTCTTAAAGAGCCCAGATAGAGGAGTGTACTTGCCTTCCTTTGATTGCAGATCTAAAAAGATCTCTTGATTCTTTTTCTTTGACTCTGGAGAATCCAGTAGTTCTTTTCTTTTCTCGTCTATCAAACGAGTTTGAAGCTCCAGAATCTCAGCCGTACCATTAGCTACAAGCTGACCGTTTTTTCCGACACGATAAAAGTCTGCGCTATTCTCTCTGTCTAGAAGGTCATCACGATCATAAACAAAACCCGGAGTGTCTACGTACTCTCCAGTCCAAGTGTTATCGTCTCTTCTCTCAGCAGACTGAGTGATACCCTTAAAGCCTACAACACCTCTTCCTAACCCAAAAGCAGAAGCTGTTTCGTTGTTGACCTGTGCAGTATACCCCTCTCTTTTGATGCCGTTGTTCTGAAGTACACGAGTGTTGCCGAGCTCTTCATCAAGGTCGGTTTTGAATCTCTCATCTACAAGAACCCTAGTCTCACCAGTTACAATCTTCCTATTGTCTTCAGCTTTCGCCTCCCGAGCTTCAGCTTCAGTAGGAAGGTAGCCAGTATATTGAGAGCCCCCAGTCAGTCCTGAGAGCTCCTTGTTGAGTTCTTCTCGCTGCTGGTTGTAGATGGATGGATCCATGACAGCCTTCTGCTCCTCGAGTCTAGCCAATGATTGGTTAGCCTCGTTGATGCGGGACTGGTTCGGGTCTGTAGATGATGCTTCAGCTGCCTCTCTCTCCTGCCTTACTTGCCTGAGCATTGCAGCTCTGTTCCTTCTGTCCTCAATGGTGGCACCCGATGGGGGAACAACTTGGTCAGGTTCTGCTGTAGAAGAAGCCGAAGGTTCTACCGAAGATGCGGAAACGGAAGACTGATCCGGTTGAGCCGACAGTCCTTGAGAAAGTCTTTCCTCCTCTTTTTTTTTAAAATCTACCTGACCCTTGTACTGGTCGAAAACATCAACCATTCTTAGGGCTAGTTGATAGTTATCTTCGTCCGCATACTTAGGGTATCTTGCTTTTATTCTTTCAGCAAATTCGTCTACCGACATTAGTTCTTCTCCGTTCATATGTCAACCAGTTGATTAAATGCTTTTAGAAGCCTATTTGATTCTCCACGATCAGTAGTATAGCTACTGATCGCCTGTCGTACCGCTTTTAAGACGGCGCCCACACCACCAAGTTCTGAGGCTTTCTTTATTACCGTTCCACCGCCCATATTTAATGTGACTTGTATATTCTCTGGGTTGCTAAAATCCAAGTCCATGATCTGAACAGGCTGTGCAACACTATCGACCATTAACTGAACCGTTTCCGTTGCAATAGCTCTTGGTAATGCTATCACATTTGCAGTTCCACCCATAGTCTCTTTAAAAGCCTGTACGGTGGTCCCAGTAAACTTCGGTGCTTTCTCCCCTCTACCTTGCTCAATGTACGAGTCTTTATACATCTCAAGGAACTCTTCTCTGGCGTTCGCTATAAATTGTGCATTTCGTGGGTTACCTCTATTCTGAAGGATAGAGATTATCTCTTCTCTTGTTGTTTCCTCTCCGTTTGTTTCGTCAGTTGAGTTGAAGAACCAGTTCAAAACTGCAAACTCATCTGCATCCATCGCTCCAACAATGTTCGCTTCAAGCTCGTCTCCTTTGAGGCCGTTTACCACTTTGAAGCTGTTACTAACCAAGGCACCGTCGATTGTGAGTGGTGGCTTCTCAGTAACAAGCCCGTTACGAGCAAGGTTGAAAGCCGTCAGGTTCTCTTCCTTCTCGAAAGATAATGCCCCGAGGTCTTGCGTATCGTACTTAACGGCTTTGATGCCGTCGATGTATGGTATGGGTCCAGAGAGACTAGGGTCTTCGTTGAAAGTGGTGTCAACAGGTAGAGGCCCAACTAGATTAGGATCTATGGTGTCAGTAAGCGTGGCAACAGTAAAGTTTAACTTCCCGTTCTTCAGATCTTCAATGTCGATCTGGACTTGTGAATCTTTCCCAGCGACATCCTCATGCAATGCCAAGAACTGCTGATTCAAGAAGCCCTCAGCAGCTCCGCTATCAATCTGAAACCCATCCTTGTCTAGATTTGCCAGTTCAACAGGATTGGAGGATGAAGCAATAGCCGTTTGGTATTCTTTGTTTGTTGTTTTATACAAGTTCTCAGCAGAAGCAACCTTGCCTTGATACTGTTTCAGCATTCCCAGCCAAGTGCCTTGATTCTCTGAGCTTTCAGCAGCCCAGCTGATCATCTCATCGCTAATCAGTGCGTTACCCATAGCGTCAAGAACCTTGTAGTGACCATCGTACATGTTGTCCTCGGTAACAGTTTCGCCACCATGGTAGCTCTGCTTCAAGGCTCCCTTCGTCTGGTCGATGCGATCCTCTTCAGCCTGTTTGCGCTGCATAATACCAGCGAAAGCAGCAGCAGCTGTAGCTGAAGCGTCTTGTATTGATTGACCTAGTTGCTGACTTCTTTGCGGCATAGCAGACTGCGCTGCTGCAACACCAGCCTGAATTGATCCGATAGCCATGCTTACTTAAATTGTGGTTTGCCGTACTCTTTTCTGAGCATGGAGAACAGGGCTTTCTCTCTTTGTCTTTGAGACATTTTCTTAGCCTCTCCCTTACCTCGAACGAGGTCTCTCATTGACTCCGATACAGACTTAGTGAATACGTCTTCATTACCAGTCAGCTCCATGCCAGTATCTTCACCGTTCTTATCTACAACAGTGAGAGGGTTGGAGTCGTGGCTGAACTCACCTTTTGTAGTCCCCCCTTTTTCTTTTTTACCAAAGAATGAAAGCGGCTCTGCTCCTGCCTCAATACCACCAGACAAGGCACCAAACGTGTTTGCAGCAGTACCTAATCCAGCTTGGAATCCTTCAGCTCCGGGTCTGGTAAACTCTTTCTGCATTCTCATCTGCTGCTCTGTCTGAGCTGCCTGACCGAACTCAAACCCATACAGATCTGCTTCTCTGGCTCTCTGCTCAGCCTCGATGTTACCTCTTGTCTGACCAATAACATTCAGTTGAGCTGCGAGATCCGCTTGCTTCTGTCTCTCCATCTGCTGACCTTGAGCACCCAGCTCACGCAGACCAGCTGCTACATTGCCTCCACGAGATGGAGCAGCACCAGCTGCCGCCATTCTTCGAAGCTCACGAGCTACATCAGTCCCACTCTGCCTAGTAGCGAGCAGGGCTTGCTGCATTTCACGAGGTACATCACCTCTAATGCCTAGCAGATTTCTTCTAGCTCTAGATGCTTTTGCGGCCTCTCTGTCAGCGATTTGACCAGCAGCTCTCTTGTCTTGTCTTGCTTGGATTCCACTGGCAATGCCTGATGCAAGACCTACTGCCCCTGAAATTAAAGCTCCTGAAACTGGATCAATCATAGTGCAAATATAATGTTTATGCCCTTATCGGGCGTGGTGTAGCTGCGATAGCGCAATGTGTGCGTTCACGCAATACAATTCGTATAATCTATTGTACCCAGAGGTAACCTTCATGGATACGTAATGTCCTCTGATAGCATCCCCACTAACTGATTGGGGGCTCTTCAGCACAATGATGTTACCTAGAACCGCAGGGTTGTTGAGGTTGAAGCCAGAGATTTCAAGGGTTGACTCTTCAAAGTTTACTGCTGAGAGAGTCACTTCTTCATCAGGGTCTAACCCTACGTTCTGTAGCTCCCCTGTGTCTGGGTTGACAGACTGAACCACACTCCCTATAGCCAGAGGCAGTCCTTGAAGGCTAGTTGAGATAGGGATGACGAAAGTAACATCAGCGTCAATCTCCGTGCAAAGACCTACCGTCATGTACTGAGCAGTGCTGTTCGGTGTGATATCCCTACCAGCATTTGCAAAGAACGATCCTTCTCTCTCAGAGAATTCTGATATAGGTATTTGTGATGACGATTTGTTGCTGGACTCAAGGGTTACGTTGAACACATTCTCACTAGCTTCCAGCGATACAGAGTTGTACACCTTCACGTCACTTGGTGATGTGTTGGATACCACTGTGACGCTTGAAGGAGATGTAGGTTGATTGTAGAACGTAGATCTGTTGTCCTCGGCCTCATTGTCTGCATGTCTGTGGAATAGCAGCGGGGTGCCATCTTCAACTAAGTTGTTGACATACTGGCAAGAGAACATCTTGTTGTTCTGGTTAGAGTAGTTGGTCGGTGTAAAGCCGTACTTAGACTGCCAGAATCTACCAAGAGTGTTATACCCAATAGTGAACCCTTGATAGAAGGTTCCTGAGATGGCATCTAAAACCTGAGTTCTAAGATCTCCTGAGAGCAGGTCAACATTCTCTAGAATATTTCTGATTGCTTGACCAGAAAGCACTGCACGTTCATCCCCTATAAGGCCGGGATCAGAGACTGCTTCAACTTGGTTGGTAGCAGTATTGAATACATATCCGCTGTACTGATCAAGAGCAGAAACACTCGTAGGTACTTTGTAAGTAACCACATTCCCCTCGGCGTTAACACCAGTAATTTCGGCAATCTGCTGATTGGTGTTTCCAAAAGCAGCAAGAAGACCCAGTAGCTCAACAACACCAACAAGGCCACCCCCGGCTACATTCATGCCTTGGTTGTTATTCTCTTGAACAAAAACACCATCTCCGTCTGGATCTACGTATGCGGGGATACTTGTAGCTTCCACGATTGTACCGAAAAAACCTATAAGAACAAGCAGGTCATCGGTACCAACTTCACCATCATCGTTGAGATCGTAATCAATGTAGATAGGTATAGTGAGAGGAAGGGGTGGGGGCTCGTCTCCACCGCCACCACCAGTGTCCTCACCACCGCCAGTGTCGTCACCACCACCAGTATCGTCCTCTTCTTCAATGGGTGTAAACAGAGGGTCTTGTGAGAAGCTAAATACTGTGTCGGCAGCAGTAAATGTCAAGTAGTACAAGTCATCATCTGGGTCATAGCCACTTACAATCCTGCCCTCACCTACACCAAGAATGCTATCCATAGCGTCTATCTGATCTGCAATCACCGATGAAACACCTTGATCACTAATCGCAACGAGCTGTGAGTTTACGAATCGCAAAGCCTTGTGTCTCGATCTATCGAAGAAGTAGACATTGTTGTCCTGAATCAGTACTGACTCCGGGTGACTTGCACAACCGTAATCCCCTGAGTAGTAGTTTGTTGACTTCAATACCTCAGAGGCAAGAGCCAAGTTGTTTTGCCCAGATGCATCTGTAAGGATGCTTCGGTTGACAGGTGTGATTGAGAACTTGTTCTCTTGAATCCCAACGAGCGCCCCCACGTCACCATAGTTCCCTATGTAGTTGCATGCACCGTACTGGGAGTCAAGTGAGTAGAAGTTAAGCAAAGTCTGATTGAAAGAAGAGAGCGTCAAGTTCTCTACATCTTCGTTGTACTCATCGCTATAAGTAATTCCATTGAATCTACGTATAGTTGCGGCGTTCTCGTTCTTAATGTGCGGCCTACCCTTATCCCAATCCCTCGAAGTTGTAAACTCAAAGGCAGTTTGCGATTCAAGGTTTTTAATGCTATAGCCCCAGTTGGGTGGATCTTCTGAGTTGAACTCATTATCACCATCCGAATCAAAGTCGTCGTACCTCGGTCCTTTACATGACACTGGTCTGAAGTGAATATCCCCTGAGTCGATGGTAAAAGCAGGACCGTGACCAGTAATCAGGCCGCTTGGCGGCACATTTACAAGCGGCTTAGCTTCTCCGATCTCGTAGTACACGTCAGCCTCTGTAGCAAGTTTGGGGGAGTATATCTCTACAACTGTTTGCTTCAACCAGTGGTTTACAAACCCAGTCGGTGTAGACCCATCTGGATAAGTGTATGCTGGGGTCGTTGTGCCGGGTATCACTGAGGCACCGTTAGGGTCGTGATATCTAGTCACACTAAACCAATCAAAGCCAGAATACTTAAGCTGCTGATCGGAAAGATTTGGAGCCCCTTCTGATATAGCTTGGTTTTCAAGAACCAGAAACTTCCCGGTATGTTGATCTTGAATTGCGTCCAAGTTGCCGATAGCTTCATCAGCACCACCAGATCTTCTGAATGCAATAGGGTTGGTTTGATCCCTACCAAGTATTTCAACACCGACCACTTCAAACTCCATGATCGACACACCATCATTAGCTGAAGGGAACTTAACGCCAAGTTCTTCTGGAACAACTGTGCCACCAAGATCGTCACCCCTGAAGCTCGCAATCCTAAGTCGGTCCCCTTCCTTGAATATGTAGTCTCTAAACGACTGCTTCTCAAGTTTATACCTCTCCAGAGTTTCAAAGTTTACATACAGCCTCTTTGAGCTAGAATCAATACTTCTTACTGGTAGGCCAGTGACTGTAGTACCATTATCATCAACAGTTGGCGCAGGAACACGAGCGGGATATGCATTTCCAACGGTGTATTGAGTGAAGTCACTCATAGTTGAGTTACCCGGATATACAATCTGATAACTATCTGCCCAGTCTGGTGGTTCAGATGTAAATTCAATCTCGATTTGAGCTGGGCCGTCAAGCACGCCCCCACCATCTTGCACTCTATCTTCGTCATTAAGCCATCCAGCATATACGTTGCCGATGTCATTTACATGACCAGATCTGTTGAACTTGTCGTAATAAACAACACCAAGGTTATGCAGAGCGCCAGATTTAAAACCAGTCTCCGATGTAAACTCAAAGGCAGACATTCTTCTATCGCCTATATATCTAATGCCACCTTCGAATCCACCCACGGGAGTAAAGTTGATTTCAGCAAAATCCTCTTCAAAATCAGAGTATGGGCCAAGATTCAAATTGAAAGCAATAGCTTGAGAACTCAGCGGACCCTCCTCGAAAGTATAATCATCAGTAAGAGCCCCCGTAGTTGAGTTTAATGAATTAACACCGTACCTTCCGTTTACAAAATGCATCTTATCTGTACGGGCTGAAAATTGTAACAGTCCGGCTGATTCTGAGGTTAAATCAAAACCAAAAGAAAACACAGCATTTAAAATAAACCACGCCTCTGGTGTTTCGGGGGTGTTGTTCGTATATGGAGGAGCGCCGTTAGCCCTCTGAAGTGGTACAGTTTGGCCCGCACCAATACCCGTAAGCATTGGATTGTTGCTGTTATTGTACATCTGAGAAACATCAACGGTTACATAATATGTCGCTTGAATAGTATTCTGTAAGACTTCATTGGTAAAGAGGGTCACAAAGTCTGGCTCTCCTGACAAGGATTTAAACGGCAAATCTTGAGGAACAAAGAATGAAAACCCGTAATCAATAGGTCCATCGTTCAACTCTGAAAAAGATCCCGTGCTTCCATATATATCTTGTGGTTCCTGAAGAACCTCTGTTGGATCAACAAATGTTATGCTACGGATATCTACCCTGTTGACAAGATTGTTTCCACTTTCGGGGGGTTCAATGTTTAGAAGAGATGCTCCTGCTGTTGGATGTATTGCCCCTGATAATCTCTCGAGAGTACACAGGAATGGATTTGGACCCGCCGTCAACGAGCCCGTCAAGTTTGCAGACCAACCAAAAGAAAAATTAACAGTTGTTCCAGCATTGATAATTGTGGTCTCAAATTCTTCTGGATCTACATTAAATATCTGGGCTAGGTTTATACTCATACCCAAATCACCTACAGTAGAGTTTAAGTTGGGAACCAAAATGTCTGGATTTCCATCCCCATTATTATCGCTCTGATCTATGAGGTTGAAAAATTCCTCTTGAGAACCAGAATAAGAAACAGATAGATTTGCTGTTGCATTTACGTTTGGCCTTCCTTCAGTGTAGTTTGAGTACATCAGCCTATTACCAGATACGGCTTGACCACGAGCCTTAAAAGGCACGTTATCATACATTTTATCTGTAGTGATGTTTGGAACTATGCGACCAAGAATATCGTTGTAAAACCTGTAGTCACCAGAGTCGCTAAAGAATACAACCTGTTGAGATCCAAATACAGATCTAACTTTGTTTTGATTGGCAGAGAACTCATCGACTACAAAAAAAGCATCGTCGTTACCATACCTTACAAGAAGCCTAATTGACTCCACCTCTTCAGATTGAACAAGAGCACTAGGTATGTTGTGCTTAACTACGGCTACGTTTTCTACATAGGGGTTTACACCATAGGTAAGACTTTCACTAGAAGATGGGTCACCTGTAGTTTCCAATCCTTTAAATGTAAGTCTGCTTGGAATGAGCAGCTTTGAGTATGGTGAGATTGCAGACTCTTCTCCATCAATATAAATGATCTGAGTTGCAAACTGAAAGACGTTATTCCCCATGTTATTGTGAGGAACTGAATCGTCATCATCAAAGAATACCAGAGGCGGTCTTGTTGATGCTGCTTTGACTGAGTTAACCGAGTAGTCAAAGGCTTCACTACCAGCACCGAAAGCTGGGAAGTTGTACTGACCATCAAGAGCCCTGTCCACATTAATCTTGCGGGGTGGGTTGATGTTGTCTGTAAAATAGAGGATGCTTTGAGTGAGGCCGTTCTGTTGAAACTGACCATTAATCACGTCAGCCTTCACAAATCCGTTCGGATCAAAGTTCAGTCTCGAATCTCGAAACACCTCCCTGTACTGATGCGTGTTTGCATTGTACTGGTATATTGCGTGACGAGCATTAGTTGGTGATCCACTCACTTCCCTGTCAGCAGCAAAGAAGTAAACAAACCCTCGCTGACTGTCTGACACGCTACCTATAACGACAAGATGGTTGTTGTTAACAATAGCATCATCCTCGGACACAGGGTTACCGGGGATTGTTCCTTTGCAGTTCTTAACAATGGACTGAGTACCCTTTCCGTTCTCAGAGATGGTGACGTTCTCAGCGTCAGTCATCTGACCCTGCTCAACTAATCTCTCATCTTCATCACTGTTAAGCTGCCTTGGTATAATCTTATCTACAGGCATTACGCTTTAGGTGCTTGTTTGTAGTTCTTTCTGATAGTCTTCAGGATCTCCTCCTTAGTGACAGACTTCATTCGTGAGTTCGCTTTGCGTCTCTCGTTATAGTATTCGCTTCTCGCTCTCGCCTTTTCGTTGGCAGGCACAGAAGCCTTACGCTCAATCAACTTGTAGTAGATGTAAGCTCTAAGAGCTTCCTCTGCATACACATGTACTTGAGGGTTTGTTGAACGAGCCTCATCTGCAACGTACTCCATTACAATCTCTTGAATGGAGCTGTTGTCTTGAAGCTCGAGTCTGTTCTGATCGAGGTTGACTCTGAATTGACTGTAGTAATGACCGCCTCCGGCACCGTACAACCTGCCTTCGGCGTTGTCGTAGATGTAGTTTCGGAAGACGTATGAGTCGAGCCCATCAGTGATGTCACCAGCTACAGCTGGTCTACCGCTGTTGGTTGCGCTCTTCGAGTCTTCTCTATCCAACAACCCATCGCCGTCAGCATCGTAAGTATTGCCGTTAGAAGTCTTGTACTTCTGAGAGTAGTTGAGATTCTTATTCTCTCCAAGCACATAGACCAAACCGTCATCACCAACAACCCCTACTTTACTCCAATCCACATAATCGTCTGGAAGGACTGCTGTGTTATTGCTAGTATCTACAGTGAGCTTCAGAGATCTGATTCGCTTAAGCAAGTCAAACCCCATTTCACGAATGCCTCTAAGCGCAAAGCTTCTGATCATATTGTCAGAAGCATTGGCTACGTAGTCGTCACTGTCTAGGGTGATGATGTAGTCATCAATCACTTGGCTGAGGGGTACGTAGTTTCTTGCCATTATCCGAATGATTGTTGTTGAGAATCAAGAACCTGATCAGTTCCTGCGAACTGTTGCACGACTTTATCTCTCAGGTTAATACCGATAAGCTCTGCGATCTCCATCACGAGTGCTGCGGTGTAGTGGTCAGGCAGTTCGAAGTCTGCGGATTGCAATGGGTTGAAAACCACTCCCGCTGGACCTTCAACTACAGATAGCGAAGGAGCACCAATCTCAGTTCCATCAGTCACATTGATACCTCCCGGCACCTTGTAGTATCTCAGTTGGATTCTGTTGATCGTCTGAGGGAAGACTTCGATGTCTTGGGACACCAAGGCAATGGGAAAAGATTCAGTAGGGGAGCTGATGTTACTTCGAAGAATGCGCTCAATCTTGTCTTCATCATACAGCATCTCAATAGGAGTTCTTGTGGATTGCCCAAGTACAATACTACCAAAGGTTGTAGCGCTGATAATGCGAGCCATGTTGTCAGGCTTAGGAAATACACCACCCGATCTCTCGATGGTGGCGTTCCTAGAAAACGAAGAAAGATCCTCATTGATTCTCTTAAACAAAGACTTATCTCTACCCGGATCAAACGATGCCCGGCGGTTTCTGTGTGCGTCTTTTACGTTGTCAAAAAGACGATTAAATATCTTAGTCTGAGCGAGAGCAGCAAAATTGTTGAATGTCGTAGGAGTGACAAACCCTTGCTGATCTTTGTTAACTAGATCTACCAGTGTATTGTATACAAGATTAACGCTTGCCATACAGCAAATATACGAAAAGAAAAAGCCGCCCTTTGGAGGCGGCTCTCTCGTAGAATTTGCTATAGTTAGCTTAGCTGGCGGTCGATCTCTGCAACGAGCGCTGCGCCAGATTCAGTAAGGCAGTATCGAGTAAGCACATCCTTTGCATCCTTACCTTCGGGTACAGACACAATCAACTTACCTGTGTCGTACCAGTACGCACCTTTGCTGTCAGTCTTGATGATCTGATACTTGATGGCCTGAGTCACCTTGGTCTTCATGTCTACAACTGGGTTGTCAAATGACATGATGAACTTCTTGGGGTTCTTCTTAGCGACGACCATCAAGTCATGCTTGATCTCAGTTACAGGTCTGTCGATATTCATTCCGTATGATACGGCCACCGAAAGCAGTTCATCTAGTTCTTTGGTGCGAACCAATCCAACTGCATCGTGGGTTTGGAACTCTCTCTCAAGCTTTTCTTGAGCATCCTTTTTGTCATCGACAAGGTGGAATCTATTGCCACCATTCTGCTTATTGTCAGGGTGGGCCTCGAGATACGCAACAAGATTTGGCTGATCAGGGCGAACAAACAATCTGCCTTCAGTAAAGATGATTGCTTTTCTAACAGAAGCATCGTTCTGCTCATCTCTGTAGATGGATGGCTCGTTAGGGCAGTAACGGATCTCACGAAGAACACCGTTGGTGTTGTTCATCACATTCTTCTGTTGCATTAAGAATGTAGCCCCAGACTTTTTGATGAGTTTGTACTCTCGGATCTCCTTAACCTTCTCCTCTCTTTTGATCTTAGGTCGAGAAGGTGGAGTTACTTTTTTAGCTGCTGGCTTAGGAGTAGCGGCAGCGGTTTCTTTGACCTTAGCAGGTCGGCCACGCTTTGGCGTGGGGGTAGTTGTTTCAGACATAATTAAATAGAATTAAAGAAAGAAAGAAGAGGGGCCGAAGCCCCTCCTCTGTGTTAGTCAAGATTAGTCAGCCAAAAGAGCACCAGTAAAGGTGATTCCTTCGATGTCAGAGTGGACGCTAGACGCAGCGCCGCCAGCACCACCATCAAACAGGGTAATCATTGCGTTGCTACCAAAGTTAATCTCGTTAACGAGAGCTTCAATAACTGCTTTTTGATTGCTGTCAGTAGTGATCGCTACAACCAAAATATCTGGGTGATCATCAATACCAGAGTTGTTGTCGGCATCAGCAGAACCATTAAATGTAGCCTTTGGCGACAAGTAGATGGTAAATGCATCAACGTCATCAGTAATTGCTCCAAGAGCATTACCAGTGCCAGCGCAGATGCCTCTAATTGCAGAGACTGGGTACATGTTTGAACCCGTAGTGTCATCGAGCTCCTGACCGGCAGCGGTTGCCTTGCGGAAGTACAAGTATTTGTTATTAGCAGGTACGTTCATCGTATCTAGTTTTTATCAGTTAAACAATTACTTAAGAACTACGTGTTGGTTGGCAGCACGAGTCACCAAGCAAGTCTCTGAACGATAGTTGAACTTAGCGGTATCAACACCATTGTTGTTGAAACCAAGCACACCACCACCAGTTACCCAGTGCTCCATCTCACGAGAGTAGCCGTTAACTGCTTTGTAGTTCATCTCCAGCGCAGGAGCCTTCTGACCAGTCTTAGCGTCAGCTACGTTGGCAAGAGGAATCATTGCACCTTTGAACAAAGGAGTAGAGAATGCACCCAACAGAGTAGGATCGTTCAGCAGCTTCCAGTCATGCTTGTGGAAGGTGTAACCACCACGAGTGAATGATTTGAAGCCGAGCTGTACAGCCATGTCAGGAGAGTTGCTGAAAGCACCAAACTGACCAGCCAAACCTGCGGTAGTAGCAGTAGCGATACCTGAAGCAACCATATCGTCCATGTGGAGCGAGGTCTGGGTGTTCACGTACATAGCGTACTCAGAAGGAGCACCTTGCTTGTCGAGCAACAGAATGATGTTGTCAACATCTTGCAGAGAGTCGAAGTCACCAGTAGCAGTGATACCACGGTTCTCAACGGCAGCAAAGTAACCTTCAGAACCAGTAATGGTTCCTGCGGTGGCAGACAAAGTTACACCTGCGTTGTCGTCTTGCTCACGCTCAGCAAACAGCATCATCATTTCACGTTGGTTCATGAATCTCTTACGAGTATCCATTTCACCTTTAACGTACCATCGGTAGTCACCAGAACCAGTTACGTCAACCCAGCCAATGTTGGTGGCTTGCGAACCGTTTACTTCGTAGCTCTCTTTAGTGATCACGTAGTCGTTAGTACGTTTAACGATTTCACTGTTGTAGAACTCTGAAGGCTGATCAGTACCCTGTGCGTACACGTTACCAATAACAACGAGTTCAGTAACACCAGCCTCAGCGCTAAGGGCTTCACCGTTCATGGTGGTGAAGTCTACTTCGTTGTTGCCAGTGTCAAAGTTAGTAACAACGATTCTTTGTCCGGCAGGAGTCAAGAGAACATCGTTCAAACGACAGCCGGGAGCAGCGGCGCTAGTTACGTCAAAGAAGCCTACGGCTCCAGAACCAACTTGAACACCGTCAGAACCAGAGACAGCAACAGTCGCATGAAGACGACCATTCTCCCAGTATTGAACTTGATCAGCAGTACCAGCGTTGTTAACAGCGCCAGTCAATTGGAGAAAACCAGTGATACCTTGATCGCCATAGGTTTGGATCAACAGGTCACGGTTATCTGGTTTGGTTGGGTCAATCAATGTACCCAACGCAACGTATGCATCTGGACTGGTTTTTAGTCCAGCAGCATATCCAGAGAGGGTAGTACCCCCAGTTTGAGATGTAGTAATAGACATCTATAAAAGGATTATTCAGTTACAAAAATTTCATTCCTCCCTGACCCCCTAAAATCTCATTGAGTTGTTTAGATAGAGGATCTCCGGTTGGAACCATATTTCCTTGATTAGGGGAACTGATGTTTACGTTTGCAGCTTGGTTAACAAGCCCACGCTTTCCATCACTCATACCTTGCTGGTACACTGAACGCACAATATCGTCCATGTTGTCCAGTACAGTTCTGTGCATGTTCAACGTGTCGTAATCCCAGCTCCCATCCTCACGAACGTAAGGATCGAAGTACTCGTCAAGTCGAGTATTCTTATCTGCAAGATTCTGTCGGTACGAATCACCAACACCGAACTTAAATGACTGACCGTTACCGAGATCGAATTCGACCCCTTCGTAACTATCAGTATCCTCGTACATGTTGTTGTACCAAGCTTCGTCAAACAGTTCTGTATCAACTTCAGATGCCTCTGGTGCAGCATAAGCCTCTCGAATCTCTTCGATAGTATCTCGTGCGGCCTCAGCGTCCATCTTCAGCTGAAGGGTTGCGAGACGTACCTCATCTTCAGAATTGACATCTGAGTCAATTTTATACTTGGAGGTGAGGAGCGTAGAGATCTCTTCAGAAGAAAGGTTTGGATACTGTGTAGTCATTTGGACTTGAATAGCAGTGAGGTCATCCATTTCGGATGGATTCATCTGCTGGTACACAAACCAGTCTTGAGGGGCTCTACCCGTCTCTTCAACAAATTGAGCAATAGCGGCTATGCGTTCGTCAACAGCGCCGCTTGGCTCTGGGGTTCTTGCGAAATCGTCAAAGCTGGAGAACTCGGTACCTAGCCTTTCGCTTAGGTAGTCGAGTACAGCTCCTTCGAGATCGTCGTCACCGTATGTATTATCATCGCTTGCCGCAGAAAAGTCATCCGTGGTAGCGTTGAATTGTGTTTGCTGTTCTACAGGAGCTTGCTCTTGAATTGGAGCTTGCTCTTGATCTGGACTTTCTTGCGGTGATTGCTCTACTCCTTGAGCAGCAGCAACTTGGGCTTCGTCCACAAACGACCAAGACGAAGGGGTCTCCTCCGTCTGGTTCATAACTTCTTGATTCTCAGTATTTTCCATCTAAATTAAATTTTCATACAGTCAGTGTCACTTGGTTCTAGCGTAGGCAAAGCCTTTAAACGTAGTACCGTTAGTGTCGATAGTCTTAAACTTCCCGAACATGGTTTGACCAGCAATCATCGGGACAGTCATAGCTTCAGTGTCAATCTTCTCGTAGAATCCAGCGCCGTGGCTTGAGTCATCAAAGATGTCTTTATCTGTAAACGGAGCTCCAGTAAGAGGATCAATGTACTTAGCAGCAGTCGCATCATCAGCAACAGATCCCACGTACTCAAAGATTCCGAAGCCAGTTACTATAATAGATGCAGCGACAGTGCAATCAATCCTGTGAAACACTTGCTCATCAAGAGCAGAGATTCTAGGGGCTCTGTTTCCAGCAGTGTCTGTTCCGTCAAGAACATAGACATGTTTTGGTGGTAGCTCAGAAGGATGCATACTTCTTAGACGCTTGCTTGAGAAAAGATTGCGTACTCAACAGTCAGAGATGAGCTAACGCTAGGAGTGATCTTGATATCGTTGGTGTCTGCTGTAGCGCCGTAAGGCATCAGCAAAAAGTCTCCAGCATACAGTCTGCCGAGACCCTCAGAGTTCATCTCTACAGTCACATACTCTGTGTCAGTAGTGCTTGCGTTTCTAATGTACACCTTGTGAGCCCCATTGGCCACAAAGTCAGCTCCATCGAAGAGAGTATACTGAGCGCTTGATGTAGTTGTTTTTCTTCCGACACCTGATGTCTGATCCAATGCTACTGACGTACCAGCTTTCTTAAACTGAGTGCTAGAAGTAAGCGCCAAGGAATCATTCGTCAAGTTCGGGCTTGAAATCGTAAGTGTGGCTTGAAGCCTTGGTACGTCTGCGAATGCCATTTTTTCTTAGTTAGTTATGCAAATATAAGTTTATTTTTTCTTGCCCTTTTTGGCTCGAATCTTAGCAACCTCTTTCTTCCCGAAGTCACTCTTTACTCTAGCCATTGCCCACTGATGTTGAGATACTTTGGGTCTGTTACCCGAAGACATGTATGCAGCAAGACCTCTACTGTACACTTCTTTCTGAGCTGCACTCAGCCCAGACATTGATCCACCTTTCTTTAGAACTTTCATATCTGATCTCTTCGTTTCATTAGGGCTTTCAGTCTGCGCTCAACGGCTGGAGGGAATCCTTTCTTTTTTCTCTTGCCCTTCGTCCCTCTATGCTTGTCGTAAATGGCAGATATTTCAGCCATCAACTTTTTCCTTTCCCCTACGTTCTTGCTCCCCTTGGTGTACTTGGGGTTGAACTTCTTAGCTTTTGCCATGATCAACTAATTTGAATGCGGCTTTCTTTACGGCTCCGGGGTGCGGCTTGTAATCTCCTTTCATCAGGTAGTAACGACCACCCTCTTCCATCCAGTGATGTCCAGCTGGTGGGTCAATGCTAACCTTCTTGTTAGACACTTTGAGCTTGCCGCCCTTCTTGTACTTCAAGGCTTTCATTGCACTTGGTTTTTCGCCAGAAGAAGTTTGATCTCTTGAACTGCCTCAATTAAGGTCTTCAGATCTTTCTTGAACTCAGCGTTGTCGCTTTCAAGCACCGTGACTTTAGCTTCAAGCTTTGAATAGTCTACCTTGTGCTTTACCCAAGTCGCCACCAATGCGGCGATGATTGCAAAGATTTCGTACTGCGTCAGATCCATTACCACTTCACTTTATTTGCCCAGTAGGCAGCGGACATCTTGCCCTTGTTTATGTTCTTTCTATGCCTAGCCTTGAATGACTTACGCTTTGCTTTCATTCTTGCTGACTCACCAGCCTTTGGCTTCCCAGCAGTACTAGCTCCCTTCTCTCCGAAACGAATAAGCTTCACCTTGTTGCCTTCCTTAGCCAGCACCATGTGAGACTTCTTCGGGTGACTGGGTGTACCCTTCGCCTTGTTTACGCCCTTCAGCCCATACTTTTTCAGTATGTTCTTTATGCGATTGCTTTGAGGACTAGACATACAACAAAGATAAAATCTATACTGATACGAAATAATAGTACACCGTGCCGCTAGATCTTACCACATCAAGGGTCCATGTGTAGATCCCTTCGTACCCTACGTAGTTGGCTTCGTTGGTTTCGTCGTATGGTGTGCGGTGCATCCAGCCGAATACGATGTCAGGATCAGAGCCTGTATAGGTCAGCCATGTATTGCCCTCCCCGAAGTCATCGAACGGGGTGAAGTCTGTCAGTGGAGGATAGTCTGGTTGTGGGGATCCATACCCACCGATCCCATCAAGCATGTCTGGGGTATCTACGATCTGGTCATCATTCAAGTCGAACGCAGACGGGGTGGTTTGCCAGTCGCCAATGAGCTCAAGCATCACGGATGCGTTGAAGTGGTAGGTGTCACTACCATCTGGATACTCGGCCCTGTAGCAGTGATACTCGCCCTGAAGCAGTTCTTCTAATGATTGTGTTGGTCGTCGTTGGTCGGGAAGGATGTCTTTAGTGCAACCTGCTAACAGGATAGCTAACGTGATTAGTATTGCTCTCATTTCATTATGTATTTCTGAGCGTAGTGTCGATACACTGTGCCACTTTGAACGGTATCCCTAGTGCTCTTGACTACCTTCCCATCAAAGGTCTCGTACTCCCACACGTTGTAGATCGTAACGCTATCTGGCTGTATAGGAACGTACACCCTCACAGTATCATACACGGTGATGTTAGTCACCTGTTCTAGCTCGACAATACGAACCACCATGCTATCTCTTTCCCTCACCACCTCTTTCACGATGGTCTCAGTCTTGTCCATGATGCTGTTGATTGCCTCCTCAATCTCTATGACTATGGTGTCAATCTTAGTTTGAGTGACAACAGTAGTGACTGTATCCCTGACCGTTTCGTACTCGTACTGTAGAGCAGGATCATAGGTGAACTCAACTGTACTGACCTCGTTGTTGCAGTTTCGAATAAACAGTGTGCATAGGATAACCGCTGCTGCTATGGCTAGTATGTACTTATTCTTTATTCGCAAGCTCGTTGAGTATTTCTAGTCGAGCCGCAGTACGGGCCAGAATGCTATCACTTCTGTGCAGCCTTATGGATAGCTGCTCTACCTTACCTTCGAGGTAAACTGTACGCTCAGAACATTTTTCAATCTGATCCGTATAGTTCATTCTATTGTCCACATAAAGATACCCCACCGCCAGAGTCACAAGGAAGAACACTGCCATAGTGGGGTTTTTTACGAACTGCTCAAATGTCAGTGGAGCTTTCATTTACCTCTTCTGCACTTGTATTTAGTTAGATCACCTCTGTATTTTACGGACTTACCCTTCTTTGCGTGAGCCTTGTAGTCGTATCCTTTCTTAGGTGCTGCACATCCTACGGCGAGGATCAACGCAGCTACAATGAGCTTTTTCAATCTTTGTCGGATCTTACCACAAGGTTAACGTCACCGAACTCTCCCCTCTCTATGGTAATAAAAATGGTCTCGCAGTAGAACGCCATCTGAACAGTGCCACCAAAATCCATATCCCACTCTACCTCTGTGGTAAATGGTGTAGCGTGATAATCAATTGGCTCGTAATGACGTGGAGTGTACGCTTGTTTAGGGGCGCATGCCGCCAAGAATACAAGCAGAAGTAAAGCAATGTTTTTCATGACTAATACATATCGGCAAACTTCTCCTTAACAGTGAAGCTAGGACAAGCCTTGTTAGAAAACTCGTTGTGTCCGTGAATGGTAATGTGATTACCATACAGAGTACGCAGAGATAGCACGATCATTCTCCACGCTTTCTCTTGCTCGGGATTCATGGTGTCTTTCGGTTTGCCGCCACCGTCACAACCACCGATGTAGCACACCCCGACTGAGTCTTTATTGTGACCTTTAGTATGAGCGCCAGACTTCTCTAGTGGACGGCCAACCTCAATGCTGCCGTCAAGACGGATAACCCAATGATACCCGACATCCGACCAGCCATTACCGTTTACGTGCCATCCACGAATAGTGTCTACGCTAAAGTCTTTGCCCTCTCTAGTTGCAGAGCAGTGCAGGATGATTCTGTTTAGATCTCTCATGAGTTCTCTAATGCTTCTATTCTAGAAATGATTTCATCAAATACATTAATGATCTCTTCTGAAAAGAGGTTATTCTTTTCTTCATGAGTCATTGACTGGTAGTCTGCTATTGTCATGTGTGCGATGTTAGTACAGAGAGTGATGCGCTGCCGGGGTTAGCCAGCACACCAGTAGGCACGAGCTGGAACGCTAGGTAGTCATTTGCTGAGAATGATGGGTCGGAAGCAGTTGAATCATCAGAGACATTCTTCCAAGATGTCCATCTTACAGTGTATCTAGACCCTGCTTCATTACCACCTGTAGCCTCTGCGTAGTAAGTAGAGGTATTGTTTACCCATACATACAGCCTGTATGCATTACCATCGACAGCAGAAGCCCCCACCATAGTGCAGTCGCCAATAGATCCTGCTACAGGAATTGCATACGCTGAACGATAGTCTCTTGCTGCGTTACTCCCAGAGAGTTCTGTGGTAGCATTCTGCACGAAAAACTTATCGGTAGTTCCTGTATCGGAGTAAGAGTAAGTC
>VMHT01119941.1_pt1 | contig 28187 bp, 41 predicted proteins | sample 4693611 | NCBI WGS metagenome assembly VMHT01 (sample SAMN12280063, study PRJNA550983) | marine metagenome | isolation source: seawater sampled from same location over 5 years 0.02-0.2 micron viral filtrate | place: USA: collected off the coast of southern California halfway between the port... ... | reverse complement strand
AATTGACTTTTTTTACTTTAATTGAACCGTCAGCATTTTTCTTACCTGAATTGACGTAAACCTTAAATTTCTTACTATCACCCCTCATTGGTTTATTTAATTGAACCGTTTTACCTTTATATTTAGCTTCAGTAATATTTTCATCAACAATATTCATGTCTAATACTTCTTGAATAGACATATTTATTTCGTCAATACCTTCACCTTTCATTTGCCCCTTACATACTTTAACTGCTCTACCTGATAGGTAAGCTGATGATTTTTCACCTGCTCTCATACGTTTAGCCCTATATGCCTTTCCTTTAGCACAGAGTTCTTCAACTAGCTCTCTAATTAATTTTCTTACTTCTGACTTTTTCATTTCTTTAGACTTACTTTAGCTTTTTTAGTGTTTTTAACAAACTGTTTGCTACTAGCTGTTTTTTTGCGAGATGTTGCAGCGCGTTCTTTCTTTGTAAGTGACTGCGCTTTGGCACGAGGCAGACAACGCTGTGTCTTTTTACCTTTAGGCATTGTACCGCATTTTCCCGCGATGTTTCCTTGCGTGTCAATGCGTACCCAATCTTCTTTTTTAAACCAATTTCTTAAGCTTTCATTATTAACTTCTTTTCTTATATCCTCTTTATCTTCATAATCTTCACCGGGAAATGGAATGCGTTTGTTATTTGCTTTTGCCCTTCCTGGCATTGCTGACAACTTACCAGGTGTATGATCGTAGTCATACCATCCAGGTTGTAGGGGATGCTCAATGTCACTTGGATGTCTCCAGTGATAATCTATCTTCATATCGTTTACTTTACGATCATAGACAGTTCTAACAAACTCTCTTATGTACTTCCTAAGTTTATCTGGGGCATCCATTGGTAATTATAATCCTCCTGGTGTTTTAAATCTCTTTCCTGTTCTAGCATCTGTATCATATCCACAGGTGCCTTCATTTCGCTTTATTGTAAAAGGAGGATCCTTAGGGATCCTATCTAGATAGTCGGAAGTAGTTGTAGTAGGATTAATAATTAATGACATTAATTTTTTTACAAATGCCCTTTTCCCCTCCTGGGCAGCTGCTTTAAGGGGGGCAGTGTTGTTTTTTACAATTTTTAATATTTCAGTAGCGGTGTATTTTGTTGCTGCTAGTGCTTTATCAACAATTTTAATTAATAAATCCATACCAAATTTTATACCTAAAGATCCACCAATAATAGTAGATAAGGCTCCTACTAATTCTAAAGCACTAGGATCTGCTACTTCATTAACTGGTACGTTGGTAAAAGCAACATCATCAATATCATCTTCATGAGTTACCTTTACTAATATAGGATCACCATATTGGTTTGTTGGATCATTAGAATAGGCCATTTCTTTAGCTTGCTTGATCATTTCGGCTTTTGTTCCATCACCGAAGTATATTTCGTAATTTATTCTTTCTGGCTCATCTGGATCTGAGTTCATATAGACTCGATATGTGCCTTCATCTTCTGATTCCTTCATTATTGGATAATACCATCTCATTAATTCATTATAAGACATTTTCATTGCCGGATGTTCATCATCATTATTAAATGCTTGTAATGCTTTAGGGTTTAATTTTAATAAATCTTGTATAGCATTACTTCTATTATTAACGGCATCTATAGATTTACTAGCATTGAATAAATTGTCTTTGGGAAGTTTCCATTTTACATCCCAATCGTCTTTAGTAAAGCTTTCATTAACTGAATATGCTTTTTTAATCTCTTCACGGATTAATTGGCGTAATTGTGACTTTTTCATCTTTTTAAGGATTTATTGTCAAATTTGTTAAGTGTTTCTTCTACTTTTTGGATTGCCCAACCATTCTTTTTTGCAGCTAGTTTTAGAGCCAAGTCTTTAGGCAATTTATCGTCTATGATTTCACCTGTCTTTTTAACAATTACGTTAAATTTTTCATTCTCATTCTTTAATTCTTTAATCGATTTAGCTATTTTAGCTCTTTTATTAGCAAGATATTTATCAGTTTTATCTACTTTACCATCATTGTTAATGTCGTCGTCTTCTTTTCCTACTGGATCTAATGCTTCATTTTTACTTAAGCCAGTTAACTCTTCAAATTCTTTCTTGGTAATCTTCTTCTCCATATAATCTAATATATGTCGAGTAATATCTTTACCGGTTTCTTTATTTACCGCTTGCATTTCATTAACATATGATTCTTTAATCTGTTTACGGATTAATTGACGTAATTGTGATTTTTTCATTTTGTAAAATGTTTAGATGAACATTATAGCTTGACTAATTATTCTCATTTGTTCTTCTGCTTTTAATGCAAAGAATTCAGTTGGTACTTCTCCGGTTTTTTCCATCGCCTTTACAAGGTCATTGAATTGATTGATAGACTTTATATCATCTAAGTCATAAATATTCACCCGTGCCATCGCAGATTCAAGGGGATATGCTAGATCTTCTGGGTCGATCTCTTTTACCGTATTCGTAGGCTTTTCATCAAACACATCATAATTAATGTCTTCTGACAGTTTAATTCCTGCTAGCTTCTGAAAGCGTTCTATTAATAGTTTTTGTGATTTTTTCATCTTAATTTATTTTATAAAGGCTAAATCTTGTACAAAAGCTTTAGTGTCTCTTCCTTCTGCTTCTTGTTTAGCGGCTTCTGCTTCTGCTGCTGCTTTATCAACATAAACCCTATAAGGGCCCATTACTCCTCTATGGCGGTTACCTAACATAAGAACATATACTCTTGGAGCTGAGGTAGGATAGTCATTTTCTTTAATTGCTTCCCTAATTAATTGGCGTAATTCTGATTTATTCATTGGTAGGATATTGTATATACCGATAAATATAAAAGGGGCCTAGGGCCCCTTAAATAGTTTTATGTTGTGTTGTTGTTATAGTATTACAAACGACGCTGTAAATCCAGTATCATCTGCTATTGTTTCTCCACCTTCACCATCTACAAAGCAGAATGACATAGAATTATTTGCATTTACATGTATATTTAAAGAAGATTGTGATAAACCTCCTAATAATGTAGTTACTCCATTAAGATTACCCATTATTACAGAATCAGTATTAATAAATTCATTACCAACTGTAAATAGTGCTGAAGTATCTCCATCAGCGATTGCTGCTTGTAATTGATTTTGGACTGTAAATTTAGTACCAGTTACTGAGCCACAATGGGGGTCATCTACTGAAGCTATCGTATTATTATCAAATATTACTTTTTCAGCTTCCACTTGGGCGAATGAAGCAGTTGATATTGATGATCCACTAATTATACCTGTTGTGGTATTAAGTGTCATATTAGTTTTTAGAGAATGGCCACTTGCAATGAGTTCACCAAATGAACCTGTACTAAGCTGACTTCCAGATACTGTTCCAGTATTATCTAGGTTTACATAAAGTTTAAGGCCATTTATAGATGAATCTCCAACTTTTAAATCACCAAATGAACCTGTAGATGTTATACTACCACTTACATTACCTCCTACTAATAAATCGTCCGTAATAACTGCATCATCTGTTGATAAGAAGTGCTCTGCAGTTATAGTTCCAAGGGATGTTATGTTTCCGGATGCTGTTATGTTTCCTTCTGAGCCTGTTGCATTAAAGTTAAGGGCTGTTATTGTTCCACTTGAACTTAATGAAGTTAAAACACCTAATGCTGTAATATTTGTTTGGGTTGCTGAAGATAAAGTGCCTTCTATATCACTATCACTTATTATGTGGCCAAATGAACCTGTAGATGTATGACTACCACTTACTGTTCCAACAGCATTAATTGTTAATTGATCATCTTGCCCTCCATCAGGTGCTACTAATAATTGGCCAAATGAGGCTGTTGATATTATACTACCACTTATAAGAACTTTTTGGAATCCATTATTAATAAGCAGATTTTCACTGTCTAATTCTAGTTTACCAAATGAAGCTGTTGTTGTTAAACTACCCGTTACATCACCTCCTACTGTTAAATCGTCCGTAATAACGGCATCATCTGTTGATAGGAAATGCTCTGCAGTTATGGCTCCTGAGGCTGTTATATTACCCTCGTGAACATGTAAGTTACCAGATACTGTAAGTCTAGCATTTAAATCTGGTAAGACCTGAGTTCCAATTGCCATAACATCTGATGATGCAGATGTATATATAAGGGTAGAGTTAGCGCCTGCTACTCTAAAATTTACATCATTACCATTAGGGTTAAAAAAGATCTCATCCTGATTACTTCCACCACCTGATTCATTTTCATCAAGCGTAATCATTGTTTCACCACCAACTGTGAAATTCATGGTGTCAGTTGTCAATGCTATTTTAGTATCGGCATCACCACCATGAATAATATCTCCATCTATTTGTAAATTAGATGCTGTGATATCACCTGAAGCACTTATATTGCCTTCAACTTCTACAGAATCATTAAAATCAATTGCTGCACCTCCAGTTGCAGAGTGAAATCTATCTGCAAAAACAGTTCCTGAAGCACTTATGTCTCCGGATGCAGTGATATTGCCTGTTATTGTAATTGTATCTCCTCCTGCTCCATCACCTAATGTGGTGTTACCTGTAACAGATATGTTAGATCCTGAAATGGTGACTGTAGATCCTGTGTAGGATTTTATGTTATTTACTAATATTGTGCTCATGGTGTGTTTTTATCTATTATAAATATATTAATTTATTGTAAGAAATGCGTCTGTTCCTACAGTTACTACTATACTTTGACTTACGGTTATTTCGGGGCCAATTAATTGGTGGTTTATATTATTGGGGATTGTTAGGTTTTGGTTAATTATGTTAGGATTTCCCATTCCTCCTAGGATTAATAGCAAATCATTTACATTAACTTGGCCATCTAAATTGATATCTCCTGCCGATACGTTTCCTGCTCCACTACCCGTTGGAAGACCTACTGATCCATAATTAGCTAAAAGATTCAATAAGTCATTTATAACAAACCCCCCTCCGGTAAATGTTGATGAACCTGATTGTTCGAGTGAACCAGTAAATATAGATGAACCTGATTGTTCAAGTGAACCTGTATTTGAAGTTGATCCAGTAATTGATAATGAAGATGCTTGTAATACTATGGGTACGTTATTAGCTGAATCTCCTATTGCAAATGATGAAGTTTGCATGTCAAATAAATTAACATTTGAAACCTTATGGATTACCCTTCCAGGTGCAGTTGATTTCATTTGCACAAACGTGCTATCATCATTCTGGTGTACTACTTGTTTGTCAGTATTCGTACTTATACTCTTACCTGATTTAAGATTATCTACATCTGTTTTAGTGAATGGGGTTCCTCCTATTGATAAAGAGGCTGAATCTAAGTCTAAATGAGAAGCTGAAATATAATTAAATGAAGATGAGTGTGCAGATATTGAGCTCCATCTTTTTGTAGATGAACCTAAAGCATAAGCGTTATTAGCATCAGGAATTATACTTGAACTGACTTCAGCTCCAAAAGATACACTGTCTGAGGTAGAATCACCAAAAGTTAAATTACCTTTAATAGTAGCATCGCCACTTAATGTTAAATTATTTGCCGTTATATCACCACTTGCACTTATGTTACCTGAAGCGGTAACGTGTTGGGTTGCATTTGCACCTAATTTTATACCATAGCCTTGTACTAAGGTTCTTGCACCTACTCCACCAAATGTAATGAGTCCAGCAGCCCCTTGTATGTCATTAGATATAAAAAATGGATTATCTTCTGCGTCTAAAAAGGCAGATCCACTATATACGTTTATATCACTGTGGATTATTGTATTACCACGTAAATCTGCGTTGTTAAAATTTATTTCAGTTACATCCGAAATTTTTAAGGGACTATTACCTCCAATATTTGAAGCTCTTAAAAGACCAAATGAACCAGTAGAAGTACCTGAACCACTTACATTACCTGACGCCGTTATGTGTGTTGCAGTTCCAAATAAATTATCTACTGTAATTTGTTTGGTAGTATCTCCAGAAATTATAGGTAAAACATCTGTTAAAGATGTTATATCAGAAAAGGACGCTGTAGGGAGTTGTGATATTTTAACTGTAGTGTGGGCCATAGGAATAGGGATATTGTATTATCTCTATAATAAATATAGCTAAGATTTAGGCTCACGCACCTAAATATGGACCCAATATATTCCCATCTTCTAATACGAAATATACCCCCTCTTCTGTGACAATTTCTCTAATTGCCGAATCACGTAAATGGCGAAGATCATTCCATCCACCCCCTTCATCATATAAAGGTTTTGCGTCTATAGTTAAAGTATCAAATATGTAGGAATCTAATTGATTGATTTGATTGACTAGGGTAGCTTGTCTAACCGCATACTGATTTCTTAATTCATCCTCATAAAGATTCCATCTTCTTTCTTCATGTTTAAATAACTCTAAAGCATCATCCTCATCGAGGTCACGATTTTCATTTAAAGTTTTCCACTCATGGAAATAGTGTCTCTTTTCCCAAAGACGAGGTATGCGTACTAAACTCATATAATAGGTCTATTTTTAACTATATCTGCTAGATTTTTAATTTTAGCTGAAATATCTTTATTCATCTGTGATAAATATAGCTTATTTTCCTTAGATACTGCATCCTTTGCAGAAATAATAGACTTATCCTGTTTGATGCATGCATCTGCAGTCCACTCTTCTAATTCTTTAATACTTTTACGGTGATGTTGCTCTAGTTCTTTTAATTTTTTATTATATAGTTTTTTTAAAACTAGAAAACATGTTATGCTAAATGCAATGCAATAAGTTGTGTATGCTATGATTTCAATATATACCATGGTGTTAAATTTTTAGTTGCTTTTTTGCCTGCTGTTGTATAGGGGTTTAATCCTCCTTTTTTATATACTTCAGCATTGGGGTAAATTATACCTTCTACTATAATGTCAAATGTTTTATCTTTTCTATTAACGCGATGAATCTCTCCAAAAACACGCTCACTAAATAAAATAAATTCAACTCTATCTCCTTTCTTCATTTTGTTACTCTTAAAAATTCAGTCAATACTTTATCTGTAGGGTTGATACTTCTATTATTGTTTTGAAATAACTCCCAAGAATCCTTAGCGTATTTGCCTACCCCATATAATTCCACAACGTCTTTAAAGCCATTTAAGTAACCCCTACTCATTCTCTGTAGTGTCTTTGCTCTTTTATTATAAAATCCTAATGGTTCTAGCAAATCAGCTATTGCTTTCTCATCAGCATCAATCATTGCCTGTGGGTTAGGATATCTTTTAAACAACTCATGTCTAACAGTGTCTATTGTTGTTCGCCTACAGAGATTTAGCATAATACAACAACAAAGCATCTTCCAAGGATCATCTTGGTAGATTTCTTGTAATAGGGGTCTAATTATTTTTTTCATTTCCATAATACTTGAACAGCAACTAATGCAGTTGCTAGAGCTAAACTAACACCTGTTTTAACAGTCAGTCCTTCATTTAATATAAGTGAAGAAAAAATAGCAAATATAATCATCCCACATGCAAACCCAATAAATCTACCAGGCCATACTAAATTACCAAAACCTTCATAACAATACTTCGTTCCATATATATAAAGATATGAAATAGGAATCCCAAATAAAGCAAGTATGAAGTTATTATTCCTAAACCACTCACTAAAAAATTGGCCATTTAACTGGAACCATGTTAGTATGTGTACAAATAAAAATACCCCTACACCTATTACAACCGACCTTACATCACTCATTAATCTAAATTTTTAGCAGATATTTTTTCATCACTAAAACGGTCTGTATTGCTTTTTATAATTCTGTTTGCTACTAGCATATTTTCAGCATTAAGCCAGGCTCTATAGACGGTGTCTGAGTGGCTTACTTCTTTAATTAAAGCTAGCTTTTCAAGGCTTACCCCCTTCTTGACTGCATTAAATATTTCTAAATTACAGACGTCTCTTCCATCTTGAGCAACGTAAAACTTACCCTTGCTGTCAGCCGCTGTTACAGCGCCCTTAAATTTCTTCATAACTCTAGCCTTAGCTAGCTCAAATCTTTCTTTCTTCTCCATATTAATAACTTCCTGTTTGGGTTAAGATTTGGAATAGCTCTTCCTCCCCATCAATTTCTTTTTTATACTTACTATAGTGATACTCATCATCTATGTGTTTTAGCTCATCTTTAGTATCGAAGGTGATATATGCCGCATTTGCTTCAATAGCTTCAATAAATAACTCTTTCATTTTACCCATAACTTTTTTACTTTTGCCCAATAATGTTGGGTTGATTTCTTCTTCCATCCTCTTGGACCACCATTCCAACATCTAGCAATTACTTCATCGCTTGAGTCTTTGTGGTGCCAATTTCTCCAAATGTAAAACATCTCCTTCGATAATCCACAATTCCAACGGTCCTCAAGTGAGAATCTTTTCGTTGACTTTTGCTTACGTAGAATGCGGTTTACTTCTCTTAGCATAATAGGTCTAATTTGCAGGCAACCTACTGCTTTTTCTTTTTTGCAATACGCATTGGGATTTCCACTGCTTTCCACCATAATAAGCGCATCTACTAGCGTGCTAATGCTACTTTGATGTATAACGCGAGGAGGGGGTTTAATGTGTATATATGGAGTAGAATGCGTGGGGAGTGGTAGTAAGATTTCTTGTTTTGTTGGTATAATTGCTAATCCTAATACTAGTATTAAATGCTTCATGCTCTATCAATAAATTCATCTCCATCCTCAGCCTCATCCCATAATCCTAATTCTTTAAGGTGCTCAATGTGAGCATTGTCCAAATCCCAAGTTGGCTCATCATCTTTATTAAATGTATTTTCATGTACCTCATAATCTTCCATTTGCTTGAGTTGATTATCACTCCAAATATTACCTACATTTAAAAAATAGCAATTATAACAAAGAAATTCTAAATTATCTCGCTTCCAATTCTTCTTATTTTTATCTTTAAAATTAAGTACAAGTGGTACTTTATAATCTACTACACGGCGCTCTTCAAAACTACAACAATTACATTGCTCCATAAGAAATCCTTCTTGAATTAAACGTGTTTTAAGTATGTCAACAGTGTAATTGGAAACATCTACTCTACCTTCAAGTACATCTTCAAGGGGATGTTGGTGGTATTTTTTACTTTTACCATACCCTCCTAAATGCTTTTTAATGCCTTTACCCTGACGGTTTAGATGTTTATCAAATAGTGTTTTGCCCGTTTCATTGTCATTAAATGTTAAGGCATAACGTTTATAAAGATTATATGAAACACCTAAATAACGAGCAGCTGCTCTATTGCTTTTAGTGTGTTTTTGGGCCCTTAAAACTTCATCCTTAGTAAGGATTATTTTATTCATTTCAGTGTTTGGAGCAAAAACCAAAGTTCTTCAGGTGTATCTGAAGGTATTTCTTCCTCTGTTTCTGTGTTATTTAATTGTAATACTGTACCATCTTGCTGGTTAAACTTTTCATAGAGCCACCATTCTATAAGTTGGGATTGATTTTTGTTAAAATGAAGTTTTAGTAGAGATTCTATTGCTTGAACAAAGGGTTCTTCAAAATGAACAAAATCTACTTGGAAATCTGTTTTAAGCATTAATGCCCTATCATTTGCAAATTTATAGTTTTCTATAAATCTACAAAAGTGTTCCTTATTTATTTGGCCTTTTACAGGACGAGATCTAGTTACATTACCTTTAATTTTAAGGAAATTTTTTAGGTCTTTTTTTAATTGTTCATCTGCCATTTAACTATTGTTGGTGGACTCTAAATAATTCTACTAATTGATCAGGCCTTAACTGTTTAATTTTAGCAAAGATTTGTATTGCTTCTGTCATAGAGTAGGCTTCACAGGTATTAATAGTTTCGCCCCTTTCCCCTTGAAATGAGATTTTAGTCATTAATTTAAATTTAGCTCTGGATTCCATTATATTTTATTTATTAGGTCTAACGTATGTGAACATTTTTCATACTCCTCAATTTCCTCATAATAACTTAAGACTACATCTAAATTAACTTTAAATGAATCTTTAAGGATTTCTATATCTTTTAGATACTCCCCATCATCCACTCTAGCCATTATGAATTTATCTTTATTTTTTTGAAGGCTTTGTTCAACTCCTTCTAGAATAGAATCATAGAGTATACCCCTATATTTTTCTTTTTGATTTCCATCTTCATAAAAGTTGATGGGTAAAGTGGGGATATTTCTTCTCTTTTTCATTATGATTAAATATACGTAAAAAACACCCAGAAACCAAAATTCTTAATTACTCTCCTTTAAGGGCTTTTGTAATCAAGTTTTTAAACTGGGATATGGGAATATAATAACCTAATACATTAGGATCGTCCGTTGCTTGAGCTATGTCAGCATCAACACTGACTGAAAGATTAAATTTATCTAAAGCTTTATTCATAGCTGATTGGACTTTTTCACTGACATTGATCTTTTCATCAGGATCATTAAGTATAGTTCCACCTTTAGGTATTAACTGAATTTTGATACCCTTCTTAGTTGGGTTTTTATTTACATCTACTTTAATAGTAAATGTATTATCTCCGGTGGATAATTCTGCTTCAGTTATATACTCTTTAAGAGTTTCACGAACTATGTCGTGTAATTCAGTCTTTTTCATTATTGTTATTTGTTATAAATATAAATTAATCCCTAATTACTGCACGACCTTCTTGTTTTTCCCAATCACGATCCTTTCTTACTTTATTATTTTTTTCATTTGTTGCTTTTAACATATGGGGTTCAATAGATAAATCTTGTGCTACCTTTATTAATGCATTAACATCTTTAGGAAAACAATGCCCACCATAACCAAAATCACCATCTGGTCCGGGCACATTTAAGTGTGATCTCCCTAACCTTTCATCATAAATAGCATACTCTATTACTTTATCATAATCTATCCCTAAACCATTACATATTTGATACATTTCATTTGCAAATGATACCTTAGTTGCTAAAAAACTATTTAAAAAATATTTTACCATTTCAGCTGTTGTTGAACCGGTTTTAATAATAGGCACTTTAGGAAACGCTTTAGTAAATACTCTTTTTACTTTTGTGGTGGCTGGTCTAGGACCACCTATTATAATTCTATTTTGGTTTTTAAAATCTTCAATTGAGTTAGCTTCTGTTAGAAATTCTGGATTAAATACTATTTGTATGTTTGTAAATAGTGAATTCCATTTTGCGGTTGTACCTGGGGGTATAGTTGATTTGACTACTACTATTTTACATTCATCTATTACATCTAATCCCAATAATGTACTTTCTACTATGTCAATATGACACCTACCATCTTTTTTCATTGGTGTAGGTAAACAAACAAATATTACATCTGATTTTTCAGATAAATCTGCTAGTGATTTACAAGTACTTGTTTTAGCAATATCGTATGTTTCTATTTTGTTGTGTTGTTTTAAACCTTCATACACTGCGGTGCCTACAAAACCTTGTCCTACTATCCCTATTGTGCTTTTTTTAGTCATTTATTTTTTCCATATACTCATTAATCCATTTTTTCAGGTTACCTTCTGGTTTCCAATCTAAATCTGAATTAATTTTTGAATTATCTGCTAGTGTTTCAAATGGTTCTATAACTTTATTGCCATAACTTTTTTCTCCTCCCATCATATCAACTAATTCATTAACCGAAACATTATTCCCATTGCCTACATTATAAATTTCACCATTAAATTCTTTATCAATAGTTGCACACGCTAAATTAGCATTAATAACATCTCCAACAAATGTATAATCTCTTCTTTGATTTCCATCATTGTTTATAGTACATGGTTTATCCTCTTTAATTTGGGTTGCAAAAATTGGAATGGCTAATCTATATGCCCCATCTAATGACATTCTATCTCCATATACATTAAAATACCTTAATGATACCGTATCAATACTGTATAATGTGCTGAATAGTTTGCAATATTGTTCTCCAATTAATTTATGTAGTGCGTATGGAGATATTGGGTTTAGTTTATGGGATTCTGGTGTAGGGACTTCTGCATTTCCATACACTGAACTACTAGAACTGAATATGAATTTTTTAACTTTCATCGCACTAGCAGCTACTAGTAGATTATGAACTCCAGTTACATTAACATTATGATATGGAATTGGTTGTTCAATTGAGGGTTGAACTCTTGCTAAGGCTGCAAAGTGGAATATTGTGTCAGCCCCATTAATATAAAATGTTAAATCTGGCTGTAAAACTGTAGATATATCACACTCAATAAATTCTGCTTTAGGGTTTATATTTTCTTTTTTACCTGTTGATAAATCATCTAATACAGTAACTTCAACCCCCATATTAATTAACTTATCTACTAAATGGGAACCTATAAAACCTGCCCCACCGGTTACTATAACTTTTTTCATTGTAAAAATTTAACATTATGGTGTTTAACTACATACTCTAAATAAGCTTCATCTTTTTGGGGTGTATGGTCAACAGTATTTTTATATTTAAATTTATTCAACCCCATAGGAGCATCTTTATTTTCAAAATAGTGTAAATTATCATATTTAGTACTATAAGCATCAAATCCATGAAGATATACTTCATCAAAATGGTTAATAGCAAAATGAATCCCTACCACGCCCGTTGAAGGCCACTTAGGTTTAAAATCAACTATTTGGTTAATATTATCTTCATATTCAGAAGGAATAAATTTAATATTAGGGTGGTTTGATTTAACATAATTAAAAGTAGGGGTTAACTGAGGAACTTTAAAATTGGGGGTTACTATTAACACAGCATCATATAAAGAGCCTTTAGTAAGTGCTATTTTAGTTTCAGTTAAATGAATATCATTTAATATCCAATAATTACACTTAGTTCCTACATATTTTGAAGTATCTTTATTATGAGGGGTTCCATCAGAATCAAAATTCCACCTATTAAATCTGATAACAACATCAAACTCGTCTGAATCAATTAAAGACCCTAGTGGTTTTTCAAGAGCTGATGGGCCGTTTCCTATTAAAATTGCTTTACTCATTACACTGTCTTATTGAAACACCACCTTTCATGTCCCTCCGCTGTAGTGTATTTTTCAAAATAACCTTGGTCAAGTTTATTAGAAAAGAATTCATTAACTGCTACTCTAGCTCCTGGGTATTTGTGGGAATAATATTCATCAAAAATAATACACCCTCTTTTTACTACATTGTCATATAAATTATTAAGGCAGGTCAGATAACTTTCATATAAATCTCCATCTAGGTGTAGTACTGAGATTTTTTTATTAAAGCTAGGGGTTACTTCATTAAAAGTTCCTTTTAATAAGGTAATATTATTAAATTGTTCACAATTAATAAAAACCTTATCTACATCTAAAAAATATTCGCTTTCTAAATGGTCTAAACTTGTAAGATCATTTGTACGCGTTTTAGCCTTATTATAGTGTTCTTCGGTTATTTCTTTATCGGAAAATAATTTACTAAAATAGGGGGGTAAATCTTTAGGGTGGTGTTCCTTAATAGGAAATCCTTTAAATGAATCTATACCATAAAAATGTCTATTAGGATTATTATTAGATAGGACAGCTGGGATAAGAGTATTTCCTTTAAATGTCCCACATTCAACATAACTTCCTTCTAAATTTATAGTTTCTTCTAACTTTTTTATTATTAAACAAATATTATTAACAGGGTTTAAACCAAACTCCTCAATAGCTTGTGTTTTAATCTGGTGACATTTATTAATGTGATTAGGGGTAAAAGTTTTATTTTGTATTTTCATGTTTTTAATTTTAACCAAGTCCTTTCCATGTAGCACCATTGTTAGTCCAATAGTGATTGGCTTTCATTTGGGGAGTATAGAGATAGTTATATCCATTTTGTACCATATCTATAGCCCAATGCCTATCTTCTTTACCTATTAATTTTTCATTGAAGGGGTGTTCTAGTAAAAATTTTCTGTCGTAGAAGCAAAAAGCATTATGTAAAAACTGTCTATTTTCTATATCAGAAAACATGTTTTTAGTTTCATTATCTATAAAGTGGCTCCAGATATATCTAGGTGTTATTTTTTTACCTCTGTAAATAGGGATTTGTTTCCCAAATATTGCTTTATGATTACCTAAATTTTGTTTTATATATTCTAGGTCTAATTTAGTGATTTGGGAATGAGCAGATAAAATTAATATAATATCGTTGCTAGCTAGTTGGGCACCTTGATTTAGTGATTTACCAGGGGAATAACGGCCATTTATTTTAGTTACTTTAATATTTGAACGATCAAATAAGGCAACTACTTCTAATGAATCATCTGTTGAATTATCATCTATAATTAATATTTCAGTTTTTGGGCCTAGGTGATCTAGTATTGATTGTATAGCTAACCCTATATGTTCGGCTTCGTTTTTATTTCTAATTATAACACTAACTTTATCCATTGAATATTTCATTTAATGTGTTGTAATCAATTGCTTGTGCTGGATCACTAATTGATTCATCAGGTTTAGGATGACATTCTATAATTAAACCATCTGCACCCGCGGCTAATGCTGCTCTCGAAATAGGTTTAACAAAATTTCTGTAGCCAGTAGAATGGCTAGGGTCATAAATAACAGGAATATTAGTTAATTCTTTTAATGCAGGAATCATCATTAAATCTGGGGCCCACCTTATAGTAGGAAAAACATGTCTATAATTAGGCATACCTACTACTCCACGTAAACAAATAGCTATGTTATCATTGCCCCCTACTAAAATACGCTCACATGCACCCAAGATTTCATCTATAGTGCCCCAAGTACCTCTTTTTAAAAGTATAGGTTTATTAGTTTTTCCTAATTCATCTAATAAGGTATAGTTTTGAAAATTTCTAGTTCCAATCTGAAAGACATCCGCTATTTCTCCCACCTTACTTATCATACGTGGGTCCATAACTTCAGTTACAATGGGCATATTAGTTTCTTCTTTTACTTGCCTTAATAAATCTAATCCTTCTTCACGTAACCCCTCTTTCCAACCATTAGTTTCTTTTAAAATAGGATAAGTACATGGTTTATAAGCACCCGCTCTAAAGGCATTTGCTCCTAACGATTTTATTTTTTCAGCAATATCTACTATTTCTGGTCCCTCTACAGAACATGGTCCTGCTATTTTAGTATATTCCCAATTAAAGATTTTACTTTTATCAATTGAAATATTTAATTTACCTGCTTCTTTTAATGATTTAATGTACTCGTTCATTTATATTTTTTTCTGCGTTTAATAAATCTTGTTTACTATGAATATTGGTACAATTGTCTAATATAGTACCTACTCTTCTACTAACATAGCCAGATTCAATATGGCTAGCTTTAGTAATTCTTAAAGCCCCATTTCGAGACCCATCTGAACTTACAGTGACTAAATCATCATATTTTAAATCTATAAAATATTTTAAACCTTCGTCTAAACTAATACTCCTATCAGGATTATCTGGTTGGAGACCAATAACAAAATCTACATCTAAATTATTTAATTTTTCATATACATCTACATACACATCCATAACTTCTCTATCACCCATAAATTCAGGTTCTCTATGTATGACTTCTACTTTTTTATTCAAAGCTATTTGTTTAGTTTCTTTATCTTCTGTAGATACTACAATTCTAACATTATGAGTACTTTTTTGTGCGTATTCTATAGCATGTTCTACTAATGTTTTACCTTGTATAGTTTGTTTATTTTTACCAATAAATCGAGTCGAATCTGCTTTTGCTGGTATAATTACTAATACTTTTTCCATTTTTTATTTATAATTTATTTATTGACCATTTATATGCTTTAGTTTGACCTTCAATAGTCATTCCTCCAATATGGGGAGTAATTATTATGTTTTGTCCTTCATTCATAGCTTTAATAATAGGAGATTTAGTTAAATCATCAAATTCATTTTCAATAACATCTGTTCCATATCCTGTTAGTTTTCCATTATTTAGAGCATCTATCATATCTAATTCATTTACTATTTCCCCACGGGAGGTGTTTATAATATACAAATCTTTTTGTACTAATCCAAGTAAATCCTTAGAAATCATATATTTAGTTTCATCTGTTACGTGGACATGAAGTGAAATAACGTCACATTCTTTAAACATTAGTTCTAAAGATGTTTGGGGGATATATGCTTTACCCCTAATAATATCTTTAGTTATAGTTACATAAGGATCATAAATAAAGGTTTCCGCACCAAATGCTTTACAGTATCCCTCCATTATTTTCCCTAAACGTCCATAACCAATAATCCCTACTTTTAAGTCTTTTACTTGTCTTCCCATAAATTGAGTATAATCCCAATTATATCTTGAAACATGGTTATTACACTCAGGAATATTTCTAAGTAAAGAAAGCATAAGACCAAATGCTAATTCTGATGTAGAAGGTAATTGGTTTATTAATTTATAATCATTTTTATGGCATTGAATTTCAATATTATTTTCTCTACAATAATCTAAATCAATATGATTTAAACCCGTAGAGCAAGAATTAATAGTATTAACTTGGGTATTTTCTAATAATTCTTTGTCTATTTTATATGTTTGTTGATTAGGATTGCAAACTATAGTGTCTATGGGGGTAGATGATAATAAATCTTTAACTTGATCTTTAGTACCCCTTTCTAAGTAAAATACTTGTCCCTTAGTTGAAAGTAATTCTACTATACCACCTAAATGTGATACGGGTGTTATAACTGCTATTTTTCTCATATTTTTATTAATTCATTTTCATATGAAATAAGGTTATTAATGTTAATTTTCAGATTACCCAATTCAAATTCACCTACCTCACCACTATCTTGTATAATAGCAGATAATTGTTGAATTACTTGGTAATCTTGTTGGATAAATGTATTACCATCAATAGTAACTAATATATCATTACCCCCATTAAACCATGGTTCTAGTGCTTGTTCTAATTGGGGGTTTGAATTAATGATTTTAACTGATTTATTATAAACTGGAGAAACGATAGGCTTCATTAATGGTGTGTGATTAACATTAGTTCCCCACTTACGGATAAATTCTAAAGTTGATTTATTCATATCCTCTTGCCATTTTTTATGGCGTTCAGAATCACCATCAAAACTGCCAGCTCCTCTACCTGTAAAGTGATATACAAAACCTTCCCAAGTTTGAATAAATGCAAACCCCGCTAATAACATTCTGTTAAATATGTCTGAGTCTTCCCTACAAGAATGGAGAATTGGATCATGACCACCTAAAATTTCTGTGTATTCTTTTTTATACATCATCCAAGGAGCGAATATGCCCTCTGTGGTTGGTACTTCACTAAATTGTTCAATTCTTTCTTTGATATATTGATTAAATTCTTTTTCTTTAAATTCTTCTGGGTATATCCCAAAGTCCTCAAGTATCTTTTCACCATTATTAGGATGAAGGGGTGGTTCAATTCTAGTTGCACAAACTACTGTTTTTTCTTTTAGATGTTTATAGGCTTTAAAATCAGCATCCTTACCTAAAATCATATCAGCATGAAATATCATAAAGATATCTGTGGTTGATTTATCTATACAAAAATCATAAGCCATACCAATACCATATAATTCATCCCCTAGTTTAGGGTTTACATAATATTGTATATTATATTCGTCTTTTACTTCTTCTAACCATTCAATAGTTCCATCTTCATCTGAATCAACAAATATAATGATTTCATGGTCTTTACGATATGCATTTTCACGAATCGAAGGTATACAGGTTTTTAAATACCTTAAATTGCTTTTACTGGGTATACAAAATGTTATTTTATCCATTATGATAATAAATTAATGTCGTTTAAGACCATTTTTTCTACTAATTCATTGAATGATGTTTTTGGTTCCCAACCTAAGTAGGTTTTAGCTTTAGTATAATCTCCTCTTAAAACATCCACTTCAGCAGGTCTCATAAAACGAGGATCTTGTTTAATGTATGAATTCCAATCAGTTATTCCTATGCATTTAAAAGCAGCATCTAAGAAATCTCTGATTGAATGTTTTTCTCCCGTAGCTATAATATAATCGTCGGGAGTATCTTGTTGTAACATTAACCACATAGCTTCTACGTAATCTGGTGCATATCCCCAATCGCGCTCAGCATCTAGATTACCTAAAGTGATATGGTCAGCTAATCCCAATTTTATTCGAGCTATTCCATCGGATATTTTTCTAGTTACAAATTCAATTCCTCTTTTTTCACTTTCGTGGTTAAATAATATTCCACTACAAGCAAACATATCATATGACTCTCTATAATTTTTTGTTATCCAATGTCCATATAATTTCGAAACACCATACGGGCTTCTTGGATAAAATGGGGTATTTTCATTTGCAGGATTTTCAACCATTCTCCCAAACATTTCAGATGAACTTGCTTGATAAAATTTAATCGATGGGTTATATTCACGAATAGCTTCTAATATTCTTAATACACCTAGTCCTGTTACTTCTGATGTGTGTTCTGGTGTGTTCCAACTTTCACCCACAAATGATTGAGCTGCTAAGTTATATATTTCTGTTGGGTTGCTTTCTTTTAAGCACCTAAGTAGAGAATTTTGATCTGTTAAGTCACCTTGTAAGAATGTTATTTTGCCTTCTAAATGTTTAGTATTAGTTCTGTTTTTAGATGAAGACCTCCTTTCTACTCCATATACAGTATATTTTTTATCTAATAGGAAATCCGCTAAATGGCTACCATCCATTCCATTAATTCCTGTGATTAGTGCTATTTTATTCATTTATAATGGATTTTAAATTATTAGTAATATATGTAATATCCTCATTTGATATATCCAAATGGATAGGTAGAGTTATTAATTCTTTAGAGTATTGTTCCGCTTTAGGGCAGGTGCCTTTATATTCATTATATAAATCATAATTTGTATTATCTATGTAATGAACCCCAGGGAATATATTCTGGTTATATAATTTATCCATTACTAAATCCCTATCTTTATTTATGATTCTTATTTGATATAAATGTCTAGATGATTTATATACCCATTTATTAGTTTCTACTATTTTTATTCCATTTAAATCCTTAAGATGTTTATCATATAAATCGGCAATTTCTCTTCTTCTTTCATTATCTTCTTCTAAGTACTTTAATTGTACTAGACCTATAGAAGCCATAATAGAATTACCATGATATTTAAATCCTAACTCATCTACATTATACTTCCATTTGTAACTTCCTTTACTACTTCTAGAAAAAGTATCTTTATCAATCCCTAACCAAGTTAATTTTCTAGCCTTTTTATCATCTTCAGAATCCTTAAAACAAATCATTCCACTATCAGCTGTTGGGAGGTTTTTTACTGCTTGGAAACTAAATACAGTAACATCTGCATGTTGGCCAATATGTTCGTTAGTAAGAGCAACGCCATGGTGATTTATATTTATTGAAGTACCGGCCATATGAGCAGCATCTAATATCAATTTAATATTATGTTTTTCACAAATATATTTAATAGATTGTAAATCCCCACAATTTCCTCCTATACCAACATATATTAGGGCTTTGGTTTTAGGGGTGATTTTCTTTTTAAAATCATCTATATCAATACAAAGATATTCATCAACATCAGCAAATACAGGAGTTAAATTCTCATACTTTATAGCGTGATTCGTTGAGATAAAAGTTAAAGGAGTGGTTATAACCTCATCTCCATCTTCCCAATTATATTTCTTTTTAAAAATATTAAGGGCTAAATGTAATCCTACTGTATTTGAGGAAATAAAATGTGCATTAGGTAAATTTGTGTAATTTTTCCATGCTTCTTCAAATAACTCAGTTTTATATCCCATTCCAGTCCATCCCCTATCTAAACATTCTTCTATTTCAGAGAGGATTTCTTTTGTTCTAAATTTAGGTTTAAGTACGTTTATCTTCTTCATATTCATATCCATCTATTAAAAATTCTTGTGGTACATTAAAGGGTGCAGTTTCAGCATCCTGGGGTAAATCTACATTTCCTCGTCCACATTCTGTCATCCATTTTGACTTTCTATATGTGTTAGAAAGCCATTTAAATGATTTATTACCAAAATATTTTGAGAATTTATAGGCATTTAGGTAAAGGGAGGTATTACCAAAGGGGTCTATTAATACAAATTCAGTACCATCCTCTTTTATTCCATTACTTAAAGGTGCATTAACATATTCAAATCCATTTATTAACTTTATATGTTTCCATTTAGTAGCTAAAAAACTACCACGAATACTTAAACATTGTATAGTTTCTTTAAACATATGTTGGTTTTCAGGTCTGACGTAATCTATCCATCTATCTTTAGTTTTTAGCCAATAGCTTAATCTTGCTTCCTCTAGAGGATTCATGTTATAAGGGTAATTAAACCCATTACCTATGATTTTAATTTCATCATTTACTAGATGTTCCTGGCATACTTCAATAAATCCCCAATCTTTTATTACCATATCATCTTGTATACAAAAGACAAAATCATCATCTTTAAATTCTAAATCATTGAAAGCTTTATTATATACACCCCACTCCAAACCTACATTTTCATATAATTTCCAATTGAAATTATTTTTTACTAAATCAATAGGTTCTTTATGACATGCCCAAAATACTTCAATATTTTCATTATTATCATTAATAAATTTAAGCTGTTCGATGAATTCTGTTTGGTTTTCCTGATTATCGAATTTATCAAACCACCAACCACACACTATTATTTTTGAATTATATTTCATAATTTATTATTGATTTATTCTATTAGGTGTCCCATCTATTATTTGTAGAGGTATATAAAAGTCATTTTCATCCCTTTCAGGCACTCTGCCATATTTTTCTATAAATCTTTGGGTGCTTCTTTGTTCTATTTGGGCTAAATTAATAGGTCTAGTAGTTAAATTATCATCAGGAAATCTACTGGCTCTTGATGCAAAATGAAAAACAACTGATTTAGAAGTTAATACAAATTTAAATCCTTCATTTATCATTCGAATAAACAAATCTGCATCCTCCCAATAAGCGGGAGCAAATCTATCGTCATTACCACCTATATAATCCCAATCTTCTTTTCTGATTAATCCTGAAACTCCTTCACTTTTTCTGATTTCGAAGTCATTCATCTCTGAGAATTCATTAGCCCAATTTAAAAAATATTGTTCATCAAAGTTATGGTGATATTCCCCAAATTCATCCATTGGTACAATTAAAGTACCCGATCGACTCTCTTCCTTAAATATATTTGGTTGTACTCTATGGCTAAATACCATCATTTTTTCATTAGGATATTTATCAAACTTTTTAAGTAGATTTAAATCCCAATTTTTAGCTACATAAAAGTCAGCATGTAAAAAATTTATAAATTCTGTTTTTACTTTTTTGGCACAGAAATTCATTCCACCCCCTATACCTCTAGGGATTTCGTTTTTTTCAATATAATATTCAAAGTTCCATTTTTCAGAATTTTCTTTTAACCACTCATCGGTCCCATCTTGGCAATTTTCAGCATGGATAATTAGTGGAGAATCTAAAAAATAACTATTTTTTCTTATTGATTTAACTGCTAGTTTTAAATAATTTAAATTATTAAATGATGATATACAATGTGTTATTTTACTCATAATTCTATTCTTGGTATTGATTTGTGTGCTGGATTTCTATCTGAGATTATATTTAATTCTACGCCTTTAGATAATAACCATTTATTTAAATATTCTGTTGAATCTACTACAGTATTTACTTCATGAAAGTTCATTGGAGTAGGGGCATATGCCATTTTATCTGATGTGTCTTCGTAGAAATGGTCCTGCCAGACGTCTTCATATTTGTCCCCTTTAAATTTACTAACATCTCCTATATCCCACCCTAATGTTGTGATTTTTTTAACTCCTAAATAAAGGGCTAAATGAACAACAGTTTCATACATTATACCGGGTCCATACATTCTATCCATAGTTTTATCTAAGGTAAAATCATCAAAACTTAATTTTCCGGCTTGTGATTCATCAATTCTTTTAACTACATCAGACTCACGGTTTCCTATTACAGGTAACATTAATTCACACTTAAGGTTATTTTTAAGAATCATTTCAGGGTGATATTGTTCAAATACCTCCCAAACTACTATATTATTTGTTTCTTTATAATCATAAGGTTGGAAATTAGTAAAATTTAACACATGAAAATCTGCTACTTCTTTTAAAATATTAAAAGATTGTTTGATACTAATTACTAACTTGTCTTTAAGTTTTTCTTTTAAGTACTCTTGTGAATAATTTTTTAAAGATGGACCAGCGGATACAATATAACAAGTCTCATCTTTATATGAATCTTCTAATAATTTTAATCTATCAGGGATGTTTTCGTGCTGTCCTATTTGGTGTAAAAGATCTTTAGTATTTTTATGCATTATCTAAAAAATTTAGTGTATCATTCCAATTTTCAAATCTATACCCTTTATCGTCAATATAAAAAGCCGCTCTAGGTTTTTCACAAGTAATAGTATTAATGTAAGAAGAAATATTATGTAATTTTAACCAATCCCAAATCATTTCTTCCCCTGTTTTTCCATTAACTAAGGGTCTATCAGGTTTTACTTTAGCTGTAAAAATGACAATAGTGTATTTTTTAGATAAAAATTTAATTGCTTCAATGGCGCCTGGGATTGGTTTATCATAAACAGTGCCATCATAGAATCCTTTTGAATTGCCATGGATTACTCCATCAAAATCTATTGCAATTTGGTTGGTATTTTCTTTAGCTTGAAGCGAATTATATTTTTCTAAGTTCATTCTCTACTATTTTTATATCTTCGGGATAATCTACAGCATATGATATTTTATTAACTTCTACCATTTTTACTTCCATTCCTTTCTCTATACAACGAACAATTTCAATGTCCTCATAATTTTCAAGTGGTGTTTTTTTAGTATCATAAAATTGCTGTAGTTGTTTTTTACTAAAAGCATAGATACATACTTGTTTCATAATATTATTTACTTGTGAAGATTTAGAACCCGGTAGTGGGTTTCTACTTGAATATACTAAATTATTTTGTAAATCACAAATAATCTTTGGGATTTTTTTATCAGAGGGGTCTTCATCTTTATGTAATTTAGACATACAATTAATAATATAATCTGGATTATCTTGCTTTACTTTAATTACTTTTTTAATATCATCAGAGTCGATCATAGGTTCATCACCTTGCACATTAATAAAGATATCTGCGTTTATTTCATATGAGGATTCAGCTACCCTATCAGTACCTGTTAGGCATGAGTCTGATGTTATTACTACATTATATCCTGCTTTTTTTGCTACATTAGCTATTTTTAAATTTTCAGTTGCAATATAAACATTTTCTTTACCTATAGCTTTTTCTGCTTTTTCTGCTACATGTAAGATCATTTCTTTACCATTTATTTTAGCTAAAGGTTTACCTGGAAATCTTGAAGACTTATATCTAGCTGGAATAACAACAACAGCACGTTGGTGTTTTAAACTTTCTAGTTTTGATTTATCATAGAGATAACATTCAGATAAATCATCTGTGGCTTTGATTAGCTGTTTAGTTGATAAATTAGACTGATTTAGGTCTTGCATATATAAGGGGTGGATATGTTCTTTACCTGCTTTATGATATAATGCATTAGTACCCCACCCATAATATTTCTTCATTTTATTAAATTCATTGATACAATCTAATAAATCAGAATTTATTTCGTCCCTATGTGTTAATAATTGTTCTGTAGTGACATTACCCACTCCTCGACCCATACCTGTTAAGGTTCCATCTATATAAGTGGCACCCTGATTTATAGCTTCTAAGCAATTTGCAAATGCTAATCCCATATTATCGTGGGTGTGAATACCATTTATTAATTTATCTTGAAAAAGATGGGTAACATCCTTTGGGTATAATGCTCCATAGCTATCTGCTATGTATGTAGCTATAAGATTTAAATCTTTAGTTATATTAATATATTCTTGGAGTTCTTTTTCTAAAACTTTAGAAATAGCCATTAAGTTACATATTACATCATATCCTAAATTCTGTAGTATTTTTACTATTTTAGGGATAAGATGTATTTCATTATATTTAGCTGCTACTCTGCATATTTTAAATACTGAGGAGGGTTTTATGATATCCCTAATTAAGGATTCATTTACTTCATTATTTAGGGTATAGTCTTTTACATCAATCATAAAGGCCAAATCTGCTTTGACTTTAAAATCTATAATAGAGTTAATGAAACCATCATTACACTTTCGATATGGTCCTCCTATTATAGGTGATTTATAACCTAATTCTATTATGTCTACATTATTATTATCTAGAGATTTAACTAATTGACGTACTAGTTTAGTATTAAATTCCCAATTAGTATAATAACCACCATCTCTTAATGTACAATCTAATATTTTATATGCCATTATATCCTATTTTTAAAACTTTGTAATTCTATATTGTAATTTAATGTAGAATTTTTTCTCATAATGTCCTGGTTATTTCTTCTTTGGAGGAACTTATCCATACTATAAGATCTATATACTCTATCTTCTTTTACTATAATATCATTTATAATATATTGTTGGATATCATAATTACTTTTTTTAAGTAAATTTGCTGCTTCTGCTACAAAAGTATCATCTAACCCATAATGTCCTAAACTATCAGGAATATCTATTAATTCAAGTAAGTTTTTACTAAAAATATTAAACCACCCTCCACCAAATTTAACATAAGGGGATTTAAATAATTTAATATCTGTGGGGATATGTTCAAATACTTGGTATGGGTTTTTTAACCATTGTTTATTTTTTCTATCTTGATTTCTATAATCTGGGTGTGATATTACATCCCAACTATTATCCCACAATTGGAATATTTGGGGGGTTATGATGTAATATTTAGAGTCAATTTCTTCAATAGCTTGTTCTATATAATATAATATTGTATCAGGAAATATCATATCTGTGTCCAAATAGATAATATGAGTAGTATTATCTTGTTCTCTTATAGCATTTCTTCTTACTGTATTACATCCTGTTTGATTATAACATATTTTATGTTTATTAATAAAAGGGCTTTTATCAAAAATTAGATTAAATTTTTCTACACAATACTCTTTATTTAATAAAGATTTATCCCAATCTATATCCTCATCAGATACATTTAAAGTAAAATCTAAAATAAAATTTTTGGGATTAATAAAACGAGAAGATCGTTTTAATTGATCCACAACCCATATAACTTGATCTAATTCAGTAGGTAAACAATGTAAAACTATTTTGATCATATTGTTTCATAAAAGGCATTTTGCTTTTCCTGTCTTCCTATGTTTTTTGGGTGGTATAGTGCAAATTTTTCTTCTGGGGGAAGATTTGCAAATTTTGTATAACCCTTTAATTGTTCATGTACTGGTTTTATCCAATATATATTTTCACTGTTTTGGTAAATTCTCATTTGCCAATCTGGAAAATTTACCCACCCGTCTTCATTTAACTTCCAACCCCATTTAGCAATATGTGATTCAGTAATACCAGCTACTGTGTTTACTCTTGGTACCCAATATGCCTCTACATCTGGGTTAGTTTCTAAAATATAAGGGAGAGCTTGAATAAGATATTCGTTTGGGATTTCATCAGCATCAATTTGAAATACCCAATCACCATTACAACTTTTATTCAAATTATTTTTATACGCTGCGAAGTTCTTATTTAAATCAAATTGAATCAAACTATACTGATCATGTGGTTTTGATTCCCATCGTTCACATGCATTAATAACTTCGGGTGTTGCTGTTTTATCCATTTGAACAACTACTTGATCTTCATCTCTTTTATGTTCAAATAAGAATGTTAATAATCTTTCTACTTCTTTATGCTCATTGCATACTGTTATTGCGTAACTAATTTTCATTTTCTAATATTTCTTCAAATTCAATTTCGGGAATTTCATTACAGAGATAAAACATTCCATCCTTTTTAAGTGCTGTGTCGCATCTCCAGAATTTTTTAAGTAGGGATATATTTTTATCAATTTTAGGGGTAATCTTTACTGTTCTGTATAAAGTAAATATTCGATCGCCAAATTGGAGTATATCATTCCTCATCAAAGATTCCTATTTTTTCGGCAGCATCCATAAATTCTAATTTATTAAATCTTTGGATGTTTTTCATATCCATTCTAAATTTATAAAACTCACCAGGGTTTCCTGGATCCGGGTATTTTTCCTTTTCCTCTTCAGTTACAAGTACTGCCTTAACCGCCGCCCAATACCAATCTTTAGATCTCTTATTCCACTCAGGAAATACCATTCCTCTTTCTTGTAGATTTATAACTTTAGGATACCATGCGAAACCCTCATGGGATTGTTTTAAATCTTTAATAATTTCGGCAGTATGTTCATAATTTTCTTTTTCAAAGTCACTCCCATCTACCATCTGGTCATTTGTAGTAAAACCACAAGTCCAACAAAGATATACATCAAGAGCAGGAGTAAGTGGGTTTTTTGAACAAGCATTAGATCCACAGCATGGACAATCTATTAATCCATCTTTCATACTTCTGCTTTTTTAAGTTTAGGTAATTTAAGTTTAGGCAATTTAGGTGAGGGGGCTTTATTTACTTTTTTTAATTTAGGTAATTGGATAGGAACATTGACTGTTATATTAATTTTATCCATATATCCTTTAAGTACCTCAGTCATCTTATCTTGGCTAAAAGTTTCCTTAAGAAATTTGGTCTGTTTTCTACTATTAGTAATATATTTTTTATAGTATTTATATACATCTTTCATAGCTTTAGAAGCTACCTCTGTATTGACATTAAACCAGCTAGCATCTTTTAATAACCATTTATTAGCGGCTGATTCATGTATTTTTTTAAGTTCACCTCCTAGTAATATATTATACTCAGGCTTAATAAAATCTATGTGACCACTCCAATTTGTAGCTATGACGGGTTTACCAGTAATTGCTTGTTCGAGTAATGGACGACCAAAACCTTCGCCTTTAGTAAATGAAACAAATGCTTTAATTTTAGGGTCGTTGTTAATTTTATTTAGTTCTTCATTAGTAAATTCACCATGTAAAATATATATGTTGGGGAGATCATCTTTGTGATCAAATTGATTTCTAAGGTCACGGATATGCTTAAGGATTTCTTCTTTATCTAATAAACTATAATCTACTTTATTAGTTTTTAAAAGCAATGCTGGTTTGGACCCTTTACCTTTAAATGTTTCAAGAAAAGTTTTAATCATAGTAGCAACATTTTTTCTATCTTCTCCAAAGTTACCTGGAAGCCAATGGCCCGTAAATAAAAAACAAAAACTTTCATTTATGTTATCAAGTAAACCAGATTTATTAGGATCTTTATAGTAATCATTTAAATCTAAACCTTCAAATAACACTTCTATAGGTTTTTCAAGTCTAATAGATCTTTGGAAATTTCCTTGTTGGTCGTTTTGAGTGATTTGGATTTGACTAAAAGTATTTTTTGAAAAATTAGATGATACTAAATTTAAATCCATTCTATTCATACCTTCTACAAAATCCATAGGTGGGTATGTAGATTCTATACCCGCGGTCACCCCTATATTATATTTTCCAACAGGTTGAAATTCATTAGGAATTGTAATCTGTATCCAAACATCAGGTTGTTGTTCCATTTTAGGGATAAATTTGCTTTTTAGGGGGTCATTATCATCTAAAAATCCCCAAGGGGTGCTTCCCCATATTTGGGGTAAGATTTTAATATTCCAATCATTTCCCTTTGATTCTATAAGTGAGCGAACAAAATCGCGAGAGCGGTGTCCATATCCGCTAAATGTATCTATTGGACAACTAACTACACAAGTTGGTTTCATGTTAAAACTTCTTTTAATTTTTGTTTAAATTCTGGGGTATATTGAATTGAATTTGGGTTATATGTTGTTAATTTATCATCAACTTTTTCAATTGAAAATTTTTCAATAGGTTTCCAATTTTCTAATAAAACATCTATATTATCTATAAAATTCTGACCCATTCCTGCGGCTGTCATTCTTGCTTCCTCTGATAATAGCCACTCTCTTCCCTTAAGACCTCTACGTTGGATTTCTTTTCTTCCCATATTATAGCAAGAAAGTAAAGCTAGTCCAGCATCTTCAATATCTACTTGAGTAGCATAGATGTATGGGGTTTGTGGGGAGCCTT
>VMHT01132565.1_pt1 | contig 28197 bp, 21 predicted proteins | sample 4693611 | NCBI WGS metagenome assembly VMHT01 (sample SAMN12280063, study PRJNA550983) | marine metagenome | isolation source: seawater sampled from same location over 5 years 0.02-0.2 micron viral filtrate | place: USA: collected off the coast of southern California halfway between the port... ... | reverse complement strand
CCACTACAAAAATAACGATGAGACAGCCCAGGATAAGATTTTCAGCAATGGTAAAAGTGGTTCTTCCTATAAGTTCACTGCGATCTAAAAAAGGTTTGATCACCACTCCTTCAGGAAGAGTTTTTGAAATATTAGCTACACGATCTTTTACTGCTTCAATAACTTTATTAGAATTTGCTCCCTTCAGCATCATCACCTGCCCCAGAACGGTTTCGCCTTTTCCATTAGCGGTAATAGCACCAAAACGAGTGGCCTGTCCAAAACCAACTTCAGCCACATCCCCGATATAAACCGGGGTAGCATTTTTATTTGTAACCACTATATTCCTAATGTCATCGAGGGAAGTAACCCGACCCTGTCCACGAATAAAATAAGCCTGGTTCACCTTTTCAATGTATCCGCCGCCGGCTACGCTATTATTATTCTGAAGCGCGGTGAACAGCTGAGAAATAGAAATATCCATCGCATTGAGCTTGTGCGTATTAATTGCGACTTCATATTCCTTTACATAACCACCCCAGGCATTAATCTCTACAACCCCATTAATCCCGGATAGTTGTCTCTTTACGATCCAATCTTGAATAGTTCTAAGGTCTTCTGCAGAATAGCGATCTTCATATCCTGGTTTAGCATCTAAAGTGTACTGGTATATTTCACCTAAACCTGTTGTAATGGGGCCCATTTCCGGTTTTCCAAATCCTTCAGGTATTTTTTCAGAAGCCGATTTTATTTTCTCTGCAATAAGCTGCCTTGGTAAATAGGTGCCGAGACTTTCTTCAAATACGATAGTAACTACCGATAAACCAAATTTAGACACCGAACGAATTTCTTTAACTCCGGGCAAATTGGCCATTTCTAATTCTACCGGGTAGGTTATATATTGTTCCATATCCTGGGTAGAAAGATTTCGGGAGGTTGTAATTACCTGTACCTGGTTGTTGGTAACATCTGGAACTGCGCCCACTGGAATTTGGGACAGAGAATACAATCCAAAACCAATGATAAAGACCGTGAAAAGAAGAATAATTAATTTATGAGAAATACTAAATTTTATAATACGGTCTAGCATATCTATCTGTGTTTTATCAATGCTAATTGTAATCTCTAAAAATTGAGCATTTTAATGAAACTGTTAGTTAGTTTGATAGTTCTAAGTCTTTATTCCTTTATTCAAGCTTTCGCCAGTATTTGCTTAAATGTGATTTTTTATAAAAAGAGGCTGTAGGGTAAGGCAGTTCAATAATTTATATTAAAGCCTGCGCTATACTAAACTAAGCTTTTTTAGGAAGAATTTTCAAAAATAGATTAAATATATAAGGTCTTACAGCGATTCCAATAGTTACTGGAATCATCACATATTAGTTTGGTTGAAGTTAGAAAAATTCCTTTTTCAATTCTTTCTAAAATAAAAAAAGGGACCCTTCGGCATAGAAAGATCCCTTTTTTATAAAATTTAAAATATTTCAGAAAAACAAGTGCTGCTATTTTTCTTCTTCTTCCTCGTCTTTTTCAGGAATTTCTACGATTGGTTCATTATAATCTGAATCATCGTAATCGTCTTCATCAAAATTGGCCATAGTATTCTCAAGACGCGTACTTACCTTAACCAGGTAGATCGTATCTTCAGTCTTTACTTCAACCGCTTCAATAGTTTCATTTTTCGCATTTTTAAACGCAATAATTTGGTCGTCGTCGTACCCATCTGGGTATTTCTCGACTAAAAGACCAAGAATTTCTGGAGTTAGTTTTTTGTAGTCAACAATAATTCGTTTCATAAAAAAGAGTTTATGAGGGTGTAGTTAGTATGTTTTAAAAATAGTATTTTTAAGTTATAAATCAAGCTTTCTTATAATATTCAAAAGCATTCCAAATTAGCTGGTTAGGTACTTTGCAATCTATCACTGTGTCTCCAATATCTTTTAGAAGGACAAAATTTATATTTCCATGGGAATTTTTCTTGTCGTATTTCATTAAAGCTATGATTTGCTGAATATCTTCTTCTGAAAATTCTACCCGATCATAAATATCCAGAATTTTAGCCGTGATCTCCTTTAATTTATTTTCAGGAAAATCCTGAAGTTCTTTTGAAAGATAAGTGGCCAGGATCATCCCAACCGCAATGGCTTCTCCATGAAGAAGCGTAGTTTTTTCAGAATGAGTCAGAAAATAAGATTCTATAGCGTGACCCAGCGTATGGCCGTAGTTTAATGTTTTTCGTAATCCGTGTTCTTCCGGGTCTTCAGTAACTATTTTTGCTTTAATTTCTACCGATTCTTTAATGATTTCATCAAGATCGTCTAAAGTAAGCTCACTTAGATTAGTTACTTTATTCCAGTAAGTTTCGCTACTAATTAAAGCGTGCTTTAAGATTTCAGCGAGTCCGCTTCGCATTTCTGTTTGCGGTAAAGTGCCAAGAAAGGCGGGATCTATGATCACCATTTCGGCGTGATTAATAACTCCAATCTGGTTCTTAAGGTTACCAAGATCAACGCCTGTTTTACCTCCTACAGAGGCGTCTACCATGGCCAGGAGACTTGTAGGAACATTAATATAACGAATGCCACGCTTAAATGTTGAAGCTACAAAACCGCCAAGATCGGTTACCACACCGCCACCTATATTAATCATAAGGCTTTTGCGATCGGCATCCAATTCAGAAAGTGCATTCCATAGGCCTGTGCAGGTTTCAAGGTTTTTATTTATTTCTCCTGCTTCAATTTCAAGAATTTCAACATTTTCAGGAGATTCCAACTTTTTCAAAAAAACAGCAAGACAATCACGGTGCGTGTTATTGTCTACTAAAAAAAATATTTTAGATGGATTTGCTTCTTTTATAAAAGCATTTAGCTTGAGAAAGCCGTCTTCCTGATAATAAACCGGCCCTTTAACTTCACTATGAGACATAGTTGATGAGGTTTTTAGCATTTGTAATATGGCTTCGAAAATAAGCAGAAATATTCATAATAAAATCAAACTTCAATAATTATATTTGCTACAATTAACACACGCCCATGATTAATAGAAAAATCTTTAACGACACAAAAACGGCTTTTAAATTAAAATCTGATTTAGAGCTGGATCGTGCTATCTTTTTGTTTAGCATGATGAATAAGAAGACGCTGGTAGATGCAGGTTCCTGGTTAACCAAATTCTCTTTAAAGCTTCACTTGCCGGTAGAAGGACTAATTAAAAAAACCATCTTTGAGCAATTTTGTGGCGGTATTACCGAAGAAGATTGTAAACCGCTTACCAAAGAGATGTACTCTAAAAAATTGCATAGTATTCTTGATTACTCGGTGGAAGGCAAGGAAACCGAAGAACAATTTGATGCTGCCCTGGAAAAGAAAATGAAGCTGATTAAATTCGCTGCCGAAAGTGACGAATTACCTTTTTCACTCTTTAAACCTACCGGAATTGGAAGGTTTGCCATCTGGGAAAAAATTACCGAGCGCGTAAATCTAAGTGATGATGAAAAGGAAGAGTGGGAGCGTGTTAAGGAAAGAGTAGATAAGCTTTGTAATTGCGCTTACGAAAATAATGTAAGACTTTATGCCGATGCCGAGGAGAGTTGGATGCAACTTGCAGCCGATGATCTTATGGAGGAAATGATGAAGAAATATAATAAGGACAAAATTCTTATTTATAACACTTTCCAGTGCTACCGTTGGGATAGGTTAGAATATGTAAAAAACCTACACGAAAAAGCTAAAAAAGAAGGTTTTAAAGTGGGAGCCAAAATTGTGCGTGGTGCTTATATGGAAAAGGAGAATGCACGTGCTAAAAAATATGGTTATACATCTCCAATTTGCGAAAACAAAGAAGCAACCGATGTTAATTTTAATAGCGTGATGTCGTATTGTTTGGCCAATCTTGAAGATATACACCTGTTTATTGGTACTCATAACGAGGTAAGTAATTACCTGGCTTTACAAAGTATGGAAGATAAAGGTTTGCCTTTAGAGGACGACCGTATTTGGTTTAGCCAACTCTATGGAATGAGTGACCATATTAGTTATAATCTAGCTAAAAAAGGATATAATTCTGCCAAACTATTGCCTTTTGGGCCTGTAAGGGATGTAGTGCCTTATTTATTGAGAAGAGCTCAGGAAAATACTTCTGTAAAAGGCCAAACCGGGCGTGAACTTTCTCTTCTAGAAGAGGAAAAGAAACGTAGAAAAGGAGAGCCTACAAAACACGATAGGGGAGAGCATTAATAGTAAAAAGCTGTTTAGAAATATAATTCCAAACAGCTTTTTTTATGCCTTACAATAAAGAAAATTAAGCTTCGGTTTCTTCCATGGTGTGATATACATTTTGCACATCATCATCTTCTTCCAGTCTTTCCAGTAGTTTTTCAACATCGGCAGCTTCTTCTGGAGAAAGCGGTTTTGTTACCTGTGGGATTCTTTCAAATCCTGAAGAAAGTATTTCAATTTCCCTATTTTCTAATTCTTTTTGAATAGCTCCAAAATATTCGAACGGCGCATAAATATGAATGCCGTCTTCATCTTCAAAAACTTCTTCAGCTCCAAAATCTATAAATTCAAGTTCCAGTTCTTCCACATCCAGGCCTTCAGCATTTAATCTGAAATTACAGGTATGGTCAAACATAAATTCTACCGAGCCTGAAGTTCCAAGGTTCCCATCACACTTGTTAAAATGCGACCTTACATTGGCTACAGTACGGTTATTATTATCTGTTGCGGTTTCCACCAATACGGCAATTCCGTGTGGCGCGTAACCTTCAAAAAGTACAATTTTATAATCGCCCTGGTTTTTATCACTCGCCCTTTTAATGGCTCGTTCAATGTTATCTTTGGGCATATTCACGCTTTTCGCGTTTTGAATAACTGCTCTTAGTTTAGCGTTGGTATCAGGATCTGGACCACCTTCTTTAACAGCCATCACAATATCTTTTCCAATGCGAGTAAAGGCTTTGGCCATTGCCGACCAACGTTTCATCTTACGTGCCTTTCTAAATTCAAATGCTCTTCCCATTTATTCTGAATAAAAATTGGGGCAAAAATATAAAAAAGCTTCCAATTCAATTTAAAAATTGGAAGCTTTAAATTTTAAGATTATTTTTTCTTCAAGATTAAGCCGAAGCTTCAACTATTTCTTCGATAGCTTTTGCCAGTTTGAAATCTTTCTCTGTAACTCCATCGGCATCGTGTGTAGAAAGCGAAATTTCCAATTCGTTGTAAACATTTGCCCAATTAGGATGGTGTTGTTGGGCTTCAGCTTCAAAGGCTATACGCGTCATAACCGTAAAGGCATCTTTAAAATTTGCAAATTGAAAAGAAGTATGAATTGCGTTATCTTTATAAACCCATCCTTCCAGGCTTTTCAGTTTTTTATTGATATCGTCTTCATTAAGTTTTGTCATCTGAATAATATTTAGTGATTAGTACCTTAAATTTAAGCAACATAAGCTTGAATTCTTAATCTAATTCACTTTTAGTACAAGATTAACAACTACTGCTTTACAGAAGCCTTTGCAACCTGGCGTACAGAAACCTGTAGGTTTTTAGGCAAAATATTTTCTTTGGGTAAAACCGCTAAAAATCTATCGAAGTTAGAATTATAGATATTTTTAAAGACCAGATTTTTATGGCCTAAAACTTCACAAACCTCTTCAATAAAATCTTTTTGATGCACAAGGTCGTTACTTCCCAGATGAAAAACTCCTTGTTTTTTCCTGTTAATAATATAATGTACCTGCTGGGTTACCTTTTCAATTTCAGTCACATTAATTACCACATTGGGGAATACCTCTATGGCCTCTCCAAGATCAATAAGCGCCTTAATTTGTTTTAAGCGTGGAGAATTATGGCCAAAGACCATAGGCAGGCGTAAGATATTATACTTATCGTTAGGTAGTCTTAGTAGAGCATTTTCAATTTTAATTTTAAACCTTCCATAAATGCTCTGAGATAAAGTTTTATCGTATTCGTACGAAGGGAAATTGGTAAACGCATCAAACACATTCGCTGAAGAAATAAATAAAAGCTTACAGTTGTGGGTAAGGATGTAATTTATTATTTCAAAATGAGCGATAATTTGTGCGTCGAAACTTCCGCGAACAGCCGAAATTATTACCGTGGGTTTTACATTTTGAAGCAGGATCTCAATATTTTCAGTTTCAATATCGTATTGATGAAACTGATGATTCTCCTCAAAAGCCGCGTTTGAAGTATGGTAAGTACCGTGGGTATCAAAAAAGGAGCATAGCTCTTTATATAAGGCATTGCCTATAAAGCCGCTTGCTCCTAAAATTAAGATTCGTTCCAAAAATTAGCCTTTATAAAAGGGCAATTTCACCTGTATGGCCGGAATGGATTTTTTTCTAACTTTTATAAAAATCTTGTTGCCAAATTTAGCAACTTCAGTTGGCACGTAGCCTAAACCAATTCCTTTTTCCAATGAGGGTGACATTGTCCCTGATGTTACCTCGCCAATAACCTTGCCATCTTCGTCTTCAATTTCGTAACCCTGGCGCGGGATTCCACGTTCTTCCAATTCAAAAGCCACTAGCTTTCTTTTTGGTCCTTCTTCTTTTTCCTTCTTTAAAGCTTCAGAATTTATAAAGTCTTTGTTGAATTTAGTGATCCAGCCCAATTTAGCTTCAATTGGGGACGTGGTTTCATCTATATCATTTCCGTAAAGACAAAAGCCCATCTCTAATCTTAAAGTATCACGTGCCGCAAGACCAATTGGTTTTATCCCAAAATCTTTTCCAGCTTCCATAACGCGATCCCAAATTTGCTCGGCGTCTTCGTTTTTAAAGTAAATTTCAAATCCGCCGCTGCCGGTATAACCCGTGGCTGAAATAATTACCTTATCTATTCCTGCAAATTCGGCAACTTCAAAGGTGTAGAATTTCATATTAGAAAGATCTACATCGGTTAAAGCTTGCATGGCCTCAGCAGCTTTAGGTCCCTGGATGGCTAAAAGAGAAAATTCATCAGACATATCACGCATGGTCGCATCCATCGTGTTATGTTGCGCGATCCAGTTCCAGTCTTTATCTATATTAGAAGCGTTTACTACCAATAAATATTTTTCAGCATTAATTCTGTAAATAATTAAATCGTCTACAATTCCGCCGGTTTCATTCGGCATCACTGTATATTGAGCCTTCCCGTCTACCAGTTTTGAAGCATCGTTAGTAGTCACTTTTTGAATAAGTTCTAATGCGTGTTCGCCGGTGATGAGAAATTCTCCCATATGGGAAACATCAAAAACGCCTAAGTTTTCTCGAACATTTTGATGCTCAGTATTCACACCTTCATAAGAAACAGGCATATTATAACCAGCAAAAGGTACCATCTTGGCATTAAGTTCTTTATGTCTGGCGGCTAGGGCAACTTCTTTCATTTTGTTTAAAATTTGCGCAAATTTATTGATTTCGCTTTGAATATAATATTAAAAAGGGGTTTTTATGAAGAATCATTAAAAACAGTGGGCTACCAGCGTTTTGAGGAGGAAAGTCAACTTTCAAAATTATACTGAGTGTCTGTGACAGAACTTCTTTGAGTTTTTATCTGAATTCAAAATGTTTTGCACCAATTTAATCGAATATCATATTTAGGTTTTATTTGCAATTATCGCTGAAATTTAAGTTTAGATTAAACCTTTAAACAGAAGCTTTCAGCCTTTAATTTGTAATTTTATGATCGTAAATTTTTGCTGAGGAAACTCACGAGGCATTTATAGAAATAATAGTTTAAGCTCGAGGTAAATCTCGATTATCAAGTAAATTTCAAGCAAATCAATTATGAAAATATTATCTGCAAAGCAACTAAAAGAAGCCGATGAAATAACCATGGAAACCGAAGGAATTTCGAGCACGCGATTAATGGAGCGCGCTGCGAGCCTGGTTTTTAATGAGATTCACGAAAGGCTGGAAGGTGCAGATATCAATATCAAAATTTTTTGCGGAATTGGAAATAATGGTGGCGACGGCTTAGTAGTGGCCCGTTTACTTCGTAAATATGGTTATAGAGTTGAAGTTTACGTAGTGAATTATAGCGACAAACGCTCGGATGATTTTCTGGTAAATTACGATCGCTATAAAAAAGAGAGCAACACCTGGCCCGAATTGATAAAAAGAAAAGAAAATTTTCCTGAGATTTCTCCTGGTGATTTTGTGGTTGATGCTATTTTTGGAATTGGTTTAAACCGTCCTGCTGAAGGTTGGCTGGCAGAATTATTGAAACATATTAATGAGTCTGAAGCTTTTTGCTTAGCCGTAGATATGCCTTCAGGGTTATTTCCAGATAAAGTTCTGATTAAAGATGCCGCAGTAATCAAAGCGAACTACACGCTCACCTTTCAAACTCCAAAAATTGTTTTTTATCTGCCTGAGACCATGGGTTTTGCCGGAGAAGTACAGATTTTGGATATTGGCCTGGATCGTGGCTTTTTAAAAGATGTAAAACCCGTTGCGCAATTGATAGGCAAACGCGAAGCGAGGCAACTTTATAAACCACGAAATAAAAACACGCATAAAGGGGACTATGGTCACTGTCTTGTGGTTGGCGGAAGTTACGGTAAAATTGGTAGTATTCTGCTTTCTTCAAGATCAAGCTTAAGAGCCGGTGCTGGTTTATGCAGTATTTTTTCACCAAAATGTGGTTATGATATATTGCAAACCAACTTGCCGGAAGCGATGGTTATTACCGATGAAGATACTAATGAACTTACAAATATAGAAACGAATCTTGAGCCGGATGTAATTTGTTTTGGTATGGGTGCAGGGAAATCGACTAAGACGGTCAAAGCTTTTAAGGCTTTACTCGAGAATACAAAAAATCCTATGCTGATTGACGCTGACGGATTAAACATGCTTTCTGAGAATAATGAATTACTGGATTTGCTTCCTAAGAATTCGGTACTAACGCCTCATCCAAAAGAATTGGAGCGTTTAATAGGAAAATGGGAAGAAGATTTTGATAAGATGAAGAAGATCGAATATTTCACCAAAAAGTATAAGGTGATTCTGGTCTTAAAAGGGGCACATACATTTGTCTTTAGCGGAAAACATACTTATATCAATAATTCCGGAAACCCTGGGATGGCCACCGCCGGTAGTGGGGACGTACTTTCGGGAATTATCGCAGGTTTAATGTCGCAAAAATATGAGCCTTTGGTGGCAGCTATTTTAGGTGTTTACTTACACGGACTCTCAGGCGATATTTGTGCTGAAAAACTTGGCTATGAAGCTATGCTATCTGGTGATATTAGTGATAAGCTGGGAGCGGCTTTTCGTTCTTTAATGAAAGATGAAAAAAGAGTATAACCTATTTTTAGAATTGTTTAAATATTATTTTTGAAAAATTCTTAAAATTTCTGCTTTAAATTTGGATTACATTAGCAGAAATTAGAATTTTGGCGCAGGAATTATAAGAAATATAAGAACGAAAAATTTTAATCTTTTGATTTCTTTGTTGATTAAAATTCTGTCAGAATAAAGCAGGGCCAATACCTGTAAGTTATTGTGACTGTAATAGATTCAGAATAAACCTTCGGTACTAAAAATAATAATTTATGCAATCTCATCATTATATCAGTTCGGCCATTTTAGACCTGGAAACCATTGAAGATATTTTGGTGAATAGAAAAAAGTTAGCGCTGAGTGAGGAAGCTGAATCTAATATCCAGAAGTCCAGGAAATACTTAAACAAAAAAATTACTGAAAGCGATGTCCCGGTTTACGGTATAAACACCGGTTTTGGTGCTTTATGCAATGTAAAGATAAGTCCGGGTAAATTAACCGAACTTCAAGAAAACCTTGTGAAATCTCACGCTTGTGGAACTGGCGATAAAGTGAATAAAGAGATTGTGAGATTAATGCTTTTGCTTAAAATTCAATCTTTAAGCTACGGAAACTCTGGTATTGCCTTGGAAACCGTATTAAGATTAGTAGATTTTTATAACCTCGATATTTTACCGGTAGTTTACGAACAAGGTTCGTTAGGAGCTTCAGGGGATCTTGCTCCATTGGCGCATTTGGCCCTGCCTTTAATTGGCGAAGGAGAAGTTTACTTTAAGGATAAGGTAATAAATGGAGAGGAATTGTTGAAAATCCAGGATTGGGAAGCTTTAAAATTACAGTCTAAGGAAGGTTTAGCTTTACTCAATGGTACGCAATTTATGAGCGCCCACGGTGTTTATGCTTTGCTGAAATCTTATAAATTATCTTACCTGGCCGATCTTATTGGATCAGTCTCTATAGATGCCTTTGATTGTAATTTGTCTCCTTTTGATGAATTGGTTCATTTGGCGAGACCGCACAGGGGGCAGGTGAAAACAGCGGAACGTATTCGTAAATTTTTAGACGATAGTCAAATTGCTAAAAGTGAAAAGGACAACGTTCAGGACCCTTATAGTTTTAGATGTATTCCGCAGGTTCATGGAGCGAGTAAAGACACCTTAAGTTTTGTAAGAAAAACCATTAAAACCGAGATCAATTCGGTTACCGATAATCCCAATATTTTTATTGAAGAAGATAAGATTATCTCAGGGGGAAATTTTCATGGCCAGCCTTTAGCGTTAGCCCTTGATTATTTAGCGATAGCCCTGGCAGAGCTCGCTAATATTTCAGAAAGAAGAACATATCAATTGGTTTCTGGTCTTCGCGGTTTACCCTCATTTTTAGTAGAAAATCCAGGTTTAAACAGCGGTTTTATGATTCCGCAGTACACGGCTGCAAGTATTGTGAGTCAGAATAAGCAACTTGCTGTCCCTGCATCTGTAGATTCTATAGTTTCTTCAAACGGGCAGGAAGATCACGTGAGTATGGGAGCAAATGGCGCTACCAAACTTTTAAAGGTGGTAGAGAATTTAAATAGTGTTTTAGCCATTGAACTCTTTAACGCTTCACAGGCTATGCACTTTCGGGAGCCTGCAAAAACATCGGCAATGTTAAGTGATGTTATAAATGAATTTAGAGGCGTGGTTCCAATATTACATACCGATGTGACAATGGCGCCATATATAAAATCGGCTAAATCTTTTCTTGAAAATTTTAATTTTACTGAAAATTTCTTCGATTAAATTCTGAATTGAATCCAGTTAATCGCTTCATCTAAGCTATCGAATACCTCGAAAGAACCAGAATCTTTGTAGAATTGACGTTCAACGGTATGCGCATTCAACTTAATCAGCTCGTTTTTGCTTACCACGGCAATAGCTTTCAAATTTTCCGCGAGTGCGGCTTCCCTATAAACCAATGGATCTACAGCGTAAGAGTTTTTTCGTAAAGAAATGTATCCATAAGGTCTATTTTTAAAAACCTCGGTCCCAATTCTTAATAATTCTGAATTATTTTCAGCATTGAAGAGTACGCCTTCATTTAATTCGGCGATTAGGATATTTTGGAAAATGCGCACCTGCCCAAATTCCAATTCCATAATTTCTGTGATCATTAATATAGGGATTAATTCCTCGCAAATTTAATATATTTCAACGACTTTATTAAAAAAAGGCTATTTGAAATGATATTTTCAAATAGCCTCTTATAAAACTAATGATTTTTTAAAACTCTAAGATTCGGTTTCTTCAATTGCTTTATCGATTTTTATGGTTAATTCATTTTTCTCTTCGTCCAGATCCATAAAAATCTTATCGCCTTCTTTTAATTTTGAAGAAATGATTTCTTCAGCCAGCGCATCTTCAATATACTTTTGAATAGCCCTATTTAAAGGTCTTGCTCCATATTGCTTATCGAATCCTTTTTCAGCTATATAATCTTTTGCTTTGTCACTTAAAGTTAAGCGGTAACCAAGACTTCCAATCCTGCTGAATAATTTCACTAATTCAATATCGATAATTTTGTGAATGTCTTCTCGTTCAAGACTATTAAAGATCACTACATCATCAATTCTATTCAAAAATTCTGGTGCAAATGCTTTTTTAAGCGCATTTTCTATCACACTTCTAGCGTTTTCATCGGCTTGAGAGCGTTGCGAAGAGGTTCCAAATCCAACTCCCTGTCCAAAATCTTTCAATTTTCTAGCTCCAATATTGGAGGTCATGATAATAATAGTATTTCTAAAATCAATCTTTCTACCAAGACTATCGGTTAAATATCCATCATCCAATACCTGAAGCAGCATATTGAAAACATCTGGGTGCGCTTTTTCAACCTCGTCAAGCAGAATCACTGCATAAGGTTTTCTACGAACCTTTTCGGTTAGCTGGCCACCTTCTTCGTAACCTACGTATCCCGGAGGTGCTCCAATTAACCTGGAAATAGCGAACTTTTCCATGTATTCACTCATATCTATTCGAATAAGTGAATCATCGTTATCAAATAATTCTCTCGCTAAAACTTTAGCTAACTGTGTTTTACCTACACCGGTTTGTCCTAAAAAGATGAACGATCCAATTGGTTTATTAGGATCTTTAAGCCCGGCGCGGTTTCTTTGAATGGCTTTTACTACTTTACCAACCGCATCATCCTGGCCAATCACTTTTCCTTTTATTTTCTTAGGAAGTTCAACCAATTTATTGCTTTCAGTTTGAGCAATTCGGTTTACCGGAACCCCGGTCATCATAGAAACTACATCTGCAACACTATCCTCGTCAACTGTTTCTTTATGCTTCTTAGATTCCTCTTCCCATTTTTCCTGTGCTACCTGAAGTTCTTTTTCAAGATTTTTCTCATCGTCTCTAAGTTTAGCAGCTTCTTCGTATTTCTGCTTTTTAACAACCGAGTTTTTCTTTTCGCGAACTTCTTCCAGTTTGCGCTCCAGGTCTAAAATCTGTTTTGGGACATCTATATTGGTTATATGCACGCGAGATCCCGCTTCATCTAAAGCATCTATAGCTTTATCTGGTAAAAATCTATCGGTTAAATACCTGTTGGTCAATTTTACACAGGCTTCAATCGCTTCATCAGTATAAGATACGTTATGATGATCTTCGTATTTGTCTTTTATATTATTAAGGATTTCTATGGTTTCCTCTACCGAGGTAGGCTCAACAATAACCTTTTGGAACCTTCTTTCTAAAGCACCATCTTTCTCAATATATTGACGGTATTCATCTAAAGTAGTGGCTCCAATGCATTGAATTTCACCTCTGGCCAATGCAGGTTTAAACATATTACTCGCATCAAGACTTCCTGTAGCGCCACCGGCACCTACAATAGTATGGATCTCGTCTATAAAAAGAATAATATCATCGTTCTTCTCAAGCTCGTTCATTACGGCTTTCATACGTTCTTCAAACTGCCCACGATATTTGGTTCCTGCTACTAAACTTGCAAGATCCAAAGTAACCACGCGTTTATCGAAAAGTATTCTAGAAACCTTACGTTGTACAATTCTAAGAGCTAAACCTTCAGCAATAGCCGATTTACCAACTCCGGGTTCACCGATTAGTAGTGGGTTGTTTTTCTTTCTTCTACTTAGAATTTGCGAAACTCTTTCAATTTCTTTCTGACGTCCAACTACTGGATCAAGTTTATCGTTTTCGGCCATCGCGGTTAGATCCCTACCAAAGTTATCTAAAACTGGAGTTTTAGATTTTTTAGAAGTTTTCCCAGGACCGCTGCCGCCACCGCTAAATGGATTATCCTTGGTAGCGTCATCTGTATTGCCGTCATCATCAGAAAAAGATTCAGCCGTTGGGCTATCCTGAAAATCAGTTTCATCGCTGGCGATCATATATTTGAACTGATCTTTAACCCCATCATAATCTACTTTAAGTTTATTAAGTAGTTTAGTAGTAGGGTCATTCTCATTTCTTAAAATGCAAAGCAGTAAATGAGCTGTGTTTATATTAGAACTTTGAAAAAGCTTAGCTTCTAAAAAAGTTGTTTTTAATGCGCGTTCTGCCTGTCGAGTAAGGTGTAAATTCCTTTTCTCGTTAGAAACCGCAGTAGATTCGGGATTTGCAGGGCTAAGTATTTCTACTTTACGTCTTAAGTGACTTAAATCTATATCTAAGGCGTTTAAAATATCTATAGCTTTGCCATCTCCATCTCGCAGCAAACCAAGCATAAGGTGTTCAGTACCAATAAAATCGTGGCCTAAACGCAATGCTTCTTCTTTGCTATATGCGATTACATCTTTTACTCTAGGGGAAAAATTATCATCCATCTTTATCTTCCTTTCTCTCTATGATTTATTCAGTACATAACTTTCAAAAATTGTACCTAATCCTATGATATTAGCTAATTGACAAAATTACTTTCAATAATCAAAGGGTAAAATAAGGAACTTATTAACGATAGCACACTAAATATTTGTTAATAAAATCTGGTTAAACAATACGCCAAACAGGGCTTCAACATCTATAAAATACGTAAATTGGCACGTTAGATTTTAGAACTAAAATAAACTTTACAATATGGCTGAAGGAGAAAAGCTTATTCCTATAAATATTGAAGATGAAATGAAATCGGCCTACATTGATTATTCAATGTCGGTCATTGTGTCACGTGCTTTACCAGATGTTCGTGATGGTTTAAAACCGGTGCATCGCCGGGTTTTATATGGAATGTATGAACTTGGAGTACTTTCTAATCGCTCTTATAAAAAATCTGCCAGGATTGTTGGGGAAGTATTAGGTAAGTTTCACCCACACGGAGATTCTTCGGTTTATGATACTATGGTGAGAATGGCTCAGCATTGGAGTATGAGGTATATGCTAGTAGACGGCCAGGGTAACTTTGGCTCTGTAGATGGAGATAGCCCTGCGGCAATGCGTTATACCGAGGCCAGAATGCGTAAAATCAGTGAGGATATGCTTGCTGATATCGACAAGGAAACGGTAGATACCCAGTTAAACTTTGATGATTCATTAAACGAGCCCGTAGTGCTTCCAACGCGTATTCCCAACCTTCTTGTAAATGGAGCTAGTGGTATTGCGGTTGGTATGGCAACTAATATGGCGCCTCATAATATCTCTGAAGTAATAGACGGAACCGTTGCTTATATAGACAATCACGATATTGAGATTGATGAGCTTATGGAGCATATTAAAGCTCCAGATTTTCCCACAGGAGGAATAATTTACGGTTACGACGGAGTTCGTGAAGCTTTTAAAACCGGAAGAGGTCGTATTGTTATGCGTGCCAAATCTTCATTAGAAGAAATTAACGGAAAAGAGTTTATAGTAGTTACCGAGATTCCTTACCAGGTAAATAAGGCAGACATGATCAAGAAAACTGCCGATCTTGTGAATGAAAAGAAAATTGAGGGTATTAGTCTCATTAGAGATGAATCTGATAGAAACGGGATGCGTATCGTTTACCAATTGAAACGAGATGCTATTCCAAATATCGTATTAAATACGCTTTATAAACATACTGCATTACAAACTTCTTTTAGTGTAAATAATATTGCACTTGTAAATGGTAGGCCAGAGATGCTGAATTTAAAAGATATTATTTATCATTTTATTGAGCACAGGCACGAAGTTGTTGTAAGAAGAACAGAATATGAACTAAAGAAGGCCGAAGATAGAGCTCATATCCTGGAAGGACTAATTATTGCTTCAGATAATATAGATGAAGTTATTGCCTTAATTCGTTCTTCCAGCAATGCAGAAGAAGCGCGAAACAAATTAATAGAGCGTTTCGAGCTTACCGAAGTTCAGGCAAAGGCGATCGTAGAAATGCGATTGCGTCAACTTACAGGACTGGAGCAGGATAAACTTCGTGCAGAGTACGATGAAATAATGGCCACGATAGAAGACCTGAAAGACATTTTGGCGCGCAAAGAGCGCAGAATGCAGGTTATTAAGGACGAACTTCTTGAAATTAAAGAAAAGTACGGCGACGAAAGACGTTCTACCATAGAATATTCTGGTGGCGATCTTAGTATAGAAGATATGATCCCAGACGAACGTGTGGTAATTACAATCTCTCACGCCGGATATATTAAAAGGACTTCCTTAAACGAATATAAAACGCAAAATAGGGGAGGAGTTGGCCAAAAAGGTTCTAATACGAGAAATGAAGATTTCTTAGAATATTTATTCTCTGGAACCAATCACCAGTATATGTTATTCTTTACTCAAAAAGGAAAATGTTTCTGGATGAGAGTTTACGAAATTCCAGAAGGTAGTAAAGCTTCTAAAGGTAGAGCTATTCAGAACCTTATCAATATAGACCCAGATGATCGCGTAAAAGCATTTATATGTACCCAGGATCTTAAAGATGAAGAGTACATAAATAAGCATTATGTGATTATGGCCACCAAAAAAGGCCAGGTAAAGAAAACTTCTTTAGAGCAATATTCAAGACCTCGAACTAATGGTATAAATGCTATTACTATTAAGGAAGACGATGAATTGCTAGAAGCAAAGTTAACCAACGGTGATAGCCAGGTAATGCTTGCCGTAAGAAGTGGAAAAGCCATTAGGTTTGAAGAAGGAAAAACCAGGCCAATGGGAAGAAACGCTTCAGGGGTAAGAGGAATTACACTTGCCGATGATAAAGATGAAGTAGTAGGAATGATCTCTGTTGAAGATTTTAATTCAGATATTCTTGTAGTTTCTGAAAATGGATACGGAAAAAGATCCAGTCTTGAAGACTATAGAATTACTAACCGTGGCGGAAAAGGTGTCAAAACAATTTCCATTACCGAAAAAACCGGAAGTCTTGTTGCAATTAAAAATGTTTCAGATGAAGAGGATATCATGATCATCAATAAATCTGGTATTGTAATAAGAATGGAGGTCTCAAATCTTAGAGTTATGGGTCGTGCAACCCAGGGAGTTAGATTGATCAATCTTAAAGGGAATGATGCCATTGCTGCTGTTGCAAAAGTGCTTCATGATGAAGACGATGTGGAGCTTATGGAAGACCCGGAAAAGACTGAAGATGCTGAAGAAAACCCAAATGGCACAACTATTGTAGACGATAGTGAAGAATAACTAAATAAAAACCAAAACAAGATGAAAACTAATATTTTTACTGTAGCGTTGTCATTTTTATCGGTGGCTGCCGTTGCACAAAAAAGTGAAATTAGAGATGCGGGTGATGCCGTAGAAGATGGCAACTATGCAGAAGCCAAAACTGAATTACAAACTGCTGAATCTATGCTTTCTGAGGCTAATGAAAAGTGGACAGAAAGATTTTACCTTTATAAAGGACAAGCGTATTTAGGGAATGGCGAGAACGCTTCTCTTGAAGACCTTGAAATCGCAGCTGAAGCTTTTCAGAAAGCTCAGGAGATGGGAAATGAAGAAGAAGCTGTTCAGGGTTTTGAGCAGGTAAGAAATGCCTTAGTACAAAGTGCCATTAACGATCAAAATACAGAAGATTTCGAAAGTGCTTCAGATAAGTTGTACTACAGTTACCAATTAAATAAGCAGGATACGCTTTATTTATATTATGCTGCTGCCAACTCTTTAAATGGACAAGACTATACTACAGCTTTAGAATACTATAAAGATCTAAAGGAATTAGGTTATGATGGTTCTGGTGTGGAATATCTTGCCACCAATGTAGAAACTGGTGAGGAAGAGATAATGAGTACTAAAGAACAGAGAGATATCATGCTTAAAACTGGGGAGTACGAAAATCCACAGGAGCGTAAAATTCCTTCTAAAAAAGGAGAGATCGCTAAAAACATTGCTTTAATCTATATCCAGGAAGGTGAAGATGAGAAGGCAATTGATGCGATTAAAGACGCAAAAGCTGAAAATCCTGACAATATTGCATTATTACAAGCTGAAGCTGATGTTTATTACAGAATGGGTAATAAAGAAAAGTACAATGAGCTTATGCAGGAAATGGTAAAGAAAAATCCTAACGATCCTAACGTATACTATAATCTTGGTGTTACCGCTGCTGAATTAGGGGATAATGAAAAAGCCATTGAATATTATAAGCAAGCGCTTGAGATTGATCCTGAAATGACAAATGCAAGAATGAACATTGTAGTTGCTATCCTTGCAAAAGAGCGTGCTATAATTGACGAGATGAATGGGCTTGGAATGAGTAAGGAAGATAACAAGCGTTACGAAGAGCTTGAAGAAGAACGTAAAGAGATTTACGAGCAGGCAGTTCCTTACCTAGAAAAAGTGATCGAATCAGATCCGGAAAATGTGAATGTGATAAGAACAGCTATAAACATCTACAACCAATTAGGTGAACAAGAAAAAGCTGCAGAGCTTAAAGCTAGATTAGAGTAATTATTCTCTAAATAGAATAGTACTAAACCACCGGTTTTCCGGTGGTTTTTTTATTATTAAATAAGAAATTTACCTCAAATTGCTGAAAGTATTTTCTAAGCTGACTAAGAATTAATAAGAAGTTTTAAATGGATTCTAATGAGAAAATAATAATTATAGGTGGAGGTTTAAGCGGACTTACCTTAGCTTATAAATTATCACAACAAAATATAAAAACCACTGTACTTGAAGCTTCATCACGAATAGGCGGAAGAATACAAACAGTTAAAGGTAACCTGGGAACGCCTATGGAGTTGGGGGCAACCTGGTTTTCAGAGATGCATCCAAACCTAAACTCTTTGATAGAAGAATTAGGATTGAAAAAATATCCGCAATTTTCTAAAGGTAAATCATTGTTTCAAACCAAATCGTTCGAGCCACCGCAGGAATTTTTTGTTCCAGAATCTGAAAATCCATCTTACAGAATAGTGGGTGGTACCCAAATGTTGATTGAGACCTTGAGTCAAAAACTACCTTCTGAAAGCCTTAGGCTTAATTCAAAAGTTACTTCCATCACAGAGGTTGGCAATCAATTATCAATAGAAATTGCCAATAAAGAAAATCAAATTGCAGATAAAGTTATCTTGTGTCTACCGCCTGAGCTAGCCGGTTCTCTTATAAAATTTAGGCCTAATTTGCCGGCCGATGTCTCAAAAATTTTACCAGAAGTTCAAACCTGGATGGCAGGTAGTATAAAATTTGCCCTGGAATATGAAGAACCTTTTTGGAGGAATTCTGGATACTCGGGAATGCTTTACAGTCACAGCGGAATTGTTGCAGAAATGTACGACCACACTAATTTTGACCAAAATAAATTTGGCTTTACAGGCTTTTTAAATGCTGGCGCCATAAGTTATTCCCCGGAAGAAAGAGAAAAACTTGTATTGCAACATTTAGAAGAATTATTGGGAAAGGAAACATTGACACCAATAAGTTATAAAGATAAAATTTGGGTAGATGAATTTGTCTCGGGAGCGAAACAATTAGTTCCAAGACCGCATCAAAATAACCTGAATAAAAAATTATACTTCTCTGGAACAGAAACTGCAGTTGAATTTGCTGGTTATATGGAAGGAGCTGTTATTTCTGCCTTTAATATTTTAGCCAAATTAGATTTTCAGGATAGATAAAATAAAAATAATCTGAATCTTTTTAATACCTGGGGTATGAATTAGCTCAAGAATTGGTAGTTCTTTATACTTCTTTTTTCGGAAAGCCAAAATATTCTAGCGGGGGGCTTTTAAAACTAACTAACATTCACTAATGTTGTCAAACTAAATAGGATTAAATTTTTAATTTACTGGTTTTGAGCTTATGATTGGTAACTGAATAGCCTTAAAATTAAAATACTAGCAGTAGTGTACGTTAATTATGAGAGTAATTAAAAAAATTAAAGAAGAACTTCACTCTTCGCTTTTTATTTAGCCTGTTATTACTATTTTAGAGAAATAGAAAAATATTAAGATTAATTCACTATTTTATATTTAAAAATTAGATATGGGAAGACCTTCCACAAAACCTAAAGATCTGCGTGACGGTTATTATATTGAAGTCCGTAATAAAAATCAGAGAACTGGAATAAAAATCCGTAGGGATACCAAAGAACAACTGCTTTTAGCAATAGAGGAATATAAAGAAAGTAAAGAAGTTATTGTTCTGGGTAAATCTGAAAACGGAGTTATGAAGGATATTCCAGGCCTTGAAGGTAATTCGTAGGCTTAGATTTAGGCCATACTTAGCCTCAATTGGAATTATTCACTAGCTTCGTTCTCGGAATTCAAAAGGATTGCACGGAGTTAATTTAAAATACATTTTATAGAGTATAGACTTTATAAAACATTAAGAGAAAGCTCAAGAACAACTCTCATAAAAGTGTTAGTTGTTCAATCTTGAGAGTTAATAAAGGGTAATTGTTTGATGTACATACAATTACCCTTTATTTTTGGGTTTTTGATAAATTAATAGTCTCGGTAGAAAAGTGGATTATATGGTCGGCATATCCTGTTTTTAACTTGTCGTGGAAGTTTCAGTGCCGTCTAGCTTATCTTTAAAATTCAGGTCAAATAAAAAGATATTAGGTGGTTATCCTTATGTGAGCTACTCTTTACGTAAAGTAATTATTCCGGTAATTTTTTTTCTAATTTAATAAGTTGAAAAGAATATTTTGCAACAACAAACATCTCGGCTGGCACGATCAATATTTTGATGCTCAGCATCGCTATGCGCTTTTTTGTATCATAAAATCAAATTCAATATGAGTTCCTTTATTATTGCGTTCTCTCATTTTCCCATTTAGTTGTAGGGTAAGTAATTGTACCAATTGTGATCCAAAACCGGTGCCTCTGGGAGCAAGACCTGCAGTTTTCCCTACACCATTATCGGTCACCTCCAGTCTCAAATTTTGATTACTGCTTTTTTCCAGACTTATATTAATAACACCCTGTTGCTGTTTTGGAAATGCATACTTAAGAGCATTTGTTAGCAGCTCATTCACAATAAGACCAATTGGAACGGCTGTATCAATGTCAAGTTCCAGGTTATCCATAGCGCATTCAATTTTTACTCGATCTTCTGCATTAAAGCTGTCGAGAATGCCTTCGCCCAGGTTGAGGAAGTAATCCTTCATTTCAATACTTCCCAGATTGGTACCTTGATATAATTTTTGGTGAATAATGCCCATCGATTGTACCCTGTTTTGGCTGGCAATCATGGCATCTTTAGTTGCGGGATCATCTATTTGAGCCGACTGTAATGCAATCAGGCTTTTTACCATTTCTAAATTGTTCTTAACACGATGATGTATCTCTTTAAGGAGCAGTTCGTTTTCAGCATTGCGTTGGTCAAGTAAAACATTTTTTTCGGCCAACTCTCCATTTAATGCTCTTAGCTTTTGATTGCTACTTTGTTTAAGTCTATAATTACGATATAATAGGGCGAGCAATAAAGCACCAATAATTAAGGCAACCGTATAAATAGTTTGTTTTTGTTGATTAGCAGCAAGCTCTTTATCTTGTTTTAGAACATTTACCTGTAATTCACTTTCCCGAAGGCTCCTTTCGTTTCTTTCTACTTCTATGATATTATTGGCCTCTGACCATTCTTTGTAATATTCAAGAGCAGTCTTATAATCTTCTTTCAGTTCATAAATATTGAATAATTTCTGAATAAAATATGCGGTATTTGCCTTGGTATTAATGGCAATTGAGGAATTCCTGGCTTTTTCGTAATACGAAATTGCTTCATCATATCTGCCTTCTTCCCTGGCAATATCCCCTATACGAGAATGTGCAAATTGATAAATATCAATCGTAGTTAAGTTATATTTCTCTAGCACTTGTATAGTTTCAATCAGGTAGGATTTTGCTTCTTCATATTTTTTCCTATTGATTAGGTGATTACCCATTGAGTAATAATACCAGGTATGATGAAAGGGATTTGTAATTTGAGGCAATAGTTCCTGAAATTGGTTCATATAATAGTCAGTCGAATCTGGATTTGATTCTTCATAATAATATGTCAGTACCTTATAGGCAGTAACTAGAGCCTCTTGCTTTTCAGGGTAATCTGAATTCTCATAACCAATTATACTCTTCCTTATGTATTGAATTGCTATTTCCTCTTCCTCGGGCAAACCATATTGATAGTAGAATCTACCCTTATCTTTCAATATTTTAAGCTGAATTTCAGGCCGTTTATCATCCTTTAGCAAATCGAGAGCTTTTACAAAAAGCTCGAGGCCCTGCTTTGGCTCTCCTCTTATAATTTTTATCAAAGCCCAATTGATCAATAGATCATAACCCAAAACCTTATCTTTTTTGTTTTCTGGGATTTTTTCGTAGTAAGCCCAACCTATGGGAGCCAGGGAATCTACTATATTAAAGTTATGAGACCTATTTGCTCTGTCTGTAATATCGCGGTATAATTCAGCCAAACGCTTATATTGTAGCGGTTTGCTATTTTGCAATAGTAATGCAGCCTTATCAAAATAATAAACAGTACTATCTCTATTAAAATGTGGCACTTCTTTAAACCACAATGCCTTATCCTGATAAGTTCTACTCAAAGTCAGAACTTCATCTGAAGAAAGGTTTTGGTGAACACTTATTTCAACTACAGGTTTCTCGTTTTTTTTAACCGGGGAACTCTGGGCAAATCCGTTCGTGCATAGGAGCAAAGCAATACACCAGATAAAGAATTTACAAGAGTTGATCATCGCTCTGTTTGTTAGATGGAGATGAAAAATTAATAAACCATTGTAAGAATTGCAGTATACTAAGGATTGGTAAATTCTAGAATGAGTACTAATAGGCGCAGTTCTCAGAATACGTTTAAAGGTTCCAGGTGCTTTTTTGATAGCAGGAATTTGACCCTGGGAAAAGTTGAAGCCAGAACAATTACAAACCAGTACTATAGCGGAAATTATTTTCATATATCACTAATTAAACTGGGGGAGAAGAAAAATATCCTACTAACTAGAAATATACGATAATCTCTTTTATAATAATCATATAAGTTTCTGAAATACAAAATTTTAGACTATTAAACAGAAGTTTTTTATGCAGAAAAGATGGAAACCGGGTTATTTGGGAAGGATTTGCGAAACTCTATAGAGTCTAGAGTTTTTACAATTCGTTTTAAAATCCCACTTTTAGAAGTATCGTGCTATATGATTTAAAGAATTGAGAAGGATAAGAGAAATTCTGTCCGCAAAATGTCTAAAAAAATGAAAGCCACTGATAACCAGTGGCTTTTTGTCGGGATGACAGGACGCATTAAATAATCCTGTATCGCTTCTATTTAAAGGGGTTTTCGCAGGTACATATTTTTTGAACTCACGATTAACTCACATAAAATTTAGAACGTTTTGGTGCAGTTTGATATCTGTACTATATCAAAGATACAATAATTAGCTTAGAGAAATTTTATAAACCAGATTTTAAGCAACTAATAAAACTATTATCAAACCTAAATATAAATAGGTGCACCATAACTACTCCAAAAAATGGACTAGTAAGAAACAAGTAGGGTACAAGCTAAAACCTAGCTTCAAACCAGCTTTGATCCGGTTCTGTCCCAAAGAGAAACAAAGGCGCTATCGCGCCTAAACCTTACCAAACTTTGGCCAAAAAGTTTTTTTGGACTTTCCTTATAAACCTTTCCTTTATGTTTTCAGTTTTTTCCGCTTTTTAAATAGAAAAAGAGGATAAATAGTATCAATTAGCTGGAATCGGTAGCTTCCTTCTACAAAGACAATATTGTTCGGCTTATCATTGTAGTCTAAGCATACTTCCATGGCTTTTTTGTTGGGTATTAACGCCCCGTAATTCTTTTGGACCTCTAGCAGCTTATGCTTTAGGGCAGAGTTTTTAAGCCTGGAAGCAGTTGCAGTTGATATTTGAAAGATAGTACCGATACCTAACACAGAAAGTGGAGCAGGTGCTTCTTTATAATTAAAGTGAGGGGATAGAAAATGATAGGTACTGCCTTTTATCTGTACGCTTTTCTTTCTCCTTACTTTTCTCCAGAAGGCTTTATGTAGATATCCATAAATAATGGCCCCGGTAATTGCTTTTATGTTTCGGTAGGAATTAAAATCTACCGCATAGGAAAGCCTAACTTTCCAGTTATTCTCGCTTCGTATTCTTTCAAAAGATTTGATGATGTAATACCCTGTCCTATTATTGTATTGCAGCCAACTTTTCTTTACCAGGTAGGCAATATATTTAAGGCTGGTTTTTCGAGAGCTGATCTCTTCAGTGAGTTCCAGAAATAAGAGTTCCTCATTATCAAGTTTTGTCTTTCCGCATTTATAGAGCGGTTTCAAGGCTAAAAAGAATTGTAGCTTTTTTGCATAGCCTTGTTGCTGTGCGTCTATAAATAGCTGAATGGGAACTGAGATTTCCGAAGTCATTTTGCTAAGAATTAGAACAAACCCTACTTTTTCTATGCCGATTGATAAAATCTTTAATATCCTTCAGGCTGTAATAGATCTTACCTTTCACCTGGGCGAATTCAATAAGACCTTCTTCCCGCCAGTTTTGCGCTGTTTTAGCACTTATTTTAAATAGCTGGAGAAAATCGGCATTGTCCAGGAGAATGATTCCGGGATCTTTGATCTGCCGGATCCTGAACTCCCTGGTAAGCTGTTCGATCTTAGCTTCCAGAGAATGCATACTTACTAAAAATGGGTGGGTGGTTTCTTTCATAGTTTTATCAGTTTATCATTGCATTTTTTTTGAATCAATAGCAATCTCCTCCGAAAATTGTTCTTTTCCGGAAGCAATCATTTTTAAAAACATTTGCCCTCAGAACAAATATTTTGAACAAGTCTGCCTTAAACCAATACCGGTTTAAAATAAAATAATTCCAAGAATGATTTTTTAGATAAGTACTCTTGTCGGCGAAGTCAAATCAAAAATTTGGACAAGGAAGTACTTTAAAAATGGCTGTAGTTCAGCTCTTTAAAATTAAATAATATTTTGATCTTAAAACACTTAAGGGTGATTTTTTTGGCAACATTAAATTTGAAACCATTTGGGATATTTTGATATTATAGAACTTAAAAAGCAGCCTTCAAGATCACAAAATCAACCAAATGACACTAAATAAAATGATAGCTTTTATACCATTTACTTTTTTCATCTCGAGCATTTTCCTTTTGGACGTCAAAAAAGAGCGGAAAAGTAGAAAAGAATGATAATTTCTGTTCTTTCAATTCATTTACTTCTTTCAGCGCCTTCGCATTACCTTTTGATGCCGCGGGATTTTCAAGCTTTGAAATTATAGAGGAGCTATAAATAGCCCGGCGGTTTATGCGCTCCGGTTAATTTCAAAGCTTGTTCCTTTAGCAGCAAAAGGGAAGGCGGTAAGCAAGAGGTTTTAAAAGAAAAAGAGCTAAAATTTTGATCGGTAAATTATTTATAAAAATCAGGATGGGTATCGTCTTCTTCATAATCCCTTTTCCGATTTGCGTAATTATTTTTAGGATCTGCTGCCTCCATAAGTGACATCAAAATAGCCAAAGTGGGGTTCACTTTATGCCTTTCCATATCCTTCGTTATTGCGATCACTGCATTGATTCTTTTCTTGATAATATTCTCAATTCGTCTGCCGGTAGGGCCAAAATTTTCTTTGGGAGAAATCTCATTGTAAAAGAAAAAATCCAGCATTCCGGCCAATGCTTCAGAATGTGTTTTGTAATGTGTTCGAGAAAATTGCTGAAAGCGTTCAGCCGTTTTCTTTTCAATAGTAATGTTCTTAACTGCTTTCATAATTCAGTTTTTTTAGAGTTTACTGGTTTTTTGAACCATTTTACAGGGCTTACGAGCCTAAAACCAGTAAATCCATAATTTTATAATATTTCTCTTATTTTTAAATAGGTGATAATCAGATATATAAAAACGAAAAGGTATATGTAACGTGGCTCTGCCCGTTACCCTCTTGCTTTACCTTTTCGCTTTACCTTTTCGTCCCACAGGGACAAAAATTTCAACTATTAAATTCAATTTAATAGCGCTTTTGATGAAGAAAAAGTGAATCCTCTTTTTTAAGATTTGAAAAGAAACCTTTCTGAATTTATTATAGAGATATGAGGGAATAAATGAAAATTATATAAAATGGAGGTGGAGAAAAGAAGCTGGAGACGTAATTAAATTTTTATATAATCCATTTCAAGGACTTAAGTGGAAAACCAGAACCGAGAATGAAGTGTTTCAGCATTTTCTGTGAAAGTAGGGGAGTGGAATATGGTGGTTTCTCACTTGTGTCCGGTTGTTGTTGAATGAAGCTTTTTAGCCTGGAGGTACGTAAGGCTAAAGTGCTGAATGGAATGTGAAACAGACGATTTAACTCCAAAAATTATTCAATTCTACTTTTTCTTCTTAATATATTGTTAATAACTATAAAATAATCTTCTTAAACTACAAGCTGATAATTTATAGATTTGGATTCCCTACTCTATTTTAATTTTAAAGTGAACTCGATTAGAATGAAATCAAACCTTGTAGATAGATACGATTTCCAAAATATTCCAGAGTTTTTTAGGTATAAATTATTTCCTACTAGTATTGATCATAATATTATACCCGGGAATTAGAAATAGAAGATTTAGAATTTTTTCAAGTACATCAATGTTATTGACCGTGGCGAAGCCTTGTAAATTTTTCAAATTTGGATGAAAAAACAGAAGGAATATTAATTAGGGAGATCAATAATACGATCAATATAAATTTTAAGTTTTTTCCATATAGTTTTGCCAGGTTACGAGAACATATTTCTTTTTTCCGTTTTCATACCTGGTTAGAAAACCAAATTCGTAAACAAAAAGGTAAACTTCCTTTTTGCTGTTTTTCCAATAGTGCGTAAAGAAATTAGGATCGAAGCCGTATTGTTTTAAAATGTCAGCTCTAACCGTTGCTTTTCCCGCTTTATTGAAACTTTTTAAAATTCTTCTATTAGTTTTTAATTGACGGTCTACTTTTGCATAAAATCCGGCAGCTCCTTCTTTGGTTTTTTGATAATGCCAGGCACTTTTGCAATAGGGATCGCAGAACTTTTTATCTGGACGGCCTTCCAGTTTTTTATTACAGGCCAGGCAATATTTTTTAGTTTCCATAGTAACGAAGCCGTTTTAGTCGTATAATATACGGATAATAAACGTTTTATGGTTTAAGTCTGTTTACATTTATATAGCAATAAATGAGCAGGCCATATGGATAGGAAGTATATTACATTAAAGAATTTAATCATTGATAAGGAAAAATGTATAGGGTTAAAATTCTTTAGCGATAAAGTAGTGCAGGCTATGGTAAATGATTTACCCGATGTACAATGGAGTGAGAAGTTTCGCATGAATTATATTTTAAACTCACCCGAGAACCTTGAACTTATATTTAGGACCTTCCGAGGGGTTGCCTGGATCAATTGCAACCATTTTTATTCTAAGGCAAGTTTTGGACGCGAGGAAGAACCTGTGAACATTCAACAATTGCGAAATAGGGAAGAGGTAAGCGGAAAGCGATATTGCCCTGGAAGTTACCTTAGAAAGTTAGAATTAAAGCGGTATGCCAATAGCACGATCAAAACCTATGTTTCTTGTTTCGAAACATTCATAAATCATTACAGTGATAGGGAGATAAAGGATTTGAACGAAGAGGATATAAGATTGTATCTTCAGAAATTGATACGAGAGGATTTTTCTCATTCCTATATTAACCAGGCCATTAATGCTATTAAATTTTATTATGAAGTGGTACTGGAAATGCCAAATAGGTTTTATGCCATAGAACGTCCGAGACCTATTGAACAACTGCCGAAGGTCCTAGCTAAAGAGGAAATAATGGCTATTATTGAGCATACTAATAATATAAAACACCGATGTATAGTAAGTTTGCTTTATTCGGCCGGTTTAAGAAGAATTGAGCTCTTAAATTTAAAATTGGAAGATATTGATAGTAAGAGGATGGTGATTAAGGTAAGATCGGGCAAAGGAAATAAAGATAGGTTTACAATCTTAAGCGAAAAATTACTTGGTGATCTACGAAAATACTATAAAGAATGGCGACCGACTAATTTTTTGTTTGAAGGCCCGGGCAGGAAAGCCTATAGTCCCGAAAGTGTTTCGAGTATAGTAAAAAATGCAGCAAAGAAAGCTAATATTAAGAAAAGGGTGACACCTCATATGTTACGACATTCCTTTGCAACCCATCTTTTAGAGAATGGAACCGATTTACGATATATTCAGGTACTGCTAGGGCATAGAAGCACCAAAACAACAGAGATTTACACGCACGTGGCTACAAATATTTTTTTAAAGATCAAAAATCCACTAGATTAGTCAGGTAAAGACATAATAGATATAAATGTAATACTGCATTTATATGTACGTTGTATACTATTGCTGGCAGCGAATGGTCATCTTTTGAGATCCTGGGCTGATTTTCGGAGGTACAGCTAAAGGAAAGGGAAGGACATACTTTTTGGTAGCGTCCCCAAGTATTTAGCGAT
>VMHT01112219.1_pt1 | contig 28200 bp, 18 predicted proteins | sample 4693611 | NCBI WGS metagenome assembly VMHT01 (sample SAMN12280063, study PRJNA550983) | marine metagenome | isolation source: seawater sampled from same location over 5 years 0.02-0.2 micron viral filtrate | place: USA: collected off the coast of southern California halfway between the port... ... | reverse complement strand
CGATTGATTGAGCAACGTGAATGGTTGCTGGAAAATGCAGATTGGGCAGGAGGATATTTGTACCTGTGAACGATTTCTTCCCTGATTTACAACAACAACTAGACAAACTTACTGTCATTCATTATGATCACATCCAAGAAAATGATGCTCGAAGTGATGAAGAATTGCGACCGGGCAGATACTCTCACAAGAGAGGAAAAGTTTCAAATCTTTATCAACGTGTGCGATAACATGTTGAATGAAGGTAGAATGGCCAAGGCAACTCACAAACGTTTCACACACATTTTTTGATCATGAAATACGAAGTTAAGTTGTATGTTGGCGGTAAAGTTTTCACCGAAACTGTTCATGCCGTCAATAATGAAGATGCAAAGGAAACAGCACTGGCACGTAATCCTAAGGCAACGGTGATAGGTGTCAACCCTACATTCAAAGAGTAAATGTTACTCACCTCTAAAGTGTCTCTATAGTGTAAGCACCATTCTTTTCTTCTCTATGTTCATGCACAAACTACCAAACGGAAATGTTATTATGCACGAAGGATTGCCTCGTGAACTTGCTATCAAACGTATGGAAGATGAGCAACGTTGGGCACAAGAACATCGTGAGGAATTGAAAGTCAGTTCTCAACAGTTATTCGACGACATGTTCGGAGGTTGATTAAATGAATTACACTCTCAAGCAACTTCAAGACCGTGTATCAAGTATGATCAAGGAATTAGGAGAAGATGCAGAATGTGCCGCATGGATTTATACCAAGGAAGATTGTCATATGAAGGATGAAAATGGTGAGATTGATTATGATAACAACATAGAAGATCCTGAGTTGGTTAGACGTATTTTTAATGATGTAGGCAACATTGATTACATCTATCAGGTGATTCAAGAGAGTGTGGATGAAGTCGTAGAAGAGCAATGGATGGCATATCAACACGAGTTAGTCTGATGTAAATGTTACTCACCTCTAAAGTGTCTCTATAGTGTAAGCACCGTTCAATTCTTTCTTTCTAACATGCAACTCTCAAATTCCGTCTGTATTGTTGATTTCTTCCCTGAGGCATTCATTGCTGAGGCTGATGATATCAAAGGCATGAAAGTCGTTGTCAAACGTTTTGTCAAGTGTGTCACCTTTTGTGCTAATGGACAAAAATCTTATTCCACAGTAACAGCACTTACCGCACGAAATGAGTGGGCAGAGCGTATTGCTGGAGGTGCTGAGGTTACTGACTATCACACCGAAAAGTGTCCTGCTAATGTATATCGTCCAATGGCATGTGTGGGGTGATTTATGTCACTTATTAAACAACATCTTTACAAACAAATGTCTTACAACTCTTTCTCTCTCACCCCAGATATTATTGAAAATTGGGATGATATCATGGGACAAATGGTTGCCTTTGTAAATGATACAAATGCCGATGTAGATATGGCATATGATTGGGTATGTGAAATGATGAATATTGTCTCCTTTGTTGATAATAAGATTGCATGGGATAGTTTCTATAATACCTGGGAAAGTTGCGACAATCGCAATGATCTTAATACCTTTCAGATTGTTTGATGTAAATGTTACTCACCAGTAAAGTGTCCTTATAGTGTAGGCGCTCCCCACCTCACACCAAACTAACACAAACCAAACATGCGTAAGATCGAAAAGCAAATGAATGACGCCATTGCTAACAACAAAGATTGGCAATCCGCTAATACTTCTGTTCACTACAATGAAGAGAATGGTGTTTCTGTTGTTCGTCTTCATGGCAATAAGATCGCTGAGGTTGGTGACAACTATCTTCAAATCTTTGATGGTGGTTGGCAATCAGTTACAACCAAAAGTCGTCTTAATGCGCTTATCAATCGGTTCTGTGATTCACTGACTGATGGTGTCTTTCAGAAGGATTATCAATGGTTTATTAATGACAACAAAGTTACCCGAGATTGGGAGCAAGGTTACATCTTTGCCTGATCCTTTGTTAACACAAACCAATGCGTATTATTCTCTCTTCTCTTGTTATTATCATAGGTGCAAATCTTCTGATAAATCTACTTGACTCCAACCTAGTAGATATGATGCAAGAGAGAAAAAACACCATCGAAAGGTTATACCAAGACTCCTAGTTTAGGGGTCTTTTTTATAGAGATAGCAAAGAACGGTTACTAACACTAATTAGTATAAATTGATACAAAAAGTATTAAAAAATCAATTAAAAATGATATTATAAATATGTTTTCGTTTTTTATGGTAAGAGTAACTTAGTGGTATATCTGTAGTATCTGTGGAGTATCTGTGGAGTATATTTGTGTGTGATTAAATGTGCTCAGGTCACCGTGATTACGTTCTGATAAATGTGTCTAGGTCTTGTGATCTTAGCGAGCAGTCTAACACGAACGCCGCAAAATGTCAACGACCCGCTCATAAGTTTTTTGAGGGATTGACAGTCAAAAACTATCAGTAATCCTTATAAATATGGGCAGGCAGATTGACAATATTTCTCCTAGATTCTATAATAGTACAGTAACACTTACGGACCTCCAATCATGTCAGTCACGTATCAACAAGCACAGAAGCAGCGTTATCGTATTACGTTGGAATTGGAGACCTTAGAAGACTTTAATCCTCACAATATTAACTGGGAGGAGTTATTTGAATTGGAAGGATCAGAGAAGGTTATCGATAGTTACGTGGAGGATCTAAGTGCACCGTCGCGGTGGTAAAGTGTGTGGATATTAATGTTACTCACCTCTAAAGTGTCCCTATAGTGTAAGCATGACTCGAACCTCTATGACCGCAACCTTTCAGACAAATCTCACTGATACCACGTATAACGGTTGGACGAATTATGAGACCTGGAATGTTGCACTCTGGATTGGTAATGATGAGGGTTTGTATCAACTAGCAGGTGCCGCAGGTAACTACGAAGAATTTGTAGATGCACTCGAAGGGTGTGATCTCAATGACTTATCGACCCCTGACGGTGTTAACTACAGAGACCCTAAAGTGAACACCGTTGAGATCAATTCTGATTGTTACTTCGGTGTCTGATACTTAGTGAGGGGCAGTTGTTGACACTCTGCCCCGTATATGGTAGACTGGGAGTATCAGTGAAATGACAGTGTTTATGGGGGCGTTGTTGTTGCGTTGCGGGCGGCGTGATATAAAAAACGCTAACTACCCTAACCTACAGAGGTGACAATTCGAGAGACATATATTATTCGGATTTTCATTTCAAAATAGATAAAAAAAATTCCCCAGGAAAAAAATGACTCCAAAGGAGCAGGAAAAAATTTTTCACATATACGCAAAGAATAAATGTTTATTTCATAGTGTTAAAGAGGAAGAATTCGGTGTAACCTGGAACACCCTCAAGGGTATAGTTGGTCTAATGCAGACTGATTATTCCATTGAGGATTTGTCATATGAGGAGGTTGAGAAATCTCCATATAACACTGAGGACCCATCTTATTGACTTTGCATACATACTACGATATAATTGATCTGAAGGTTAATTCAAACTATGGCTAAAGGATTTACTGTAAAAGCAAATGCGCCCACTAAGAAGAAAGAAGAGTGGGACATTGAAGCAATCAAAGAAAGAATGCGAGGTAAGGCAATTGTATTTTGTCTTCCAGGTCGTGGGTGTTCTTTCACATTTTTAAAGAATTTTGTTCAACTGTGTTTCGACATGGTTCAGAACGGTATGAGTATTCAGATCAGTCAGGATTACTCTTCAATGGTAAACTTTGCACGTTGCAAGTGCTTGGGTGCTAACGTACTCCGTGGACCTAAGCAGATCCCATGGGACGGTAAGTTGCAGTATGATTACCAATTGTGGATTGATAGTGATATTGTTTTTGATACCACTAAGTTTTGGCAACTATGTGATCTTGCAGTAAATGCAGATGGTGAAGAGAAGGAGATTACTGCTGGTTGGTATGCTACTGAAGATGGACATACTACCTCAGTAGCACACTGGTTGGAAGAAGATGACTTCCGTAAGAATGGTGGAGTGATGAATCACGAGACTACTGAAACGATGTCAAAACGTAAGAAACCATTCACGGTAGATTACACTGGTTTCGGTTGGGTGATGATTAAGAATGGCGTCTTTGAGAACCTAGAATATCCTTGGTTTGCTCCGAAGATGCAAGTCTTTGAATCTGGCAATGTACAAGATATGTGTGGTGAGGATGTCTCATTCTGTCTTGATGCAAAAGAAGCAGGTTTCGATATCTGGTGTGACCCTCGCATTCGTGTAGGACATGAAAAGACTCGTATTATTTAATGTACTCTACAAGGGGGAGAGGATTCACACAGACCTTTCCCCTGAGGAGTGTGCAGATCTTTTACAGAAATACTCTGAGGACTATTATGAAAGTGCTTCAGAGGGTAAAGAACTTGATGTTAATTTAATTACACTGGAGGAAACTCGGTTATGATCATGAAAGGTGGCAGCTATATTAAGGGCAAGCCCAAGAAAACTCGTCAGGGTAGTGGAAAACGCACGCTTCTCTCGGCAACCTCTCGGAATGGAAAGAAAAAACGTTATAAAGGTCAAGGTCGCTAGATAGTAAAGATATATTAATTTTACTATGGCTGCACTTATATGCAACCTTCCCTCTGTTGAGGTATGGGTACGTAAAGAATACTTAACTGACCATCAAAGTGGTCACGGTGAATTTGTAAAGGGCGTTTGGGTTTCGGCAAAGTCGATTCCTGGACGCGCTTTTTATTTTGAGACGTATTTACCTGAATATGCTGCAATGTATGATAAACTGCCAATCAGCGCGTTCGTCTCGGAGCCAAAGACACCAGAACCTGATATGGACCTACCTAACTTACAGTTTTGGAACTGCATGGACTATGGCGTAGTTGCCGTTCAGAAGCAATTTATTGGGTCTATGGACTATGAACTATACACACGCGATTTCGGCACTCAGAAGGGCACCTACGTGTGTACCCTGGACAATTATCACCAAGACCCTGATGTCGTTGATTATGCAACAAGTGAGAATCCTGCTGAACATAAGTCATCAAACTTGATTGAACTAGATAATGGACAGTATGCACTGTACCCAAATAATAGAATGCGTATTTTTGACAATAGTTTAACACCTGTTGACCCTAAAATGCCCGATTTTAAGGTCTCTACACAGTATTATAGTGTTGAAAACGGTTATGAACGCCTTGGAATGGGACGTGAGGATGAATATTTTTGGAAAACTGCCAAAGAACGCGAAAATTTACCCGAAAAAGAGGAAAAATGACCACAAATCACGATTTTTTAGACAATTTAGCGAATCATCAACATCAAAAGATGCTCCGTGAGATCGCAAATGACGATCAAACACCAAAAAAGACGGATTCTTTGAAAGAAACTGAAATTTTTGATGAAAATGAAGAAATTATGACTCTTAAGCAAGTAAATCTTAATGAATTTTAGTTAGAAATGTGACATAAATAAAATATAATTCTAATACAACGTTGGTCCATGCCTTTAGAGCGAATTAGTCGCGGTTTTAAAGATGTAAGCATGTCATTTAAGGTTAATCCTTTGAATAATGACTTGATTGCATTAAAAAATGCTACTGCGATTTCTCGCTCAGTTCGTAATATTGTGTTTACAACACCTGGAGAAAAGTTTTTTCAACCAACATTCGGATCAAGAGTTTCTCAAATGCTTTTTGAGAACATGGATGAAATAACTTCACTTACAATCCGTGATGAAATTGAAAATTCAATTAGAAGATTTGAACCAAGAGTAGATCTAAAATCTGTCCAAGTGAACCCAGATTTTGATGGCAATCAATATGATATTGTCATTACATACCAAATTATTGGTGCGGATATCTCAGAGCAACAACTAGAATTCGTTTTGCAACCAACAAGGTAAATGCCACTCCTAAACTTCAGCACTCTGGACTTTGACCAGATTAAAAGCACACTAAGAGAAGTTCTTAGAACAAATACCGATTTTACGGATTACGACTTTGAGGGGTCAAACCTATCAAGCATTATTGATCTGCTTGCTTATAACACTTATATCAACTCATATAATGCAAACATGGTTGCAAATGAGGTATTCATTGATAGTGCAACCTTAAGAGAGAATGTTGTTGCACTGGCAAGAAATATTGGATACACCCCAAAATCAAGGAAAGCATCTAGGTGTGTTGTTGACTTCTTTGTTGACCTCGATGAACTGTCAACATCACCACCATCTGTTACATTAAAAGCAGGACCAGTAGCTGCAACTTCAAATCAATTTGGCGGACAGTCATATGTTTTTAATGTTTTAGAGGATACAACAGTCTCTGTATTTGATAGAAGAGCGATATTTGAAAATTTAGAAGTTATTGAAGGAACAAAAATAACTCAAAGTTATACATATTCTTCACAAAATCCAAATCAACGGTTTACACTGAATAATCCTGGAATTGATACCGATACAATATTGGTCGTGGTAAAACCGTCAAATACTTCAACAATAAAACTAAAATATGATTTAACAAATAGTTTAATTGATTCAAAAGTTAATGATGTCATAAATGGATCATCTACAGTCTTCTTTTTACAAGAAATAGAGGATGAAAGGTATGAGGTTATTTTTGGTGATGGTGTATTTGGGAGAGCACTTGAAGATGGAAACGTTGTAGAGATTTCTTACTTAGTTTGTGATGGTGCTAATTCCAATAGGATTAGTGATTTTAATTTTAGCGGTAGATTAGTTTATTTGCAAGATTCCATAGAAAATACAGTCACTAGTGGAATCTCCCTTATTTCATCTCAAACACCCTCTACAGGTGGTGCTGCTATTGAGAGTGTTGCTTCAATTAAAAAGTATGCACCCCAGGTATATGGAACTCAAGATCGTGCAATAACTGCAAATGACTATGAAATTCTTATTCCAAATAAAATTTACCCAGAAGCAGAGTCAATATCAGTTTTTGGAGGGGAAGAGTTAGTTCCCCCTAGATTTGGAAAAGTTTTTATTAGTATCAAACCCAGAAACGGAGATTTCATCTCTCAAGGAATTAAAGAAAATATAAAAAGACAATTAAGAAAATATTCTGTAACTGGTATTGTACCTGAAATACTAGATTTAAAATATCTCCATATTGTTACTGATAGTAAAGTCTATTACAACTCAAGAGCAATCACAGATGTTGCTGCTGTTTCCACGACAATTCAAAACAATATTCAAGCATATGCAGATTCCTCTGAGTTGAATAAATATGGTACGAGATTCAAATATAGTAAGTTTTTAGGAATTATTGATCAGAGTCATCAGTCAATTACCTCTAATTTAACTTCTATACAAATGAGAAGAGATTTGAGACTTGCGACTAATCAGTTTGCAGAGTATGCAATCGATTTTGGTAATCATATGCATGTTCAATCTTTAAATGGTTACAACATAAAATCGAGTCCTTTTAGAGTGCTAGATATAACAGATGATGTTTATCTTTTTGACGAACCCAATGATACAAAAACTGGAATAATATCATTATATTCTTTGCAAGCACCAGGATCAACAACTCCTGTGGTAAAACGAAGAAATGTTGGTGCAATTGATTACATGACAGGACGTATAACTTTAAATCCAATCAACATCACCTCCGGTAAAAACAAAGATGGACTACAAATTATGGAAATATTTGCAGTTCCACATTCAAACGATGTAATTGGTTTACAGGATCTTTATTTACAATTAGATAGTTCCAATGTTCAAATGATTATTGATGACATTTCTTCTGGTTCTGATCCCTCAGGTTCAACATATAGAAGTTCATCAAGCTATGTCAATGTTAATAATAACCCATATTAATAAATTTTTGTAAGAGAATCAAATGTCGAAAAATACCGTAAAAATTCGCCACCTAGTTGGGAGTCAATTAGCATCATATATTAAAGATGAATTTCCTCTAATTGATGAATTTTTCCAGCAGTATTATAATGGTTTAGATTTTCAAGGTGGAACTTTAGATTTAATCAATAATATTGATTCTTACTTAAAATTAAGTGAGAATGCTAATACTGTCAGTGAATCTCAATTAGCAGCTGATATTGATGATACTCAAAATTTTATTGATGTTTATAATGCAGATGGATTTCCAGATCAATTGGGAATTGTTCAAATAGATGATGAAATCATTGTATATCAAACAAGAGTTGGTAATAGATTACTATTTTGCCAAAGAGGATTTACTGGTGTATCTTCTTATGATAAATCTAATAATTCTGAAGAACTAACATTTAGTGAAACTTCAGCAGATAGTCACAAGTTTCAAACTTCGGTAAAAAATCTTAGTGTTTTATTTTTACAAGAGTTTTTAAGAAGAGTAAAAGGTCAACTATTACCTGGGCTTCAAACAGAAAAGTTAACTGATAATTTAAATCAAGCTCAATTTATAAGACAATCTCGCGATTTATATTCCACAAGAGGAACAGAGTCTTCCTTTAAAATTTTATTTAAAGCATTATATAATGATGAGATAGAATTAATAAGACCCCAAGATAATTTAATTAGTCCATCAAATGCACAATATCGATTAACAAGAGATTTAATTGTAGAAGCACAAGAGGGTAACCCAGAAAATTTACTCAATGCCACTTTATTCCAGGATCCAACTGGTTCAATTAATATGGCATATGCTCCAATATCTAACGTTGAGAAAGTTTATGTTGGTGTTCTTACTGATTCATATTATAAAGTAAGTTTAGATAGTTCATTCAGTGGATTTGATGGAGCATCAAATCTTTTGTATGGTGATTTCACTGTTCATGCTAAGACATCTGCAATAGATTCTGTTGCCGTGGGACAAACTTATATTGATGTTGATTCAACAATAGGGTTTGAAGATTCTGGTTCTCTCTTAGTTAAATTTGAAGATGGAACCAGTGGTATAGTAACATATACAGATAAGATTAATACTCAGTTTTTAGGTATCAGCACAAGTAGTATAACAAGGATAATTCAAGATAAAACTATCATTGACCAGAATGTATTTGCATATGGATATGATCCAGAGACCCAAGAAGATGATGGTATTAAAGTAAAAATTAGATCAGTTTTACGTGATCTCCAAAAACCAACAGATGCATATTATCAATTAGAGAATACAAAAATTAAAATCAAATCTCTGGGAAAAATTCCCTCAGGTTTAAAGTCGAATAATTGGTTCTTTAATACTGCACAGTATTATGATATAGAGTCTTTAACTTTAGAGGATGCTAATAACGATATCTATAAGTTAACAACTAAAGACGATCATGTTTTTAGAATAGGTGATCTTATAGAGTTGACAGATCGTAGTAATTTAAAATCACCCAATGATTTAGTTGTTACTGATGTTTTTAGTGCAAAGCAACTTCTGATAAGAGGAAGTGGAGTTGGTGATACAACGAGGCAGGTAAAGGCATCAAAGAGAATAACAAAATTCAAATCTGATTTATATTCAAGTGTATCTACATATAATGCAAATATTAATAACGTATATGTTAAAGATGATAAAGTCTTAGTTTCAACTAATTCTTTACCATCTTATTTGGATTCTAAAGTAAATCCTAGAAATCAAAGATTCTTTGTTAGTGGAACGTATCGTTTAGGTGACGAAACTATTAAACTTACCGATGGTATTGACCATAATTTCTTTACTGGGGATATTATCTATTATACCCCAGAAAAAACCACTACAGAAATCACTCAACCAGATGGTAATGTAATTATTAGTGAACAAATTGGTAGTTTTCTTTTTATAGAGGGTAGATATATTGTACAAAGAATTGATGAAAATAATATTAAAATTGCAAAAAGTGCATCAAATTTGTACGCTGGTAAATTTGAATCTATAACTCCTCCTGGCGGTGCTGATTCTACTGTAATTACTAGTAATATTGTAGAAAGAGCAGATAATAGGGGAAAAGATCTTAGCGCAACCAGATTGTATAGGGAAATATCCACGCCAGTAACAGATTCTTTTACTCCTAAAAATAATTTAAAATATTCTGGTATTTTTATTAATGGAGTTGAAATATTAAATTATAAATCAAATGACTTCATTTATCATGGAAGATTAAATTCTATTGAAGTAACTTCTGGTGGATTGAACTATGATGTGGTAAATCCTCCTATTGTTCATATTGAAGATTCTGTTGGATCAGGTGCAACCGGTATTTGTGATGTTAGTGGTAGTCTTAAAGAAATTAGAATTATAGATTCAGGTTTTGATTATGTAGAGATTCCAAAAATAAAAATTACTGGAGGTAATGGAGTAGGTGCCAAAGCTGAAGTAAACATGATTCCAGTTCATACTGCAAATTCTTTTAATGCTTCTGGTATTTCTACAACCACAACGGGAATAGGAGACGTTGGTATTGGAACAACAGTTTCTATTATTGGGTTTACAACTCATCATAGATTTAAAAATGGAGAGAGAGTTGTTTATAAAACTTTTGGCAAAAAAGCAATAGGTGGATTATCAACAGATGCCACTTATTATGCAGGAGTTTTGTCTCCATATCAAATAAAATTACACAATAATTTAAGTGATGCTGTTGCTGGGGTTGGAACCATTACTCTTGGCAGTTTTGGTGATGGGACACATCAACTTAGATGTTTAAACGCTAAATCAGCGATTGGGTCAATAAGCATCGTAGACCCTGGTACAGGGTACCAGAACAAGCAGAGAACGTGCGCTCCTGCAGGTATTAATACAGCACTCAATTTAATTAATATTTCTAATCATGGTTACAAAACTGGAGAGATCATTAATTATACAGTTCAAGGGACTTCAATTGGTGGACTCTCAGCAGAAACAGATTATTATGTAACAGAGATTGATAATGATTCTTTTAGATTAAGTTCAATTGGCATAGGTTCCACTGCAAAAGATTTTTACTTCAATACAAATCAATACCAAACACTCTCTAGTATTGGTGTAGGAACTCATAATTTCAACTATCAACCAATTTCAGTAGAAGTTCTTGGCAATGTCGGTCTTGCCTCTACTGGAGGACGTGATTTTAAGGCAGTTGTTCAACCAGTATTCCGAGGTCAAATAACTTCAATTAAACTAACAAGCACTGGAGTTGGATATGGAGTGTCTGATGTAATTAACTTTAAGAGAGATCCTAGAATAACATTAAGATCTGGAACTGGTGCACAGTTAGAAACGGTTATTTCTGCAAACGGGCAGATATCAGATGTAGTTATTAATAGACCTGGGCAGGAATATAATTCCCCACCAGAACTTATTGTAAATGGAGTTGGTCAGGGAGCAAAACTAACTCCAAGACTTTCTAATGGAACAATTACTGGAGTTGAAATTATTAGTGCTGGTGTTGGTTATGGATCATCTACAACAACCATTCAAATTGTACCTGCTGGTAAAGATGCTCAGTTTACCACTGAAATACAAACTTGGACGATTAATAACGTTAAGAAAAATCAGAATAATTTAAATTCTGATGATGCATTCTTAATGGATTCTAGCAATGCAACTGACGACTTACAAGTATCTTATGCTTATGCACCTAGATCTTTGAGAAAAATTATCTATTCAGTTGATTCTGGGGGATCTACCCTTTATGGTAAAAAAGATCTTAAATTAGTTAACGGTGAAGAAACAACAAATACTGATCACTCGGGAATACTTGGTTGGGCATATGATGGTCATCCAATTTATGGTCCTTATGGATACGAAAATGCGACTGGTGGAAACATAGTTCAGTTAAAGTCCGGTTATGTTCTAGATTTAAAAGATAACAGACCCCCATTAAGTGCTTTCCCCCAAGAATTTTTCATTGAAGATTTTACTTGGGTTGAGTCAACTAGCGATTCAAGTTTAGATAGAAATAATGGAAGATTCTGTGTGACTCCAGATTTTCCGAATGGAACTTATGCATACTTTGCAACGATAGACACTACTGCGTCTTCTGATGGTTTATTCAAAGGATTTAAGAGACCAATATTTCCATATTTGATAGGAGAGTCATTTAACTCTAAACCAAACGAATTTAATTATGATAATAATTCAAATCAGAAAAATTATGATGTAAGACAGCATGGTTGGAGGAGAAATACTTATCCATATTCAATGAATAAAAAGAATAGTGGATATGATTACTTACAAAAACCATTTGATTTTGTTGATTCAGATTCAACTATAAAAAGTGCTGAAAAAGGATATATTACTTCAGTTGGCATACAAAGCGGTGGAATTAATTATCAAGTTAATGATCGTATTATTTTTGAAAAGGAAAGTGGAACAGAATTTTTCTCTGCATCTAGGGTATCCAAAGTTAGAGGTAAAAATGTAACTTTAGTGAGTGCTGCTAAAACTAGTATATCTAATATCGAATTTTATCCTGTAGGCAATGATTCCTTCATAGGTATCGCTAGTGCTTCTCACAATCTTAAAGATGATGATATCGTAAATTTATCTGGTATTTCAACAACCTCAGCAAGACTTGCTGGAAATTATCAAGTAGGAGTTACTACAAATACTTTAACAGTCTCTAAATTTATTGGCACTGTTAATTCTACAGGAATTGTAACTTTTATTGATGTTTCAACAAGAAGTTTTGAATATCCTCAAATTCAAGAGAATGATATTTTAACAATTGGAACTGAAACGGTCAAAGTTTTGAATATTGATAAAGAATCTTCTAGATTAAGAGTTTTAAGATCTCAAAATGGAGTGGTTGGTGTATCGCACACAATAACCACTGCCATTAAGGAAGATCCTAGAAGATTTACAATTAACGTAGGTTACAAGACAACTTACAGTGGCAGAAGAAATAGAGAATACTACTTCAATCCCGCCGAGTCCTTGGGAATCAGTTCATCTACAGCAACTGGTGCAGGATCAACAATCGTTTTTGTAAATCCTGGATCTGGTTCTACTTCCAAGTTTATTTTAGCACAACATTTATACTTACCCAATCATGGGTTGATTACAGGTGACGAAGTTTCTTATCAACTTAATGGTGGATCTCCTATCGGAGTTCAGACAGAGGCTACTGCTGGTGTTGGCATCATAACTGATGGAACAAAAGTATTCGTTGCTAATTTGGGAAGCGACTTTATTGGTTTATCCTCAGTCAGAGTTGGATTAGGAACCATAGGAACTTTTGTTGGCATAGCAGACACGACATCTCATTGTGGATTACTGTATTTTGTTGGAGTCGGAACAGGAGTAAATCATAGTTTACAAACTAATCATAAGAATGTTGTTAAAGGTCAAATTGATAGAAATGAAGTAACTGTTTCTGTAGCAGGAACTCATGGTCTTTCTAGGAATGAAACTGTTTTTGTTGATGTAGATCCAATTATAACGAAAACTCAACAGGTTAGATATAACACTCATAATAGAAAGACAGTAATTGGTGAATTATCTTTTACCCTCGCTGGTATTAGTTCAGACTCATCACTTAATATATCTGACCATGGACTGATTACTGGACAAAAAGTTATCCATAGTGCTACAGCACCCGCTACTGGTTTACTTAATAACCAAGAATACTATGCATATGTTGTTGACACTAATAACGTCAAATTATGTGAATCAACATACCAAACAAAACAACCAAATCCAAAATTTGTAGATATATCAAATGATTCTTCAGGTTCTTTGTTACCAGTAAATCCTCCCCTTAAATTCTATAAAGACACCAGCGTTAGATTTGATGTTAGTGATTCATCTTTATCTTACGTTCAAAATACAACTGTATTACCTGCGTTTACATTTAAATTTTACACCGATTCTAATTATGTACGAGAATATGTCACTGAAGGAAAAGATTCAGATTTTGCAGTTAGACAGTTTGGTACATTAGGAACTTCAAATGCAAGGATAGACTTAGATATAACTGGAAATACTCCCAAAGTTCTTTATTACAGATTAGAACCACTAAGAGTTGCCGGAAACTTAACAGTTAATTTAGAAGCTGTCATAAGTGAAGAGGTAAAAGATCACAATCAAATAGAAGTATTTGAAAGTCTTTATACTGGACAGCATATAGTCAGTGGTGTGACAACGAATACCTTTAAGTATTCTTTAGAAACTTTCCCCGAGTCTGTTTCTTATGCTAGTACATCATCATCTGCATTATCATACACTACTAATTCACCATCAGTATATGGACCCATTGCAGAAATTGATTCTAACGATATAAGAAAGGGATATTCAAAACTACCTGGAATCAGTTCAATAACCTCATCGTTGGGAAGAAATGCTGTTCTAAAACCGTCTAGTAATACAATAGGAAAGGTTACTAGAACTGATTTAAAGAATATTGGATTCAATTATCCCTCTGATCCAACTTTGGCACCGGAGGCACAACTTCCTCAAATTTTAGAGGTGAGCACCTTCCTTAAATTTAACAGAATTGGAATCACCTCATTTGGTCAGGGATATACAGTTCCTCCTGCTTTAATTGTTTTAGATGGAACTACTAAAAAGAAAATTTCTGATATTGATATAAGATACAATTTAGGTGACACAAATGTCAGTATTCTTAAAAATTCTCAGTCGTTAAACAACGCCAATCCAATCATTCTTCCTTTGGATAATCCAAATGGAATTAGAGTTAGTAATTTAGTGTATGATGCTTCTGACAAAACTGTAACTGCTACTATGACAGAGGAATATAGTGAAAACTTCCCTCTTTCCATAGGCGATAAGGTTCTTATAGAACATGCAAGTGTTGGAGTTGGAACCACTGCGAAAGGATTTAATTCAGCAGATTATGATTATGAGACATTTGAAATTATAGGAGTGCATGAGAGTCTTGGTGGAAACGTTGGTGTTGTCACTTATAGATTTGATAAACTTGGTGATACTGATACGATGGGAAAACTTGATACTATCAACTCTTCAATAACTTTGACACCAGAGAAATATTTCCCAATATTTGATTTTGATTTAGTATCTAATAATTTCCAAGTAGGAAATACTGTTATATCTGGAGATTCAGAAGGAGTTATCTCTAACTGGGATGAAGTTAACTTGACGCTTATAGTTGAAAGTGCTGATAATTTTATAGTTGGAAGCGTAATTGAAGAACTAGTAACCGGTTCTAAAGCAACTATCACCAATAACTTTGATTTTGATACAGAATATAACTTAGATTATTATTCTATCGTAGATAATGGTTGGCAAACAAGTATTGGATTCTTAAACAAGTTTGATCAGAAGATACCTGACAATGATTATTATCAAAACTTCTCATATTCTATTAAATCAAAAGTTCCTTTTGATGACTGGAATGATGTTGTAAGTACTTTACTTCATACTACTGGGTTTAAAAAATTTGGAGATCTTCAGGTAGAATCCACTCTCGTTGGTGAAGAAAGAGATTCTTTAGATATACAACCCGTAGATGCCACCACTATCGAAATTGATATGATAAGTGTTGGTGATTTAGAATGTGTTAATAATTTTGATTTTGCAACAGAAAACTTCTTACAGGGTGATATTGAGTTCTCTGATGAAATATCATTTAAAACTAGACTTATTACTGATTTTTCTGAGTCTGTTAGCAACAGAGTTTTGAGTATAGATGATATTAGTGGATTGTTTAACAGTAATAGAAGATCAACTCCATTTGAAGTGGTATCAAGACTATCTTTAGTAGATGGTCAAGCAGTTAAATTCTTATGTCTTGTTAAAGATACTATATTTACCTCAGAGAGACAAATGTCACTCGTTACTGTAGTAAACAGTAGAGTTAATGGTCAGTCAATGATTAGTCAATATGGAGATGTTGATACTGTATTAGACTTAGGATCCTATGACTATGGTATTGAGGGTGGTGAAGGAGTTCTGCAATTCTTCCCAACCAAGTTTAAATTAAATCGATATGCTCTATCTGTCTTTAGTTACAGTTTAGATAGATTAGGATTGAATACAGAATCTATTGGTCTTGGAACAGAAAATATTGGTGTTTCTACTGCATCTAGTTTCCCTGGATCTTTAGTTAGTGTTGCAAGTTCAAATATTCTTATATCTGGCACCACAGCAACCAATTTGATTACTCTTGGAGGAATAGGAACAGAGTCTTCTAACACAAGAGCTGCAAAACTTCTTGTAAGTATTGAAAACTCCAATGACAAGACAGAGTTTGAAGAGATTAGTATTATTCATAATGATTCATCTGTGGAGATACTAGAATACAATCAATTAACAAATCACACCCTCGATTCACAAAGCGGTTCTACCGGATTGGGAACAATTGGAGCAAGTCTATCGGGCAAAGATATAGTTGTAAGTTATACTCCAATTGCAGGAGTTACGACTACCTTTGTCAATGTTCTTGCCGTAGGATTCTCCTCTGAGGGTTACCTTGGAGTTGGAACTGATGCATATGCCTTTACAAAATTATCAGCAGAGGGTGTTGATATCGCGTCGTCAGGAAGTCCAACAGCGACTAATGTTGGTAGATATGGTAATCCCACAGACACCGATGTTGATGCTGCATACGGAATCGCTGTTGTCTCTGATAAAACAAATAATATCCATGAAATGTTTGAATTCACTATTGTTGATGATGATACAAATATATCTTTAACTGAATTTGCAAATGTTGATACCTCAGGTGCTCCATCTCCAGTTGGATTAGGAACCTTGGGTGCAACTAGATCAGGCAATACAACGCTGATTAACTTTACTCCAAATCCAAGTATTAATGTTCATGTTAAAACCTTCATCAATAAAATGTCTATTGAAAGGTTTGACAATGTAGATCAATTCGATAAGGATTTAAACTGTGCATTATTAAAATCTAACTTTGATACTTATACAGGAACTGAAATTACTGTTAGAAGGGATTTCCCATTAACTCACAAGAATGATACGATCTTCACCAAAGAGTTTAATGCATCGGACAGTAATGTTGTCAATTTAACTAATAATACATTATTCTTACCTAATCACTTCTTTGTAAGCGGACAAGAATTGATATATGATAGCACCTTAGGAATCAAAACTGACTTTATCTCGATTGCATCAACTGACGGTTTTGTTGGTGTTGGAACGACTACGACTCTACCTAGAAATGTATTCTGCATCAAAGTTAGTGAGGACAAAGTAAAACTTGCTACAAGTGCAGCAAATGCTCTTAAGAGAAATCCAGTCTCTGTTGCATTTACTGGTGTTTCAGCAGGTGTTGATCATACTCTTACTGCAAAAGATGCAAACTCCAAAGTCATAGTGTCTATTGACAACATGATTCAATCTCCTATTGTTGCAACTTCAGTAACCACTGGATTATCGACTTCAGCAACTCCAGGTAAGGATATTATATTCTTCACTGGTATAACTTCATTCTTTGCCGGAGATTATGTAAAACTTGGAACCGAGGATGATGATGAAATTGTCAAAATTATTTCTATTGGAATAGGAACAACGAATGCTGTCAAGGTTCGTCGTAACTGGTTTGGAACAGGACTAGGAGCACATGCTAAGGACACCTTGGTTACAAAGATTGAAGGCAATTATAATATTATTGATAATACAATTAACTTTGCAGAGGCACCTTACGGTAATATTCCAATAGGATCTGTCACTGATCCACCATCATTCAGAGATTGGACAGGTATAACAACATCATCTACTTTCTTCGGAAGATCATTTATGAGAAGTGGACCTCCAGGTTCAACTGTTGAGACTTATGCTAAGAATCACATCTATGATGATATTTCTCAAGGATTTGATGGTTTGACCAGAGAATTTATTCTAACCTCTGACAAACAAAATCTGACTGGTATCACTACCTCTACATTAATTCTTGTTAACGGCATTTTTCAAGGATTGGGTGAAAATTCTAATTACACAGTATCTGAAACCACAGGTATTACTTCAATAAGTTTTACTGGAACTGCAAGTTCTGTATCTTATGATGTTAACAATGCAAATATTCCTGTTGGTGGTGTTCTCCTTTCTGTCGGATCAACCACTGGATTTGGTTATCAACCACTTGTTGCCGCTGGTGCGACTGTTACTATCTCTGCTGGAGGAACTGTCTCCGCTATTTCTATTGGTAATAGTGGTTCTGGATATAGAAGTGGAATTCAAACAACAGTTAATGTTGCTGTTGCATCATCTTCAACAGGAACTCCAATTTTAGAGTTTATCGGAACTGCTGCAATAAGTGGTGGTCATATTGTTAGTATCGCTGTTACTAACCCAGGCACAGGATACACTTCAACTAATCCACCTGAAGTTATTATTGATCAACCTTTATCATATGAAAATATACCACTTGTTTATGCATCAAATTCGATTGGCGTTGGAACAGGAGGTAAAGTTGACATTGTTGTTGGACAAGGATCTAGTATAATTGAATTTAATATTTCCAATACAGGATTTGGATATAAAGTTGGACAGACATTAACTATTGGTACTAGCGGAACTGTCGGAATTCCAACAGATCCAACAAAAACTCTTAGTGATTTTGAAATAAAAGTGGAAAGGGTTGATGGAGATTCATTTAACGCATGGTCTGTTGGTGAGTTCCAATTTTTAGATGAATTCTCTTCACTTTTTAATGGACAAAGAGTAGTATTCCCAATTAAATCTGAGGGTGAGTTCTTATCTATTGTTGCTGCTAAGGGTTCAAACATCAATATCCAAGATAATCTTCTTATCTTTATCAATGATGTTATACAAGTCCCTGGAGAGTCTTATGAATTCTTAGGTGGTAGTTCAATTAGATTCAATGAGGCACCGAAAGCAGGTGACTCAGTTAAAATCTTACTATACAAAGGAACTGGAGAAATTGACGTTAATGACGTTGATGTAACAGAAACTGTTAAGGTTGGCGACACACTACAATTTAAGAGTGGTAATTTTGAACAAAATCAAAATAAGAGATCAGTTTCTACAATTATTTCTGCAAGTTCTGTAAATACAAATGTTTATCCTGGACCAGGATTAGCTAAAAATGAAAAAGCAGAAAGACCTATAACATGGTGTAGACAAAGAAATGATGTATTAATCAATGGAAAGGTCATTGATAAGTCGCGTGGTCTGTATGAACCAAACATTTTCCCAACAGCGTATATTATCAAATCTGTTGGTGTTGGTTCAACAACGATATATGTTGATAATGTAAGACCTGCTTTCAATCCAATTAATGAGTCTCAACTCTCAGTAGCATTCCAAAATAAAGTTTCCATATTTAATTATAACGTACCAGTGGGTGCTGCCGCAACTGCTAACGTTTCTGCTGCTGGAACAATAACATCTATTGCATTGTCCAATGGTGGTGTTGGATATTCAACAACTCCAGACGTGACCATAGGGAATCCTGTTGGATTAGGAAGCACGTTAAGAGCAACTGCAGTTGCATCCCTTACTGCTGATGTTGTTACTGGTGTAACTATTACTGCACCTGGAACCGGATACACCTTCACTAATCCTCCAGTCGTTCTGATTGGACCTCCAGCAGGACCAGAAACAGAGAATAACACCATAACCACATATAGTGGTGACTTTGGAGTTATTACTGGAATCAGCACCACTTCCGTTGGTATCGCATCTACCGCAATTGTGTTCGACTTACTGATTGAAGCAAATTCTCCATTGAGAGATAATACAGGTGTTACTGTACAAACAACAACTAGTGGAATAGCAACTGGTGATTACTTTATTGTCTATGAGTCTAATGTTGGAAGTGGAGTGACTGCCCTTGATGAAAGTGGCAATACAATTGGTGTTGGAAATTCTTTCCTAGATAATATCTACAGAGTTGCTGATGTCTCTATTGCCAATACATCTTCAATTGGAATTGGAACTACTAACGTTGCTAGAGTCACTGTTAGTATTGCACATTACAATGGATTTACCGCTGCTGGTTTAGCGATTAGCAGTTTCTATGGAAGATATAGTTGGGGTAAACTTTTATTCAGTGAGAGAACTGGATTTAAGTCCTATGATGCCATTACTTCTAATGGTGTGGTTGGAATTAAGACTGGACCATACATTATAAGACAAACCGCATACAAGTCGATTGGGTTTGTAACCTAATAAATAACTAAAAAATTACAAAAATGTCTGCCATTATAACTGATCAGATAAGGATATTGAATGCTAAGAATTTTGTAGCCGGATTCAATACGGTTGGAAAAGCATATTATAGTTTCGTCGGACTTCCAAATCCAACGATAATTAATGCTGATTGGAATAATGATCCTCCGGCACCTATTGACAATTTTGCCAATGAAAATTCAACATGGGATACTATAATTGCACTTAAGAAAATTACCTCAGATGATGCTAAACAAGTAGTATCAAAAAATGTCTGGGCGTCTGGTAGAACTTATGATTATTATAGACATGATTATAGCATAAACAATACTCCTAAAAACTCTAACGGAACTTCATTATATTCCTCAAGTTATTTTGTTTTAAATAGCGATTATAGAGTTTACATCTGTCTTCAGAATGGAACTGACCCAGAAAATGTAAATGGAAGACCATCACTGGATGAACCAAGGTTTACTGATTTAGAACCAAGAGCTGCAGGAACCAGTGGTGATGGATATATTTGGAAATATTTGTATACTATCAAACCATCAGACATTGTTAGATTTGACAGCACTGATTACATGCCAGTTCCCTCAAATTGGGAGACTAGCAGTGATGATGCTGCTGTAAGAGATAACGCTGTTGATGGTGGACTTAAAACTGTAATTATCGAAAATCGTGGAGTTGGAATAGGAACTGCAAATAGAACTTATACCAAAGTTCCCATTAAAGGTGATGGTTCTGGGGCAGAGTGTACAGTAACAATTAATAACGATTCAAAAATAGGTGGTATTGTAGTTTCAAATCAGGGATCTGGTTATACTTTTGGTAATGTAGATTTAATTGCAGGAGGTGTTCCCTCTCCTAATGAGTTTCCTGTTTTAAATGTAATTATTCCTCCTAAAGGTGGACATGGTGCGGATATCAATAGAGAACTTGGTGCAACAAATGTTCTTTTATATTCAAGGGTTGAGAATGATGTGGAAAATCCAGATTTCATCACGGGTAATGAAATTGCTAGAATTGGAATTGTAGAAAATCCTTTGGCATTTGGTAGTAATCAAATTTTAACACTAGATAAAGCAAGTGGAGTCTATGCTCTCAGATTAACTGGAGTTGGTTATAGTTCAGCAATTTTTACAGAGGATACTGTTGTTCAACAGACAATTGGTACTGGTGTTACTGCCATAGGTAAAGTTGTTAGTTATGATCAAGTTACTGGTGTTTTAAAACTATGGCAAGAGAGAACTTTTGCAGGATTTACTACTGTTGGAGTTGCACAAACTAATCCCTCATTTGGTTATAATCTAAACAGATTTTCTGGTTCACCAGATACTGGCGGTGCATTGACAATTACTGGAGGAAGCGTAAGTCTCACCCTGGACGACTTCTCAGGTCTGTCAACGGTCATAAATAATAGGACATATTATCTGGGTCAAACTTTTAATAGAGGAGTATCTACTCCTGAGGTTAAACAATTTTCAGGTGAAATAATCTACACTGACAACAGACCTGCCATAACAAGATCTTCAAACCAGAAGGAAGATATCAAAATCATATTGCAATTCTAATCAACCATGGCTCAACAAACCAATCTCAATGTATCTCCATATTTTGATGATTTTGACCCTAATGATAATTATCATAGAGTCTTGTTTAAACCAGGATATCCAGTTCAAGCAAGAGAACTAACTGGTCTACAATCTATTCTTCAAAATCAAATTGAAAGATTTGGTCAGCACTTTTTCAAAGAAGGTGCAAAGGTTATTCCTGGAAACACTGCGTATTCTAGGTCATATCAAGCAGTTGAGTTAAATAATACTCACTTGGGTGTTCCTGTTGATTTTTATATTGATCAACTAGTAGATAGAAAAGTAATTGGTTTAACTTCTGGTGTAACAGCATACGTAAAAAATATATTAAAGTCTGAAAATTCTGAGAGAGGCAATTTAACTCTTTACCTTTCATATTTGTCCTCTGGTGTTCAAGATTCTGAAATAAAAACATTTTTAGATGGTGAACTCTTAGCTACTGACGTTGATATAATTTCTGGTCCATTAAATAATCCATTCATTCCTATTGGAGAATCTTTCTGTTCGACAATTTCCACGAATGCAACATCAACTGGGTCAGCGTTCTCAATTTCAAATGGTGTTTATTTTATTAGAGGTAATTTTGTAAATGTCTCTGACGAAACTTTAATTTTATCTCAATATCAAAATAATGCAAGTGGTAGAGTTGGTCTTAAGGTTTTAGAGGAAATTGTAAACTCAGATACTGATGAAAATCTTACAGATAATTCAAAAGGATTTAATAATTTTGCTTCTCCTGGAGCAGACCGTTTAAAAATTAGTTGTTCTTTAACAATTAAGTCTTTAGATGATTTTAATGATTCTGACTTCATAGAATTAGCAACCATTAGAGATGGTGTGCTTGATTCTCAAGTAAAAAATACAGAATATAGCATTATTGCTGATGAACTAGCACGCAGAACATATGCAGAGTCTGGTGATTATACCGTCATGCCGTTTGATGTGACTGTTAGAGACTCGTTAGACGATGGCGTTAGCACTAATGGGGTATATACAGAAGGAAGATTTACTCAGGGTGGATCTTTAGCATCTGAGGATCTTGCTCTGTATGAAATTTCTCCAGGTAAAGCTTTCGTAAAAGGATATGAAGTAGAAACAATTAATACCACATATCTTGATGTATCAAAACCAAGAACAACTAAAAAACTAGAAAAACAAGAAATTATTTTTAATACTGGAGCAACTTTTAAAACAAATAAAGTTTTCGGTGCACCGACAACAGGAATTGGTAATACTTATATTTTAAGTTTAAGAGATAGGAGAGTTGGATCTAGTTCAGAGACTTTATCTGGAAAAGAAATTGGTCTAGCTAGAGTGTATGATTTTGCACTGGAAAGTGGATCATACAGTGCTACTAATGCGGATGTTAATCAGTGGGATCTTCAACTATATGATATTCAAACATTCTCTCATATGACACTGAATGAACCAATTACATTAACGGTTCCGGTTCATGTCAAAGGAAAATATAGTGGAGCGACTGCATTTTTAAGAGAAAATGTTTCTGTTGGAGCAGCTTTAACAGTATATGAAAGAAGTGGTGATTTTGTACTCAATGAACCACTAATTTTTGATGGTATTGAAAACTCTAGGGTTGCTATTGCAATAACATCTGCTGGAATATCTGATATCAAATCAGTCTACGGTGGTCCAAGTTTACCTGGAGGCATTGGTGCTGCGGTAACATTTACTGCTGATACTGTACTGGATACCTTAGTAAATGTTGGAGTATCTTCAATTACAGCGACAGTTGGTGCTGGTTCTCCTAAAATTACCGCAGCTGCCGCTTCTAATTTTTTATCTAAAGTAAAAGTTGGAAGTATTTTAAAGTTCACAACTACTGATTCTGCTACTCCAATTGGTGCAAGAGTTACTAGTGTTAATGCCGGTGATGTTACTGTCACTGGTGTTACTACAGTTACTGGAGTTTTAGACGGAGATCTCCCACCAACTGCTAGAACAATTAATGATTTAAAAATTGTTGGTACAAAATTATCAGCATCTGCTGAGGATCTTGATGCAAATGCACTGTACACAACAATGCCAAAGCAGTTTATATCTGATGTTGATTTAATTTCTTCTAATATTATAATTAGAAAAACATTCACTGTCAATATTGCAACCAACAAACTTTCTGCTGTAGTTACTGCAGGTGCAAATGAAACGTTCTTGGCGTTTGATGAAGAAAGATATACATTAATCAGATCTAATGGTGCAACTGAGGAATTAACCGCAGATAGATTCTCATTCACTAATGGTGGAAAAGAACTTCAGATTAATAACTTAGGTGCTAATGATACTGGAGCAACTCTTTTTGTAACTTTAAGAAAGTCTAGTTTAAAAGAAAAAATTAAAAGACAGAATAGAGTAAACACTTTAGTTGTTGACAAATCAATCAATTCTGGTGCAGGAACAGGAAGCACAACTTTAAACAATGGTTTGACTTTTGGTAATTTCCCGTTTGGTACTAGAGTTGAAGATGAAAGAATTTCTCTGAACAAACCAGATATTATCAGAATACTTGGTGTTTATGAATCTACAAATACATCTGCAGCATCTGCACCCCAAGCAACATTATCTGCTATAAGCGGTTTTACAGGTAAAACTTCAGATTTAATTGTTGGTGAGTTTATAGTAGGTCAATCATCTGGCGCTAGAGCAGTATATACAGAAAAACTAACTGATAGTCAAATTACATATGTTCCCAGAACTGATATAAACTTCACTGAGGGAGAAACAATAGTCTTTTCTGAGTCAAATATCACTGCAACTCTGACGACATTAAACACTCTTAGTAGAGCAATTTCAAATCACTTTGAATTTAATACTGGACAGAAATCATCTATCTATGGTCAAGGTTTCTTAAAAAGAAAGTCTAATGCGAGACCACCAACTAGACAATTAAAAGTATATTTTGCTAATGCATATTTCGAGGACACTGATGATGGAGATTTAATCACCAAAAATTCTTATGAATCATTCGATTATGATCTTGAGATTCAAACTGTCAATGGAGAAAGAAATACTGATCTAATTGATATTAGACCAAGAGTTTCTGATTATACAGTTTCAGAGAGTTCTAGATCTCCATTGGAATTCTTAGGAAGATCATACAATGGTAGTGGTAATTCTGTAGCAAATATTTTAGCGTCTGATGAATCAATTAACCTTGATTTTTCATTCTATCTTGGAAGATATGATAGAATCTTCATGACAAAAAATGGAAGACTTCAGGTTCAACAAGGTGCTCCATCAGAAAACTTTGAAAGACCAGTTCCACTAGATGACGCATTAGAAATTGCTACAGTAAAATTACAACCATATCTTCTCTCTACAGAGGATGCAACCGTATCTTTCTTAGAGCATAAGAGATATCGCATGTCCGATATCAAAAAACTTGAGGATAGAATTAGAAGTTTAGAATACTATACCACTTTATCTTTATTAGAGGTTAATACTGAGAGTTTATTTGTCGCTGACTCTGAGGGGTTAAACAGATTTAAGTCTGGTTTCTTTGTTGATGATTTTACCACTCTTTTACCACAAGAGACCAATGCTCCAATAAACAATTCTTTAGACGTTCAAAGCAGAGAATTGCGTCCAAGGCACTTTACAAACTCTATTGACTTAACAGTTGAACCTGTAGAGGGTGTCACTACACAAACTGATCTTGGATTTACGGCACCTGATGGAGAAAATATTAAGCGTTCTTCTGATATTATTACCCTAGATTATACAGAAATTGAGTGGTTGAAGCAAAACTTTGCCACAAGAACTGAAAGTATAACACCTTTCTTAGTTAGTTTTTGGCAAGCATCTGTTGAACTAAGTCCTTCATCAGATACATGGGTTGATACTGCAAGAGTTGAAGCAAAAATTGTCCAAACTGAGGGTAATTATGCAGAAGAAATGGCAAAAGCCACAAGACGATTTGGTGAAGCTGATCCACAAACTGGATTCTTCCCTGTTCAATGGAATTCTTGGCAAACCACATGGACTGGAACAGAGCAAACTCAAAGAGATGGTGGAACTAGAACAGAGACTCGTCCTGGTGGTGGAGGAGCAAGAACTGTTGTTAGAGAACGTCATCAACAAGGACGTGGAGGAAGAAGGTTGACTCGCACTTGGACTGAATCTTCCACAACCACAACTTTCCAAGACACCATAACTGATACATTCAGAATTGGAACCGATAATAGAAGAGGTCAGAAAACTCTTATTACTGAGAGATTCGATCAAACTTCAATGGGTGACAGAGTTATTAGTAGAGATCTCATCGCATTAATGCGCTCTAGAAACATACAATTTGTCGCTAATAAAGTAAGACCTCTTACTAGAATATATCCATTCTTTGACTCTAGAGATGTAAGTAAGTATTGTGTTCCAAAGTTGTTAGAAATTACAATGACTTCTGGTGTATTTCAGGTTGGAGAGACAGTTTTTGGTAAAATGGAGGGCACTGGTTTAGGAAACAGAGGATCTAAAACACCTGCAATTAGATTTAGAGTTGCTCAAGCCAATCATAAAGAAGGTCCATTCAATGCTCCTACTCAAGTCTATAGAAATAATCCATATCTGTCCCAAGTTTCTCCAACTGCAGTTGAAACATTCTTAGGAACTCCTGGTCAAGTTCAAGTTCCAGGTCAAGGAAATGTGTTACCCGAAACATATTCTTCAACATCATCAGTTCTGAATGTTGATACTTATGCACTTTCTTTGCAAGCACAAGGTGAATACTTTGGATATGTCGCTAAAGACATGGTTCTCGTTGGTCAGACCAGTGGAGCACAAGCAACCATTTCAAGTCTAAGATTGATGTCAGACTTGGGTTCAACTTTGATAGGAAGTTTTTATATTCCAGATCCAAATATTGGAGGGAATCCCAAGTTTGAAACTGGAGATAAAACTTTCACATTAGTTGATGATTCTAATAATGATCAGAATGTTGCATCTACCATTGGTGAGCAAAAATATACTGCAAAAGGAACACTTGAAACTGTTCAAGAGCAAATTGTTTCTGTTAGAAATGCTGAGATTCAAATTAGACATGAAACTGAAAGCAAAGCAAGAAGAGACTTTTTTGGTTCATCAAAAGCAAGCACTGTAATTGATTCAGTGACCACCGAAACTACCGTCACTGAGTGGTATGATCCCTTAGCGCAATCATTCCAAGTCTTAGATGAGACTGGTGTATTTGTTACAAGTTGCGATGTATTCTTCCAGACCAAGGATGACATGGATATTCCCATGACATTCCAAATTCGTACCATGCAAAATGGTGTTCCAACTCAGAAGATTCTTCCCTTCTCTGAAATTATTTTAACACCAGATCAAATCAATATTTCTGCTGATGGAACAGTACCAACTACATTTAATTTTAAAGCACCGGTTTACCTTGAGGGTGGTGGAGAATATGCAATAACACTTGCCTCTTGGTCTACAAAATATAGAGTGTTTATTTCTAGAGTTGGAGAATCTGATCTTTTGACTGATGAATTCATCTCCAACCAACCATACCTTGGATCTCTGTTTAAATCACAGAATGCTTCTACATGGGAACCAAGTCAATGGGAGGATCTTAAGTTCACCATACGTCGCGCAGATTTTGTGCAGAATGGTTCACTTGAGGTTTATAACCCAATTCTTGGAGAAGGTAATGGACAGATTCCAACTCTCCAACCTGACTCCATCAATATCAGTTCTAAGAAAATTAGAGTTGGTTTAGGAACAACTGTTTTTGGAAGTAATGCTCTTGAAATTGGAAATACTTTCTCACAGCAGGGATCAAATGCAACCGGTAACTTTGTGGGATCAGCTGGATCTGGAACTGGCGCATTGACAATTACAAATGCAGGAATTGGTTACACTCCAAGTTCCGGCGCACTGACTTATACCGGAGTTGCTTTGACGAGTATTACTGGATCTGGTCAGAATCTAACTGCTAATATTTCAGTTAATAATGGCGTTGCTGTTGGAGCAACCGTTGTTAACGGTGGTTCTGGTTATGTTGTCGGTGATGTTCTTGGCATTAGTAGTCTTGGTAACAATCCAGCAGGTAGAAATGCAAGATTCTCTCTTGTATCACTTGCTAGCACAAACGAAATTATATTTGATAATGTTCAGGGAGATTTTGAAGTTGGCGTAGGTAAAACTCTACAGTTTACAAATAGTTCTGGTTCTTTAGTAACATTGAATGGCGCTAACGGTAATGTAACACCAACAGAAATTAGAGCAGTTGGTAATAACGATGGTCTTCACCTTATTGTTGACCATAAGAACCATGGTATGTACCATGAAAATAATAGAGTTACAATATCTGGTGTAGAGAGTGATGTCGTACCAACTAAATTAACCTCACCATATAGTGCAGATTCAACTGCTGACCTTCTTGTAGAAAACTCTTCGGAGTTTAGCACATTTGAGAATATTGGTGTTGGAACGACAACTGCTGGTTATGTAAAAATTGGTGATGAAATTCTTACTTACACTGACACATCTACCGGAACAATTAGTGGTATTACTAGAGGATCTAATTCTAAAAATTATGTTGTAGGAACACCCGTATACAAATATGAAATGGGTG
>VMHT01100159.1_pt1 | contig 28222 bp, 44 predicted proteins | sample 4693611 | NCBI WGS metagenome assembly VMHT01 (sample SAMN12280063, study PRJNA550983) | marine metagenome | isolation source: seawater sampled from same location over 5 years 0.02-0.2 micron viral filtrate | place: USA: collected off the coast of southern California halfway between the port... ... | reverse complement strand
TTAAAGCTGCTATAGAAGAAGCAGAAAGAGATAAAGAGAACTCTACTGTTCAGAGGTTCATACGAAATTTTGAAAGTAGAGTATATGCAGAATTAAGCAGACAGCTTATCGCTAATTTATTTGGTGAGACACCACAGGACAGTGGAACAATATCATTAGAGGGTAATACCATTGAGTATTCATCTGATGGTACATATTTAACACTTAAAATAACTGAAGCTGATGGCACGATTACCAACATTACAATTCCTATCGGTTCTTTTACTTTCTAGTTGTTCTATATTTAACCAGTTTGAAGATACATACGAACAAAGATATAAAGAACATAATGTAGTCAAAATTGATGAACTACACTCAAAAGAACTAGCTAATGTCAAAAAACCTGTAGTTCAACCTATTGTAGCTGTTTACCCTTCAGCATTTACAGACCAAACAGGACAAAGAAAAAGTAATAGTGAGTTTGCTTTATTTTCTACTGCTGTAACCCAAGCACCATACACTTTATTAATAAGGGCTTTAAAACATTCTAGTAATGGTGAGTTCTTCAGAGTTGTTGAAAGAGTAGGCTTAGACAACCTAACTAAAGAAAGGCAATTAATTCGTTCAGCAAGGGAACAATTTGCAAAAGAGGGTGAAGAAAAGAATGTACCACCACTGCTGTTTGCTGGTGTCTTGTTAGAAGGTGCTGTTATAAGTTATGATAGTAACTTGTCAACTGGTGGAGTTGGTGCGAGGTATCTAGGCATAGGTACAAGTATGCAATACAGAGAAGACAATATAACAGTTAGTCTTCGTATGGTATCAGTTGCAACAGGTGAGATACTTATAGAAGTGTTAAGCCAAAAAACCATATTCAGTTATGGTAAATCAGAAGATGTTTTTAGATTCATAGAAATGGGTACAGAACTTGTTGAGGTTGAATTAGGTAATTCACGCAACGAGTCAACAACGATTGCTCTTATGAAAGCTATTGAAGGAGCAGTTTTAGAACTAATAAATATCGGATACGATAGGAGTTTTTGGAAACATGAAGAACTTAAAATTGATGAGCCTGTTTGCGATGGCAATGACTGTATCGCAATTCGTGGCTAGTGCAGATAACGAAATATACCTAGACCAAAGTGGTACAACACTTAATTTAGATATTGAACAGTTAGGCATCTCTAACATTATTGGTGGGCTTAATTCAACAGCAGGTAATCTAAATGCTTTTGATATTGATGGTACTACTATGACTATTGATATTAATATGATTGGTAATACTAATAAATTTTTAGGTGATATTTGGGCAGATAGCTTTACTGGTTTTTATGAATTTACTGGTAATAGCAATACCTTTACTATACAAGTTGACCCTAGTAATACTTTTGGTGCTGACAGTTCAAATCAAAATATTGCTGTAACAGGTTCTAGTAATACCTTTACACTAAATCAAGGCACAACTGCATTAGCAGGAACTTTAGATTTAGATTGGATTATTCAAGGTTCAAATAACACTATAACATCTAACATCAATATTGATGGGGCAACAAATTACATGGACATAGATGGCTCTGACAATACAGTAAATTACACTGGCACAGGTGTTTCAGCATCAGCAGGGGGTTATTTTTGGTTAGACCATACAGGTGGACAAAGAACATTTAACATCCAACAACTGAGTACACAAGATAATGACTGGCTTAAAGTTATTAGTATTGGTGGCAATGCTGCTTCCACTGTTTGTATTATCCAAAACGACCAAGGAACAAGCACAAGCTGTTAATATAGGGGATATTTCTGAACTTAATGGTTCAGCACAAATAGTAAGAGACAAGCTTTACAATGCTAATTTAGAATTTGCTATCCAAAGCAATGATGAAGCTATTACTACAAATGGTAGAATGGCTATTACTTTTTTAGATAACTCTATTGTAAAACTTACAGAAAATTCACAACTTCTTATTGATGAATACATCTATGACCCTGACCCAAGTAAATCTAAAATGGCTCTTACCTTTGCACTTGGTACAACAAGGTTTATAACAGGTAATCTTAATCGTATAGATAAACAAAACATATCATTAAAAACACCTACAGCTAATATAGCCATTAGGGGAACAGATTTTACTGCGACTGTTGATGAATTAGGACGTAGTCTAATTATTTTGCTTCCTGACGCATTTGGTTTATCAAGTGGTGAAATTGAAGTTGTAACTGCAATGGGTAGTGTATTACTTAACAAACCTTTTCAAGCAACAACTGTTAATGTGTTTGAATCAAAACCAAGCAATCCTGTAGTCTTAGATTTAACTTTGAACATAATAGATAACATGTTGATTGTTACACCACCAAAAAAAGAAATAACTTTAACAGAAGAAGTTTCACAAAACTCTAAGGAAAATATACTAGATTTTAATGACCTTGATATAGATTATTTAGATGAGGACTTTCTTGAAGGCGATGAATTAGAATTTACAGAATTAGATATAAACTACCTTGACACTAACTTTCTTGAAGATTTATTAAATGTGTTAGATTCACTTGCAGTTGGTGATGATGAAGATGTACTTGCTGACACTGGTGGCATAGATATTAAAGGTACTAAAATAGGTCAAGATACAGAAACACAAATAACAACATTGATTGCAGGAGATGTTATTAGCGTGAGAAGAAGTGTTAATGATTCTGTTAGGTTAGACTTAAATGGAAATGATGCCTATACTTTAATAATCATACAAGATGGTGTTTCTAACGTTGTTAAAATTAATGGTGGTGGAGATTCAGTTATAACGATAACGCAGAGTGAATAATGAAAATAATTTTATTACCTTTAATTTTAGTATTATCACTACCACTTATATTCCAAAGCACACCAACTGAAATAATAAAACTAAGAACTTTTGATACTTTTGTAAAACAATATGAGCCTTCAGGTAATTTTGTAATATTAAATATTACAGAAGAAGATGTAGAAAGAGAGGGTGGTTATCCTCTACCAAGAAGCAGATTAGCAGAAATACAAGTTGATTTAATTAATGAAGGTGCAATTGGTGTAGGTTGGGTCATATCTTTTCCACAAGCAGATAGAATGGGTGGTGACGAAATCTTTGCAACTACACTTGGATATGCACCATCTGTTATCGCAATGTTTGAAGATGGTAAAGGTAATTATCCTAAGCCAACAGGAACGGTAGTGAAAGGTGAAAATAATGGTGGTATAGTATCTTTGGGAGTAAAACAAAACCTTCCTCTATTAGCAAACAATACGCTAACTGGTTTAGCTATTGCTCCCACCGAAGTTGACCAACTTGTAAGAAGAATACCTCTTTTAGTAAAAACACCTAATAATAATTGGATTCCTAGTTTTGGCACACAAATCTATAAAGCCTTATTTGGTGTAAAGACTTACATTATAAAAACTAATGATAATGGTATAGAGGAAATATCAATTAGAGGAATACCACCAGTTAAAACAGATAGCCTTGGTCGTAAGTGGATAAGTTGGGTTGACACACCACAAACTGATTTACAAGAAATGAAAGTAGCAGGTAAGTTTGTGTTTGTTGGAGTTACAGCAAATGGTGTAATGCCACAGATAGGTGTACCTAATGGTTTACTTTTGGAACCACATAAAATACAAGCAGCTTTAGCTGAATCCTTATTGATACAAGATAGTCCTTTTATACCTGACTTTGCTCTTGCTGTAGAACTAGCTATATTTTTAGTCTCAGTGAGCATCATATGGCTTGTATTGCTTCATTTTGGTATTACATGGGGCATTATACTAGCATTAAGTGTAATGGCTTCTACAGGCTCTATTGGTTATTACCTTATACAACAAAGTCTACTTATTGATGTTACATGGTCTTTAATTGCACAATTTATAACAGGTACAATAGCTTTTTATTTGCGATTTAGAGAACAATACAAATTAAGACAACAAATAAAAAAACAATTTGAGCATTATTTAGACCCAAGACAAGTAAAAAAATTACAAGACAATCCACAATTATTAAAATTAGGTGGTGAAAAGCGTTATTGCACGTTTCTTTTTACTGACGTTCGTGGCTTTACTTCTTTATCAGAAACATTAGAACCTGAAGAAGTAACATTTATTATGAATAAAGTGCTTACTGCACAACAACAAGCAGTCCAAAAACATGGCGGAATGGTTGATAAGTATATAGGTGATGCAATGATGGCTATATTTAATGCGCCTTTGGATTTAGACAAACATGAAGAAAAAGCATTAGCATGTGCAATGGATATACAAAAAAATATGGTAGAACTTAACTATGTATTCGTTAATAGAGGTTTTGCTCCTATACAAATTGGCATAGGTATAAATTCAGGTTTTGCATTGTTAGGAAACTGTGGGTCTAAAGATAGGTTTGATTATACTGCTATAGGAGATGCGGTAAATGTAGCAGCAAGATTAGAATCAGGTACTAAAGCAGCAGGTGAAAATTTACTTATTGGTCAAACGACAGAAAATGCATTAGAATTTGATTTAATACCTTTAGACCCAATTGCAGCAAAAGGTAAAAGTGAAAAGTTACAGGTGTATACATGGAGTTTAGAACAATAGTCAAATGGTTAATAAGCTTATTTCTAACACGTTATAAAATCACTGTGTCATTTAATAAAGAATATGGTGATGCAGACGACAAAACTTACATTTCTAAAAAAATTATTACAAAAAAAGAAAAACATCTAAAATTTAAAGATGAAGATAACAATGTTATAGAATACCGAAGTGCCAGTGGTCTTAACTACATTATTGAAGACGTATAATGCAACAAGTATTTATTGGCATAATATTATTCTTAGGATTTACTACCTACTATTTATTTAATGAAAACAAAACACTAGCAGCTAATAACCTTGCATTAGAAGGCGCAATCGCAACACAAGAAGAAGCAATAAAATCTATACAAGCTGACTTTGAACTACAAACGCAACAGATGAATGACTTAACTCTTAAATCACAAGCTGCCCAAAGAGAGTTAAACAGATATACACAATTTATACAGAACTATGAACTAGCAGCTAAAATATTAGCTGACCCTATAGAAATGCAAAGGAAGATAAACAATGGAACAAAACATATCATGGAAGATATTGAGAAAATCAGCACAACAGTTGATGGTCTTGATGATGGTTTGCAGTTGCAGTCTAATACCGACTAAGCAGCTAGAAGTAACAGCAAAGCCACTAGACAGAAAAATAGTGCAACCTATTATGCCTAGAGAAATTGATTTACAAGAACCTAGATGGATTGTAATAACTCCTGAGAACTGGGAAGACCAATTAGCAATGATTGAAGAACAAGAAGGTGAGTTAGTTTTCTTAGCTATGACCATACCTGATTACGAAGTAATGGCTTATAACATGCAAGAATTAAAACGATATATTACTGAATTAAAAGATGTTGTCGTTTATTATCGTAAAGTCACAATTGACAAAGGTAGTGAATAATCTGATATGATGGTGTTTCCATTAAATAAAAGGAGAGTATTATGCTTGGATTTATAGGAAATTGGTTAGGTATAGTTACTGGTGTCATTGCATTAGCAAGTATCATTTGTAGCATAACACCTACACCTAAAGATGACATTTGGATTGGTAAATTATATAAATTAATTGAAATGTTAGCTTTAAATATAGGCAAGGCTAAACAATAGTCATGTCTGATAGCATTACACCATTTGTATACAATGCATCATTGGATAGGGTAGTAGATGGAGATACCATAGACGTAGTGCTTGATTTAGGCTTTTCAGTAAAGCTTCACAAACAAAGAGTTCGTTTGGCAGGGATTGATACACCTGAGTCACGTACAAGAAATTTAAAAGAAAAAGCATTAGGATTTAAAGCCAAAGATAGATTAATAGAACTATGTGTTGGCAATTTTAAAATACAGTCATTAGGCAAAGGTAAGTATGGCAGAATATTGGGTATCCCTTTTACAGAAGATGGTCAAAGTATTTGTCAAATGCTTATTGATGAAGGACACGCAGTTGAGTACTGGGGTGGTGCTAAAACAGCAAAAGTCAGAGATGACGGAACATGGGGAGAATAGTATGGAAATTTCACAAGAGGGTATAAGTTTAATAAAGAAGTTTGAGGGATGCGAGTTAGAAGCATACAAATGTGCAGCAGGAGTTTGGACTATAGGATATGGACATACAGAAGGCGTTAATCCCAATGATGAAATGGATAAAGAAGCTGCAGAAGAATTACTTGTTTTAGATTTAGTAGTTTATGAAAAATCAGTAAATTGGATTATTACAGCACCTATGAATCAACAGCAATTTGATGCACTTGTTTCTTTTACTTTTAATTTAGGTGAAACTAATTTATGTAACTCTACTTTGCGAAAGGTTCTGAATGAAGAAAAATATAACGAAGTGCCTAATCAAATACGAAGATGGAATAAAGCAGGTGGTAAAGTCAATGAAGGTCTTATTAGAAGAAGGGAAGCAGAAGCTTTACTATTTCAAGGTCAAGACTGGAGTCATGTTTAATAGTAGATATGAGCCTATGTTTTATTTGTTTTTTTTAATAACTGCTACACTTTTAATAATCTAATGGCACTAAGCAAAACACAAACAAAACGATTAGGTGGTATTCTTAATATAATGTTTGGCGACTCTATACCCAGTGAGCATCTAACTGACCTTATAACGCATGGTTACATAGAATTAGATGGCAATGATTATAAATTAACTTCTAAAGGTTTAGATGAAAAGAATAGACTTTGCACACTTGCTGGACTTAACATAATGTATAAGTCTGAAAAAAACTAATTTCTATTTTTTAATTGTTTAATTTCAAACTTCAAACAAAATAATTCATCTTGTTTTTCATTTCTTTTTTTTCGTACATTTTTTTCTCCTATATATTTTTTTCATTTATGTAAATCGTTACCAAACACGCAACAAGACAAATTATTGCAAACATTGTATTAGTCATTTTTTTCTCCAAGATATTTATCTATACAATCATCAAGTATTGGTTTTACAGAGTCATAATCTTCTTTATGTTCCTCACGGCGTTTTGTAAGCCAATGGTGATGATAATAAGCTGACCTAAACCTATCAGATAGTTTATGTAATAATTTTTCTTCTAATTTTTTTCTTAAAACAGATTCCATATCAACGTCAATATCAGTTAATACTTCTTCCGCTAGTTCTACTAATTTAGCTTTATTCATATTAATTAATAAAAACTTCATTCTCAAATTGCTTATAGCCCCACATCTTACGAAACATCATTTCTGCATCATCTTGTGGTAGTTTAGGCTCTTTATATATTTCTCTTTCTACAGAGTTTGCATGATACCAACGATAAAAGTTATTTATGTATGTATCTTTGTTGTTGTATGTAAAATTTTCTAAATGCATATTTACTCCTATTTATTTAAACCTAGATGATAGTGTGAGGACTTGCGTTGTGGAATGTGCTGCACACTATCTCACGAAACTAGGTTTCCGTCTTTCTGTCACATTCCACTAAATCTTTATCTTCTTCGTCTAAAAAATCTATAATCAAATGTTTCTCTATCCATTCATTCTTAACACCTTCTTTTTCTAACTTTTTTTTCATAGTGTCTTGAAATTTTTTCTTATATTGTTTACTGAAAGCCATTAATTAATCTCCTCTAATTCTTCTGTACGGTTAAAACTCATAAAATAATTTTGTATAAGGTTGCTAATACGTGGGTTTATTACAGCATGATTGTTTTCAAATCTAGCTATCATAGAACGATTAGGTTCACCATTAGATGTATAACCTAGATACTGTGCTAACTCAATTTGTGTAACACCGTATTGACTGCGTAGTTGTTTTAGTTCTTGACCTGTCATAATTCTATTTAACATTTTTTACACTCCTTGCAAATTCTTCTGTTAATATTTTATTAATTTTTTTTACGTCTTCTACAATCATTCTGTTTTCTTCTCTAAGTTCAGCAATGTGTAAAACATTTTGGTCACAACCATAACACGTGTTTCCTTGTTTATCCAAGTCACCTTTATTTTCTTTAATAGGTACAATTTTTTTATTCATTAATTGTGTTTGTTCTTTCTGTCTAGCTAGTTTTAATCTTTCTGTAGACGTGTAATCACCTGTGTACCAACACCTATAACAAAACTGTCCTTGAATTTGTCGTTCACCAATAAACTCTTTACGTGATTCTAGTCTACGTCCTTTACTTTTCATATATTGTCGGTAACTAGCAACTTTTGCTGCATTTGGAACTGTAAATGAATCACCTATTTCCATAGCATCTAAGACTTCTTTTACACCTACAGGTAATGCTGTGTACTTAGCTGGAAATATAATATTTTTTTCAATCTTAATCATTGTAATTTGCACTCGCTATAACACCAGCATCAGTTACTATTTTGCAAATGTGGTCTTTGTTCATTAGTCTTTGCAACTTATCATAAGCCATGTTTACATCATGATATGTAGCCATCTTTACCCATGTATTCCAAATGTAAATATAAATTCTGTACTTTTCTTTATTCATATTCGCACATATACTCCATTTCAATACAAGCATCGCATATGCCATCATCTTCATAAGCTATACTTGCACCACAATCACATTTTGGTTGTGTTTCGTTTGTTTTGTTATTCATTTTTTCTTCTTTTTTAATATTCATATGTTTATAATAACAACTTTGATTATTATTGCAACCCTTTTAGACAAAAAAAAGCAATTATTTTAAAAGGGTAAATCATCTTCAAAATCATCTACATAGGTTGAACGTTCATATAATGCTTTTGCATATTCTTGTGCAGCATTTTTTTTAAAACCATATTTTGCTAAAAATTTAAATTCATTACCAAATCTTGTATGCAGTTGTTGATGATGAAACATACAAAGTGGTATTACTTCATTGTCACCTGCTTTTAAACTCCACCCTCTTTTGCCATCACTTGGTTTTAATAAATGATGTACTTGTATTGGTCCTTTACAACTAACAAACCCTGCTCTTGTAATAAAACAGGGTTGTTTAGACACATATAAAAGATGTTTTTTATCTACAAGTCTTTTTGACATTAGAATGGCATTTTATCATCATCATCATTTGTATTTTTATGAAAGTTATCCATGCTTTCAGTTTCTACTAATTGCATGGTAGTAAATGGCAATCCATCTTTAGTTTCTTTTTTGCGACCATAAAACTTATAAGAAACGTTATCAATAGTAACATTACCACTTATATCAGGGCTATCATCTGAAAACTTATTATTGTTTACAAAAACTAAACCAACTGACATTGCAAGTTCTAATTTTTTTTCACCTAAATTGTTTTCACTTTCAACAATACTAAAGTATCGTTTTTCATCCTTATTATTTTGTTCAGTATTTTTTTTCCATAACACACTGCCTTTTCTAAGTATTTGTGCATTTTTATCTATGAATAATGCACCACTTTTTTCTTTTTCTTCATATTTTTTGTCTGACATTTTATACCTCGCTTTTTGTAATCAGTTTATATTTCCAAAGATTGCTTTTTTGATAGCTTCTTTTTTTATGCAGAACTTCACCTTGTGGCATTCTATATTTTTCTCTGTATGGTGCTTTTCTAAAATCACGCATAGCAGCAGTTAATCCACTTTCGCTACAAGATTTTTTAAACTTATGTAGTATAAAGTTTTTTAATTCTGTAGGTGTCCACCAATGACCTTGTGCCATTGTCATATATATACAATCATGCATTGTCGGTTTTTTGTTCATTCTTACCCTCATATAATTCAATAAGATTTGCATAAGATGTTTTTACAACATCATCTTCTGTATCTGTATGTGCTTGATGTATTGTTTTAGCATTAGCTTTGTATAGTTTTTTGCATATAACATTATTAGCATCTTTCATCATACGACCACAATCTTTCAAATATTCTGTAGTATCATCACGTGATAGAACAACTTTACCGTTATTGCCTACCATTTTGTATTTACCCTTATCTCTTTGCATAGCACTTTCTGCATCATCATCTGTAGAACTAATACCACAAGCCATAGACAAACTATACCTACGACTATAGGTCAACGCACTACCAAATGCTTGTGGGTCGTGTTTATCTGCTGGTACAAATACTTGTCCTGCACTTAATTGTGCATCATGTCCATAGAATATAGTTTCACATACAGCACCATGTTCATTTAAAGAACTGTTTTGTTGGAAATATATACCATTTTTATTTAATGGTTCTTTAACAGTGTTAATTACCTGTTCTAAAGAAGCATAACCCTGTCCATAAAAAGGATTTTTGCTATCTTTCATAGCATGAGTTATTTCTGTTTGTGCTTGTAATAAAGCTTGTATCAAGTTATTCATATTTTTTTACCTCAAGTTTTCATATTAAATAATTTTTGTGCGCCCTTGATTTCGGTAGCACTCCACTGATTCATAAAGTCTTCGTTAGAAATGTCAGGCTCTAAACATGACATTGCACATACCTCATGAATATCACTAGAAAATGATAGCAGTTGCCACATTTTCATTGCAATTCTTCTTATGTTTTTTATATTGTCTTCTACGTTAGTAACTTCGTATGTTATTAATTGTCTGTTGTGTTTGGTTGTGTACACATAGTCTACATATGGTTTTTTACTTGTAGCTATAGAATAAATACTTAATTGATTTTGATAATCTGTTTTTACTTCTTGTGGTTTTTGACCTGTGGTTTTTAAATCTCTTACGCAATCTTCATACAAAAAGTCAATAATTCCTTTAAATGGTACAGGCAAGTCTAAATATATCTCAATCCATTTCTGTGCAGCTATTGGTTTACCAAGTTTTCTATATACTGGTATTACAATCTCTAAAACCTCAGGCACTATAATCTGTTTTTCTAAACATTTTGCAAAATCATATTTTGCTTTGTTTTCTTCTATTTGTTTATATATATCATCATATTCTGCTAAAGCTTTATCAATACATTCTTGCATAGGTGCAGATGTCATAATCCCCATAGTGATGCCTTTTTCTATTGCAATACCATAAGTCATAGCTGGTGCAAATATTTTTTCCCTGTAACCAGCAATATTAACTAACCATTTGGCTGGGTTTTTACGAAATTTATTTACAGCAGAAGGGCTAAGATATTCAATACCAAAATTTTCAAATGCTTTATCAGTGGTTTTCATAGTTCAATAATCAAAATTAAAATGTTGTTTGTATAACAAAAAATCTATAATAGCACGTATTGGGTGATTTACAAAATTGTGATAGACTAAACTTATGAAATTGCAAGAATGGTTAAAAAAAGAAGGCCTAACACATACAGATTTTTTAGTTTATCTAAAACAAAACAATGCTGTAGTAAGTAAAGGTGCTGTTGATAAATGGTGCAATGGTCAAAGAATACCAAGAAAAAATGATATGCAAAAAATTATGGTAGCAACTAATGGAGAAGTTGTACCAAATGATTTTTATGATTTAAAGGACTTGTAATTTTGTCCTAACTAGCCCAAAATGTCTGAATGTCAATTCAAGCATTATCATGGTGTCTAAAAAAAGAAATTCCAAACCCAACAGCAAAACTTGTTTTAATGATATTGTGCAACTATGCAAATGAAAACAATGCTAGTTATCCCAGTGAAAAACATTTAGCAAAACTTGTTGGAGTTTCAGACAGGTCAATAAGACGTTGCACCAAACAATTACAAGAGTTAGGTTTAATTAATATTGAACAAAGATTAGGAACAAGCAATTTATATACTATATGTATAGGTGTGGACACTAACGTCCATACTGGTAGGACACCCACGACCTATAATACTAAAGAAGATACTAAAGATAATACTAAAGATAGTGTGGACAAATATAGTAAAGACTTTATTGATTTTTGGGATGTGTATCCAAGAAAAGCTAACAAACATTCGGCTTATCAAAAATGGTTGAATGTAACAAAAAAATTTCCAGTAAAAAAATTATTGGTTTGTACAATTAGATTTGCTAACGAAACTAAAAATAACAAAACAGAAGAACGTTTTATTGCACATCCAAGCACATGGTTGAATCAAAGACGGTTTGAAGATTATGAAAATGATAATATAACTATAAAAAAACAATCACTGAATAACTTAGCGGGGTAAATATGAATATTGAAATAGAATTACGTAAACAGGGCATTGTGCCAAAAAACACAGATGTTGGAACACAAAAAATAAAATGTCCTAGCTGTCAACCACACAATCACAATCCTAATGACAACCCATTAGCACTTACAATTGAATCTTATGGTAAATGCGTTTGGTTTTGTCATCATTGCGAATTTACTGGTGGTTTAAATGCCAGTACTGGTTGGAAAGGCGAAACTAAAATCAATAGACCTGAGAAAATATATGAAGCACCTAAAGTTCCCATTGAACCAAATAAGTCAAACAAAATGTATTCTTATTTTGCTAAAAGGTGCATAAGTAAAGAAACTGTAGATGATTTTGGTATATATGCAGACAGTAATAATTATTGGTATGCATTTCCTTATTACAATTTAAATAGTAATGCAGTAAATATAAAATTTAGAAGTGAAGATAAAAAATTCAAACAAACTCCTAATGCAAAAAAATCTTTATATAACTATGGAAATGTATATAACGAAGATTTTATTATTTTTGTAGAAGGTGAAATGGATTGTCTTTCATTATATGAAATAGGTTTTAAAAACGTAACAACATTACCTGACGGTGCACCAAAAAATGCCAATCTTAAAGAAGATGATAAAAGATTTACTGCATTAAAAAATTGTAATTTAAAAGCAAAAAAGGTTGTTTTATTTGTTGATAATGATGATGCTGGTAAAAGTTTACATAAAGAGTTGTTACATAGATTTGGTAAAGATGTTTGTTGGTATGTAAAAAGACCTGACGATTGTAAAGATGCTAATGATGTTTTAGTAAAACACGGTGAAGACGAATTAAGACAATTAATAGTAAATGCTATTCCATATCCAGTTGATGGTTTATATAAAAGTGGTGATTACACTGGTGCTGTATTAGACCTTTACAATGGTAATTACGTAAAACCTATTGAAATTGGTTATAGCAATTTAGATGCTATATATAAAATAATGAAAGGTACTTTTCATACTGTTACAGGCATACCAAATCATGGTAAAAGTTATTTTTTAGATATGATTTTAATTAAGTTAGCACAAGAACATGGATGGAAATTTGCATTATTTTCGCCTGAACATAGTACACAAATGCATTTACGTAGAATGGTTCAAATGATATGTGAAAAACCTTTTGATATTGGAGAAACAAATAGAATGTCTACAACTGAACTTAAAAGTGCAATGTCATTTTTAGATAAACATTTTTTCTTTATAGAAACAAAAGAAGAAGTGCCAACTATTGAACACATTTTGGATATAAGTAAGGGTGCAGTTTTTAAACATGGTTGTAACGGAATTATTGTTGACCCATATAATGAAGTTAACGCAAGTAGAAGTGGTGGTAAAAGAGAAGATGAACATATAAGAGATTTTATTTCTACTTGTAAAAGATTTGCACGAGTTCATGACGTTGTTTTTTGGGTAGTTGCACACCCTACAAAATTACAAAAAATGGGTGACGGTGGATATACACCACCAACTGCATACGATATCAGTGGTGCTAGTCATTGGAATAACCAAAGTGATGTTATTTTAACTGTACATAGAGATTTTGATGATAATACAAGTGAAGTTATAACAAGAAAAATAAGAGAACAAGACTTGTACGGTAAGATAGGCTCAGCTAAATTTAGTTTTAATAACCAAAAACGCATTTTTGAACCATTTGATTCTTATTACGATAATGTTGATATACCACCACACTGGGTGGATTAGCAAAAAACGTGATAACTTCGTTAAGGTAAAACTATTAACCATAGTCAAAGATGCACACAGACAGCTTGTCAGACAATCAATTTACGTCTAAAATGACCCAATATGGATATTTTGTATAAAAAGACTGAAGACATAGTTCCTTACTTTCAAAATCCTAGAGTCATATCAGAAACAGCAATTAAAGAAGTTGCTAAATCAATAGAGCAACATGGTTTTCAACAATGCATTGTGATAGATGAAGATAATGTTGTTGTTGCTGGTCATACACGTTTGTTAGCAGCTAAGTTTTTAGAAATGCAACAAGTACCATGTAAAGTCTATGTGGATAATCCACAGAAAATAAATGCATATAGATTAGCTGACAATAAAGTTGGTGAGTTAACTACTTGGGAAGAAAAAACTTTAGAACTGGAATTAGATAAATTAACAGGTATAGATGTTGCTGGTTTCAAACCTGAAGATGTAGAGTTTATTAGTTTTGATGATAGTATGAGTGATGTTAATATAGAAGAAGATACTGTTGGTTATAGTGCAAATGATTTAACAAATCTAGTTCCAATAACTTTTTATTTAGAAACAGAAGATAGAAAAGAAATTATGGACAAATTAGAAAACATACGAGATAACAAAAACTTACAAACAAAAAGCAACGCATTGTTGTATCTAATAAGGCAGGTAACATGATATTAATACCAAATCCAACACATGGTGAAATAATAGACCAAACCAACTCTATGTATCCAACTAAAATGATTTCAATATCTAATGACTATGTTTTAGAAAAAACCATAGGCAATATATATGGTTTTGTTACTAATGGTGCTTTTAGTATAAATATAAATAATAGAATTTGGTATTTACAAGAAGGCGATTTTTTTAGTTTAAAAAGCAACACTTTGGGAGAAACTAAAGCTATATTAGATTCTAATGCAGGACAAATGTTTTGGATTGTTCGTTATGGTTTTCAAGGCATAGATATGATTGGTGCATCAGAAAAAAATGGTAGGCTTTCATATATAGACGGTTGTACTGATTCTTTATTAATTATGCCACCAAGATTAGGAGACCCTTGTTTAAATTATTTACATTTTCCTATGGGCATAGACCAAACGCAACACTTACATCCCAGTATAAGAATGGGCATAGTAATTAATGGTAAAGGTGAAGCATTCCAGAAACCTGATGGCAAACGTGAAGGTTGGGAAGAAGATTTATCCAAAGGCATGATGTTTTGTTTAGAAGAAGGTGAGGTACATAGTTTTAGAACTGCAGAAAATTATATGGACATTATTGCATATCACCCTGATTCTGACTTTGGTCCTAGTGATACAAATCACCCAATGCTTAACAGAACATACATAAATCATGGAAAACAGTAGGTCTTAGGGTATTAACTTACCCGCAAGATGCTCTTAGAAGCTATGTCAGAGGACTAATTTATGAGCAAAGTGCATAAAAAACGTGATATTGATAAAGATGTATATACTTTGGCTTTAGAACGTATTAACAGAACATATGATATTTTTGATAATGTTGTGGTAATGTTTAGTGGTGGCAAAGACTCAACTGTATGTTTAAATCTTACTTTGCAAGTAGCAAAAGAACGTAACAAATTACCCCTTGATGTATATTTTTTTGATGAAGAAGCAATACCATATGAAACTATTGATTATGTAGAACGTGTTGCAGACTTACCTGAAGTTAATATGCACTGGTTGTGTTTACCAGTAAAACATAGAAATGGTTGTAGTAGAAATCACCCACATTGGTGGCCTTGGGCACCTGAAAGTAAAAATTTGTGGTGCAGACCATATCCCACACATAAATCAGTTATTGGTTTAGAAGATATGCCAATGTTTCCAAAAGATGTAAAAGAAAGACCATCTGTACCTGAATGTAATGGTCTATTATTTCCACCTCAAGACTGGGGAGAAGTTGGTATTATTATGGGCATACGTTCAGAAGAAAGTCTTACAAGATATAGAACAATTCTACAAACAGGTGATGGTAAACGTTACGAAAACTATATGATAAATCTTAGGTCAAAAACTGCATTAGCAAATTGTTTTAAAGTATGTCCAATATACGATATGAAAACAGTAGATGTATGGTCTGCACCAAAAAAATTTAATTGGGATTACAACATTACATATGACATTTTAGAAAAAGTAGGTTTAACACATTTACAACAACGTTGTGCGCCACCTTACGGAGAAGAACCAATGCGTGGTTTATGGCAATATTCAATTGCTTTTCCAAAACTATGGGAGAAAATGCAGATGCGTGTGCCAGGCAGTGCAACTGCAGCAAGATATGCAAATACAGAATTGTATGCTTTTGGTTCATTGCCTGAAAAACCTAAAGATACATCATGGCAAGAGTTTGTGCAGTATTTTTTAGATAAACATCCTGAACCACATAAATCTAAAATTGCAAAAACAATAAATGAGTTTATTAAATTGCACCATGTTAAAACAAAACAACCTTTATTAAAAACACATCACCCAGTAAGTGGCATAGGTTGGAAATTTTTATTACGTATAGCAATGCGTGGTGATTTTAAAGGTCGTAAAACACCAATGTTTACATCAGATAGCAAAACTTTTGCTGCACAAAAACAAAAATATGAGGAAGAACGATATGGTCAAACAGGGAAAAGATAAACAACCAATAAATGCTATGCAGTGGGTGCATAGAACTAAGCTTAAAGCAAATGATTACAACCCTAACAAAGTTGCACCAGTTGAATTAGAGTTGCTTAAAACCAGTATTAAATTATGTGGGTGGACACAACCAATTGTTATAAGACATGACAACGAAATTGTTGATGGTTTCCATAGATGGACTGTATCAGAAGATGCAGACATATATGGGCTGACAGATGGTTTTGTACCAATTGTATATTTAGACAAAATGGTAGATGATGCACAACAAATGTGTGCAACCATAATTCATAATAGAGCAAGAGGTAATCATGGCATATTACCTATGACAGACATTGTTAGAAAAATGAAAGACAATCATAAATACACAGATGAACAATTAGTTGATTTACTTGGAATGGAACAAGAAGAAATAGATAGACTATATGATTATAGACCTATGACAGAGAAAGGCAGTCAAGAAGAATTTAGTAAAGGTTGGGTGCCTGATGTTGAAGATAGGGCATTTGATTAAAAATTGTGTGTCTGTAATGGCTTGTATGCACATCTTGATGGGTAGTTAAGGTAAAACCCTTAACGTAGTAATCACGTTTTTAAGGAAAAGGGTGTAGAGGAGAATGCTACACCCTAGATATTACTTCCAAGCTTTTGATTCGTAACTTAAATCACTTTGATTATCTTGTGCATGAAGTAATGCATCATAAAGATAATCTGTATTAAGCTTGTTAGCAACATAACCATCAAGAATACAATTAAAATAACCCATAAAAGGTTCACCGTAGTTTGTACGATTCATAGCATAAAACATGATGTCAGCATTATCACCAAAATCATGTGCTAACTTGTCATAAAGTTTTACAGTAAAGTATTCTTTGCGATATAAAAAAGGATAACCTTCAAATACATCTAGTGCTTGTTCACACTTGTCTGTAATATCCCATATGACACCTTCTACTGAATCACCGTAACTGTATTCAATATCAGCAACTCCTTTAAATACTAACCTATAGTTAGGTAAACTAAAGTTAACAATGCGTTTGGCATTTGGACATCTTTGTTTCATGTTTTCTATATTAAGGTTAGCACCGTAAGCAAAGTAAAACATTATAAACTCCTGTTAATAAGACCAAACAATTGCAGGTCGTCTATGAAATTTTCTGTAGAGTCATATCTAACAGTCCACCCATATTGTGTTTTGATTCTGTCACTAGTTCCTTGCATCCAGTCAATCAATGTATCTTGTGGTGCAAGTGATAACTCATACAAACAATTTGCAATGTCTGTCTTGGTAGCACCCTGTAGAACACCACCACCTTTTACTGTATATATTAAGTACATAATTGTTTTCTCCTTTTTGTGTAAAATCTTTTTACTTTTGAATCAATCAAAGTATCTTGCACTTTGCTTAATCCATTTAACATTAAACCAAACTTATCAATGTATTCATCCATAACATCAAATCTTTTTACCTTGATTGACCTTTTAACATCTGCTGCTTGAACCATTGATAAACAAACCTTTAACCAGTTTGTAACTTTATCAACTTCTGTAGTACCACTATGATGTCTAAACTCAATAGTTCCATGTTTCCAAAATGAATTGATATTGAGTTTTGTGTATCTTGTGCCAACTGTACTTGCTAATTGTCTAGCAGTTCTACATGAATCTATAGTTTTGTAAGCTAAATGAAGAGTGCTACCAAATCTAAATGCTGTAGAATTACAATACTGATTGTTGTCTTTTCTTCTACTATTAGGCATTACTTGGTCTATTGCTCTTTCAAATTTAGTATATCTTTTATAAAGATTTCTAAATTGTTTAATACCCCAATCACTTACACCAACGTGTACGTGTAAACCACAACTTCTGTTAACGTTAGCACCAATGTGTTTTAAAGAATCTAAAACAATTTTTAAATCTCTGTAACCTCTATCACCTTGTAAAACTGGAGAAACAATTTCTAAACCGTTACCACTTAATGAAGCATCAGTTTTAAGTCTCCATATTGAACTATCAGTATCAGAATAACTAGCACTATACATATCAAATGTAGCATTAACACTGTTTAAATAGTTATTAATTTCTCTAAGTGTAGTACTTCTGTCATTGTGTGCAATAAACTCAATTTCAATTCCAAATGTTCTCAAATTATCAAATGTCATTTTTTCTCCTTTTTCAATATCATCTAATATGTTTATAATAACAACTACAGTTATTATTGCAACCCTTTTGGACAAAAAAACTATACTTTTTTTATCTGTCTATTTTGTACTCTTTACTAACAACACCAACTTCCTTTGACCCTCTAAAGTGTGCTTTTACAAAGGTATGTTTACCATTAGGCAATCTTCTAAGATGCTTTCTGACGCTATGAAAAGCTGTACCTGCACTACGTGTGTTGTTACCTTTATTATTAGCACTTGCATTGTCGTACATATTTAATTTCAACACTTTATGTTCCCAAGTAGGTTTATTGTTAAAAGTACTTTGCTTAAATTTTCTTGATTCAATAATAGAAGGTCTATTTGCAGGTTGCATACCTTTAATGTTTTGCACGTCACAAACTGTTGGAAATTGTGTTAGAAAATTATATTCAAACAAAATATCACTACATATTTGTACTTGTTGGTTCAATGTATGATTTGAAAACTCCCCATTGGCATCTGCACTAAGGTCTAAAAAGTCATAGAAAATATTATTATCATCTATCCAATATGTGTAATCTTCTCCACCATTTATCCATGCCATGTCAAAGTATGTAAAGTCAACATGCATATCATCTAAAGCAGGGTCATATACAAAAAGCATACATCTAACAATATTGGTATATGGGTTATCTTTATCAACCACCATATCGTCAATTTCTTTTGGTAATTCACCTACTGGACTATGTTGTGTATCAACTGCCCATAAGTTATAAATTAATCTTTTATGTTCATATTTAGAAACATGTTGTGGAGTACCATATGAATCTCTATCTAATAATTCAATCTCAACATCTTTATCCCATTGAATAAATGTATTTGGATATGGCAACATCATCTTTACATCATTTGCTACTTTCACACGTTCTTCATTCGTAATAAAACTTGTGGTATTTGGTATATAGAATTTTTGTGCATTGGATATACCTAAAGATACTTCATCAAATAATCCACGTAATTTACTGTAATTAATTGTTCTTTCTTCGTTTGTAAAATGGTTATTATCATTTCTTGGATTAAAGTGTGGTAATGGTCTATACATCTTTGTAAACTTTTCATAACCACGTTCATCACCTAATCGTAAAAGATTATGTGTATGTAACAATTTTTCTAATACGTGTTTCTTCATAATACTTTCCCTGTTTTCTTATCTACTGCACATAAGACACCAAACTGATTTTTAAGAATCCATATGGTTTTCTTTTCTATGCTTAGTAAACGGTTTGGTATGGAATCATCATTTTTATAAAAGCCATTATCTTCTATATGACAAAACCACTTATGTACTGCTTGTTGAAATGACATTACGCACCCCCTTGTGTTCTATGTGGAACATTGTTGAACTGCATGTCATACCATTGCCATATATATTCTCTATGTCGCATCCAAACCATTCCAAAGGTTTTTAACATACATTCATCTGCAACTTCATACCCAAAAGCTTTGACAAACTCAGGATAGTTGCTTTGTAGACATGGTATCTCACCACCGTATATAAATTTAATTTCTGATTTACTCATTGTTACTCCTTTTCAATATTTCAATAGTTATTATTATAAACAAATAATAAACTAATGCAAACCCATTTTGTATATTTAATATTTTTTATGATAGACTAGCGAGATAAAAAGAGATTAATTGGTTAATTTTTAATGGCAAAAACAAAAAAACTTACAAAAGACTTAGCAGAAAAAATACGTAACGAGTTTGTACAAGGTATAGATTTAGGAACTACAGAACGTAAGTATCAAACTATAGATGCATTAGCAATTAAACATAAGGTAGCAAGAAGCACATTATATAAATGGTCTCAACGTGAAAGTTGGAAATCTCAACAAGAAAGATTTCAAAGTGAATTTTTACAAAAGGTGGATGCACAAAGACAAAAAGAAATGGCAAAAAATTCTAAGTCATTAGATGATACAGCATTAAGTCTAGCAAAAATATTAATGAATGAAATAGGTTTACAACTACAAGAAAATAATCAGAAAAGACAACAAGGTGCATTACCAATGACACCACAAATGATAAATCAATTATGTACTGCAAGTTTACAAGCACAAAAGCTTGGTAAGATTGCAACAGGTGAATCAACGGAGAATATAAAACTAAATGCCGAAGTTACAGACACAGATGCCTTCAGAGAAGCTATGGAACTGCTTGACACGGTTGCAAGAGCAAAGCAACAAGCAGACGATTCAGCTGTACACTGATTGGTTAAAAACAGCAAGAGCAAAACAGATAGCACCTGCATCTAATTTTTTTATATGGTTAATATTAGCTGGTCGTGGTTGGGGCAAAACAAAAACTGGTGCACAAGATATTGCTTTATATGCTTTACGTAATCCTAATACTATAAGTGCTGTAGTAGCACCAACTTTTGGTGATTTACGTAGGGTATGTTTTGGTGGTCCTAGTGGTTTGTTATCAATAATACCTAAAGAATGCACAGACCAAAACTTTGGCACAAATGGTTTTACAAGTGCAAACATGGAAATAAAATTAGCCAACGGTTCAAAAATTGTAGGTTATGCTGCAGTCAGTCCTGAAAGATTAAGAGGACCACAGTTTCATAGAGCATGGTGTGATGAATTAGCTTCATGGTCATATCCTGAAGCATTTGACCAACTTATGTTTGGTTTAAGATTAGGTGACAACCCACAATGTTTAATAACCACAACACCCAAACCAATTAAATTGATAAAAGATTTAGTTGAAAGAGATGATGTGCATATTACACGTGGTAATACCTTTGAAAATCAAGCTAACTTAGCAGAAAGTGCATTACAAATGATGAAAGATAGATATGAAGGTACTGCTTTAGGTAGACAAGAATTATTTGCAGAAATATTAGATGATGTAGAAGGTGCATTATGGACAACAACATTAATAGAACGTGCAAGATTAGAAGCAAATGAAGAACGTGAACTTACACAAATTATAGTTGCTGTAGACCCAGCAGTTACATCAGGAGAACAATCAGATGAGACTGGTATCATAGTAGTAGGCAAAGACAGAAATAACGAGTATTATGTATTAGAGGACTTGTCAGGAAGACACACAGCCGATAACTGGGGTAGAATAGTCCTTAATGCTTACTATGAATGGGAAGCTGATAGAATAATAGCTGAAGTAAATAATGGTGGCGACCTAGTTGAGAAGTTAATTAGAGACAAAGACCCTAATGCTTCATACAGGTCAGTAAGAGCAACACGTGGTAAAATGCTAAGAGCAGAACCAATAGCTGCACTTTACGAGCAAAAACGAGTACATCATATGGGCATATTTGGAGATTTAGAACAACAAATGTGTTCATATATAGGTCAGCTTAAACCAAGTCCTGATAGACTTGATGCACTTGTTTGGGGTTTGACAGAATTAAGTAAATCACGTGGACAAGTAAACTGGAGAATAAGCTAATGGCAGAACGAACATTATTGCAAAGAATATTTAATATAAACCCTGAACAAAAACAAAGTAATATGATGGGTTATTTTGGCGTAGGAACAGAAGAAGCTAAAACATATAAATATCAAGAACTTGCAAAAGAAGGTTATCTTAAAAATGCAATTGTTTACAGATGCGTAAACGAAATATCTAAAGGTGCAAGTGCTGTACCATTTATTTTAAAAGCAGGAGACCAAATATTAGAAGAACATCCATTAAAAAACTTACTTAATAGACCTAACCCACTACAATCTTATTCTGAATTTTTCAACAGCTTGTTTGGATACTTATTATTAAGTGGTAATGCTTATGTTTTAAAGGTTGGTAGTGAACAAGGCACACCAAAAGAACTACACCAATTGCGACCTGACAGAATTAATATAAAAGGTAATGGAAATGCTATACCTGAAAAGTATGAATATATTATTAATGGTAGAGTGCAACAAACATACTTAGTTGACCAAGATAATGGTTTTAGTGAACTCAAACATGTAAAACTATGGAATCCATTAGATGATTACTATGGTTTAAGTCCAATGAGTGCAGCGGCTGTTGAAGTTGACCAATTTAACATGGCTAGTAAACACAATGTTAATTTATTACAAAACGGTGCAAGACCTAGTGGTGCAGTTGTATTTAAACCACAAGATGACGCAGGTTTTTCAGTAAATTTATCAGAATCACAAAGACAACAACTATTAACAGATATTAACAATAGATTTACAGGTGCTAATAATGCAGGTAGACCGTTGTTATTAGAAGGTGATTTTGATTGGAAAGAAATGGGATTGTCACCAAAAGACATGGACTTTCTTAACTTAAAACATATGAGTGCCACAGATATAGCATTATGTTTTGGTATACCATCACAGCTTGTAGGTGTTCCTGATGCACAAACTTATGCAAATGTAGCTGAAGCAAGACTTGCCTTATATGAAGAAACAATCATTCCACATTTAAGAAAAATATCCAGTGATTTAAATGAATGGTTAGTACCTATGTTTGACGAAAGACTAAGATTAGAATTTGATATTGATGCAATACCTGCATTAGCAGAACGTAGAAAAAAAATATATGAAAACGTAACTAGTGCTGTACGTGAAGGTATCATGACTAGAAATGAAGCTAGAGAAGTAATAGGTCTTGAACCCATTAATGGTGGTGATGATATATATATTTCTGCAACATTATTTCCGTTGGGTGATGGTGACGTTGAAAAACCTGAAAACCCAGTTAATGAAGAAGATGTGCAAGATTATGAAGAAGAAGAAGAAGATGATGATGACAAAGACTATATATGGGAACAGATAAAAGCACTTGCAGATATAAATACAACACCAACAGACGGAATGGCAACAGAAGCTAGACGTGGATTAGATTGGAGAAAAGAACATAATCGTGGTGGCACTATGGTAGGTGTTGCTAGAGCAAACCAGCTTGTAAAGAAACAAACACTATCTATAAGTACTGTTAAGCGTATGTATAGTTTCTTTTCACGACATGAAGTAGATAAACAAGGACAAGGATTTAGACAAGGACAAGATGGCTATCCTAGTGCTGGTCGTATTGCATGGGCATTATGGGGTGGTGATGCAGGATTTTCTTGGTCAACTAAAGTTAGAAATCAAATAGTACGTGAAGAAGAAAAAGAAATGTCTTTACAAGAACATTGGGGCTTAGTTACTGATGAAACAAAAGCATTAAGTGGTAAAGTTAAAGAAGGTCTTAAAAAGAAAGTAAAAGACCATAACGAAAAATATGGTGATAGTAAAACCAAAAGAACAAACCTTAGAACACTTGAAGCTGTATTTCGTAGAGGTGTTGGTGCTTACAGAACTAACCCACAATCTGTTAGACCAAGTGTAAGTTCACCTGACCAGTGGGCATATGCTCGTGTAAATAGTTTTTTAGCAGCATTGCGTAGAGGTAAATTCAGGGGTGGTAAACACGATACTGATTTATTTCCAAAAGGACACCCATTATCAAGTAAATAATGTTAAAAAAACAACTACATTCTTTTAGACGTGGTCGTGTAAATATTCGTAGAGAACAAAGACAACAATTAGCTTTACGTAATAACTTAGAAAAACGTGTATTTTCAAGATTAAACACTTTGTTTAGAAAATTTGTAAATGTGCAAATGCATTTATACAAAGAATATGGTGTATATCAACCTAATACTGCTGCACAAGTTTTGAATGAAGATATGTTTCCTTTATTGTTAACACATTACAAACGTATCTTTCAATCAGTGTACAATTTAAATGAAGATAAATACTACAATAAAAAACAAGAAGCTTTTGTATTTGGAAGAAGTGTAGATTTTGAAGAAGTTGTTTTTACATATTTTAATTCTAAGCAACTTATTTTAAGTGGTATATCAATTTCATTAGCTAATAGAATTTCACGTGTAATAGAACAAGGTAGAGCAGATAACCTTACACTTCCACAGATAGCAAAATTAGTTTCTGATAAATTTCTACCTATAAGCAGAAGTAGAGCAGCATTAATTGCACGTACAGAAACACATAATGCAGCAAGTTTTGCAAATCATTCTTATCATAAACAAGTAGAAAAAGATTTAGGACTTAAAATGATGAAAAGATGGGTTGCTACTAATGATGCTAGAACAAGACCTGCACATGCTAGTGCTAATGGACAAACAGTTGATATGAATGAAAAGTTTATAGTTGGTGGTACAGAAATGGATTTTGCAGGAGACTCTGCTGGTGGTGCAAAAAACGTTGTTAATTGCAGATGTGTAATAATATATGCAGATGAACAGGATATTGTGCTAGACTGACGTAGATGCTACCATATGTAGTGTTATGCCTATACCAAAACCTAGAACAAATGAAAGTAGGCAAGATTTTTTAAATAGATGCATGGGAGATGACACAATGGTTGATGAATATAATTCAAATCAAAGGTTAGCTGTTTGTACCAATGAGTACGATTCCAAAGAAGATTCTATAGAAGCTGAAGCAAAACGAGAAATACGTAAAGACGTATACGATAATCCAGGCGAGGCAACTGCAAGAGCCAAAGAAATTGGTTGCGTAGGCATTCATACACATGATGCAGATGGCAACAAAGTTTTTATGCCATGTAAAACACATGAAGAATACACAGAACTTACTGGTCGTGAGTTATCAGGTTATAAACCAAAAAAACCAAAGAAAAAAGAATACAGTTCTGAAGATGTAGAATCAAACGTAACTGATTTAAAAAATACAATTGAACTTAGGTCAGAACTTAAAGCATACATGCCAAATGATGATGAAGAAGAAGAAGACAAAGAATATGGTAAGTTTGAAGGTTATGGCTCTGTGTTCGGTAATAAAGATTTAGGGAATGACGTTATAGAAAAAGGTGCATTTGTTAAATCACTAAAAAAAAGAAAACCATATCAAGTAAAACTTTTGTATCAACATAAAACAGATATGCCAATAGGTGTGTTTGATGAAATAAAAGAAGATGAACATGGTTTACAAGTAAAAGGTCGTTTAGCACTTAAAACACAAGCAGGACAAGAAGCATATGAACTTATGAAAATGGGTGCATTAGATGGTTTGTCTATTGGTTTTAGAGTAAACCCTAAAGAAGTTTCATATGATAAGCGTTCTAACAAACGTATTATTAAAGAAGTAGATTTAATGGAAGTCTCGTTGGTAACTTTTCCAATGAACCCTAAAGCAACAGTATTGTCTGTTAAGGGTGAAGAGATAACTATTAGAGAGTGGGAAAATGGATTGCGAGATGCTTTCTCTATTTCTCGTTCAGAAGCGAAAGTTGCAGCAAAAGCTGTAACTGATGCATTCAGTCAACGAGAGGTTGGCTCAAATGCTGAATTGGTAGATGCCATAAAGAACTTAACTTTAACCTTAAAATCTTAATATAGGAGATTATTATGTCGGAAGATGTAAAAAACGCTTTACAGGATATGGGTTCAACCTTTGAAGAATTTAAAAAGGTCAATGACGAAAGACTTGAAAAGCTAGAAAAAGGCGAAGGTACAGCATATGTAGACGAGAAATTAGCTAAAATGGAAGCTAAGATGGATTCTTATGAAGACATTAATCAAAAACTTACAGTTGCTGAACAAAACGCCGACAACATCAAAAGCCAAATTGAAAATCTTGAAACGGTTGTAAAAAGACCAAATTCAGGCTTTGAAAGTAAGCAAGTAGATGACTATGTTGAAGCATTTGACAAATATTGTAGAAAAGGCGTAGAAGGTCTTGATGCAGTTGAGAAAAAAGCTTTAACAGTAAGCAATGATTCAACAGGTGGGTATTTAGCACCCCCTGAATATGTGAAAGAGTTACTAAAAACTGTAACAGAAATTTCACCTATTAGAAGTATTGTTAGAATTAGAAACACTGCTGCAAGAAGTATCCAAATCCCAAAAAGAACTGGACAATTCGCTGCACAATGGGTTTCTGAAAGTGGTACAAGAAGTGAAACTACTGGGTATCAAGTAGGACTGGAAGAATTACCAGCACATGAGCAATATGCTCTTGTTGATATTTCTGAGCAGGACTTAGAAGATTCAGTGTTTAACTTAGAAGCAGAAATGCAATCAGAATTTGCAGAGCAATTTGCAAAAGCTGAAGGCACTGCATTTGTAAGTGGTAATGCCGTAGGCAAACCTGAAGGATTTATGACCAACAGTGATGTTGCTTCAGTAGATTCAGGTTCAAATACTGCAATCTTAGCTGATAGTTTAATATCATTAGTACATAACATTAAAGCTGAATACAGCAGAAATGGTACATTTGTATTTAACAGAAGCACACTTGCTGCAATCAGAAAGTTAAAAGATACTGCTGGTCAGTATGTTTTCCAAACTGGTATGATGTTAGGTGGAAATATGGTGAATACTATTTTAGGACACCCATATGTAGAAGCTACAGACATGCCTAGTGTGGCACAAAATGCTTTTCCAGTTGCCTTTGGTGACTTTAGAAGAGGATACATGATTGTAGACAGAGTAAATTTAGCTGTATTAAGAGACCCTTTTACACAAGCTACTACTGGTAATGTAAGATACATTGCTAGAAAGAGAGTTGGTGGACAAGTAATACAGTCTGAAGCTATTAACAAACTAAAAATCACAGCGTAAGCAAGGAGTAAATTATGAAAGATTTAGGAAATAATTTAACACCTGTAAGCATGACTGCAGCAGTAGTCGCATCTGGAAATGCTACAACTACAACTGGTTCAGAGATAGACCTACAAGGTTTTGAAGGTGCATTTGTAATGTGTAATTCAGGTGTTGAAGGTGATACTTTAGCTACAAACTTAAAGTATGAGTTAAAACTTTATCATGGTGATACAAGTGGTTCTCTTACTGCAGTAAGTAGTCAATTAGATGTTACTGATGCTTCTATCGCAACTGATGGAACATGGCTAACACTAGATGATAATGCTGAAACACCACAGGTGTCAGGAATTGGATACATAGGTGGCAAACAGTATATTAGAGTTGATATTGTCAGAACAGGCAATCACAGCTCTGGTACACCAATGTCAATCTCATGTATCAAAGGATTCCCAAGACATGCTGGGGGTGCTTCAACTTACAACTTAGCGTAAGTATAAATCAGTGGGGTGGTAAAACACCCCACACTTTTTAAGGAAAAACAATGGCAAGAAAATTTAAAATAGTAGTTCCAAAACCAGCTTCATGTAATGAACATGGAACTGAAGTCAAGCTATATACAGCAGATGAAATAATAGAGTCTGAAGGTACATGGCAAGATGAATTAATGGATTCATTTATAGAAAATGGTTGGGCAATGGAAGTCAAAGTTGATTCAGCAGACGAAACTGTTGAAGTAGAAGCTGATGTTAAAGAAGTCAAAAGAGCAAGAAACGATAAAGGTCAACTTATAGGTGATGACCCTGAAACTCCTGATGTGAATGAAGCATGGGAAGGTGGAAAAGCACCAAAAAAGAAAACAACTGCAAAAAAGAAAACTACTAAAAAGAAAACGACAAAGAAAGCATCTTCATAAATTCTTTGTTATGATTAACATAGCAGACGCTAAATGGTAGATACCATGC
>VMHT01032598.1_pt1 | contig 28229 bp, 53 predicted proteins | sample 4693611 | NCBI WGS metagenome assembly VMHT01 (sample SAMN12280063, study PRJNA550983) | marine metagenome | isolation source: seawater sampled from same location over 5 years 0.02-0.2 micron viral filtrate | place: USA: collected off the coast of southern California halfway between the port... ... | reverse complement strand
GCTACAGACACTAATGGTCATTACGCAGTAATATTCGGAGACCTAGCATGAGTGAGATAAAAGTAGATACCCTCACTGGCAAGACCACCGCCAACGACATCACCGTGACTGTTGGTGCTACTGCTACGCAGTCTCTGCAACAGGGGCTGGCGAAGTGTTGGTCAAACGTAAGTAGTTCTCAAGTAATTAATGACAGCTTAAATGTAAGCAGTATTACTGATAGTGCCACTGGAAACTATGATTTAAATTGGACAAACTCGTTTAATAATACTAGCTACAGTCACGTTGGCTCAGATGGATTTTATGGAAATTTTAACACAGAGCCGAATACGTTATCTACTGGTGAAGCAAATGTTTATATTTATAACAACTCTTTTGCATCAACCGATGCTTCATTTGCAACGTCAGCACACGGAGACCTCGCATAATGGCAGGTAAAATTGTAGCAGATACGCTGGAACACAGCACCGCAGGGTCAATCGCCACGAACTATGTTGTTGAGGGTAGTGCGAAGGCTTGGGTTAAGGCAAATACCGCCGCAGTGGTAGCAGACAGCTTAAACGTCAGCACAGGGGTAGATAACGGCACAGGAGACTATCAGTTCAATCTGTCCAGTAGTATGGCTAATACAGAATATTGCCAAATCACAGGGGCTATTGCTGCGGAACTTACTGGTGTAAAAAATGTTACAATAGTTTCTTCTGATTTTAAGATTACATCTTTCAAAAGAGATGATGTTTACACCGCAAGGGATGCAGATACATTCTGTTCAATCCACGGAGACTTAGCATAATGCAAACACCAGAGTTTCAAGGCACACACCTGTTTGACCGTCTGTGCTGGGCAAAAGAAAACATAGACGGTGTGCAGTCAGACTATCGTGTAGTGTACGAAGACAGCGTAGATGAGTGTGCCAAGATACTTGTGCCTGACCCTAACTGGCTGGCGTGTGCATTGCAGGGTGGTATCCTGCCACCTGTGTGGGTCTACTGGGAACTGGCAAAGGACGAAGCGCAGCCTGACTTCAAGAAGCATACTCGTGGCTATCTGTTGCACCAGACAGAACCAATGCCAGCAATGACAGAAGAAGAAGCAATCGAATACCTAATTCAGAAGGATGTGCCACAGCACGTCTGGAAAACATGGAATGAAGGCAACAAACCAAAGATGGTTATCTGCCGCAAAGAACAGCTACCAAGCACTCGTGAGTGGCGCAACGCTTGGAAGATAGCTGAAGATATTAATGCCACTGATATAGCAGCATAAGGAGAAAACAATGACTGCAACAACATACATCGTAGATAAGGACGGGAATCAGATTGATGCTTCTACGGCTACCGTTCCTTCTGACCGTGCCTTTCGTGGTGCATGGTCATTGTCAGGCTCTGTTATTTCAGAGGACTTAGACACTGCAAAAGACATCTTCCGTGATAAGGTTCGTGAGGTTCGTGGCCCACTGCTTGACGCTGAAGATGTTGTGTACATGAAGGCAATGGAAGCTGATGACGCAGACGCAAAAGCTGCTTCAGTAACTAAGAAGACTAACCTTCGTGACGCACCTGCCGCATCAGCAATTACAAATGCAGCAAACATTGCAGCACTCAAGGCAGCTTGGGATGCAGACTTGCTTGGTGATAGCCCTTACGCATAAGCGTAGGGGTCATCCCTTTTGTGGAGAAGTGAATGGCACTTTCTAAGATAACAAATGGTGGTGTAGCGGCATCTGGCATACCGTCTGGTGGGGTTATACAGGTGCAACGTACACAGCTTACAACTGATAGCACTGTGTCACTACCTGCGGCGACAGATACTGTCGTAACTGGTTTTACTGTCAACATTACTCCCACATCAACATCAAGTATCATAAAATGTGAAGCAATGTGGATGGGTGAGTTTGGTGATGATGACCCTAATGTCTACAATCATTTGTTTTTCTTTTACAGAGACACAACAAAGTTAGGTCATACAAGCGCAGCTGGAATCAGAAACTTTGGCGTTGCACCAGCAACAAGGACATACGATAGAGACAATGCAGGAAGCACGCCAGAAACTGCTTATCTATCATTCTTTGACAGTCCAAGTTCTACATCACAGATAACATATAAGTTAGGTATTAATGCAGAACTTGCCGATACGTTATACATAAACAGAGTAGTTAATAATCTTGACACTTATGCACAAGAACGTGGCACATCATTTATCTGTGTAACAGAGATTGCGGGGTAACACATGGCATACATAGGTAAATCCCCATCCGTCGGTGTTCGTAACCGATACCTGTACCAAGCCACTGCTGGTCAGACTAGCTTCACAGGCAGTGATGCAGACAGCAAGACGCTGACCTATACAGATGGCCTGTACGTTGATGTGTATCAAAACGGTGTATTGCTAAAGCCTGTGACAGACTACACTAGCACTAGCGGCACAAGCGTTGTCTTGGTTACTGGGGCATCCTTGAATGACGTAGTTGAGATTGTAGTGTACGATGCCTTTAGCATTGCGAACAGCTACACCAAGAGTGAAAGCGACACACGCTATCCTTTCAAGGGTAATGACAGCATCATCCGTTTGAATGGGCAAACCATCAGCGCAGACATCACGATTGACAGCGATGAGAATGGTGTATCGGCTGGGCCTATCACACAGGACAATGCCACTGTCACTGTTAATGGGTATTGGAGTATCGTATGACCAGTGTATTGAATGTAGATACTATTGCTGATAAGGCGGGTACTGGGCCAGTTGGGTTGACTAAGCAGAGTGCGGCGAAGGCGTTTGCACAGTTTGCGGGTGATAGCACTGCACAAATAAATGAAAGTTTTGGAATGTCTAGTTTGTCTGATACTGGTGCAGGGTTATACGTTTTAACAGTATCGTCAGCTATGAGTTCTAGTGATTACACTGTTGTTTTGCACGGTATTAGTGACGCAAGCTATCCAGCGCACGTTGGCTCTTACGATACCAGCAGAACAACAACAACATTTCCTGTAAACAGCAGTAACAGTGGAAGTGCGTGGGCAGATGTTTCCACCTTAGATGCTGTAATATTCGGAGACCTTGCATAATGGCTAGTATTCTTAAAGTAGATGAACTGCAAGGTATCACAGCGGCGGGTGACATTACTGTTACATCTGAGGGTGGGGCAGCAACGCAGTCACTTCAGCAGGGATTGGCAAAGGCTTGGTCAAACATTGACGGTACAGGCACTGTATCAGCAAGGGATTCGCTAAACACCAGTTCAATAACTGACAATGCTACAGGTGATTATAGTTCAAACTTTACTAATTCTCTTGAAAATGTAAATGCAGTTTCATCTGCTATGGCTGGTTCAGGCACTGTAGCTGCACAGGATAATTCTCAGAGTTTTCAAGGGTTTTCCACATCGTCATTAAGAACACTTTCTTGGATATCTGGCGCATTTGATAGAGACTATATTATGCACTTAGTACACGGAGACCTCGCATAATGGCAAGCGAACTTAGAGTAAACACCCTGAAGGATGCCAGCGGAAACAACAGCATTGCCACTAGCTTTGTGGCGAATGGTAGTGCGAAGGCTTGGTTTGATATTAATTCTGTAGGAACTGTCCTTGACGATAGTTTTAATATTTCCTCTTTAGATGACGATGGTGTGGGTGACAGGGGTCTAAATTATACAAATTCATTTTCAACTGTGAACGCCGCTATATCACTAGGTAATGAGGACAACACATCAGCAGGGGTTATTAGTTCTGATATTACTACTGGTAGTCGTACAACAGGCGGGTTTGGTATTGAGGCGTATTATACTTCAAGTAACTCTAGAGTGTTATATGACACTAGCAGTTCGGGTACAGTAAACGGAGACTTAGCATGAGTAAAGCAGCAGAACTAGCTGAGTTTGGCGGCGGTATCTCTAGCGGCCCTAATGCTGTTGAGGGACTGGCGAAGGCGTGGTCACAATCTCAAATGTATTCCAGCAATACCATAAATGACAGCCTAAACACCGCATCCTTAACAGATAATGCGGCTGGTGATTTCACGCTAACAACGGTTAGTGCTTTTGGTAATACAGCGTTTTGTATGTGCGGTACTTCATCTCGTTCAAATGCATTACAAGATAAAGGCACCAGAGATAATGCATATAATCTTTACAGAACAACAACTACACAACGTGCTGTTTCAAGGAATGATTCTGGTTCAGATGTAGATTCAAATCATAACTGTGTTTCATTTCACGGAGACTTAGCGTAATGGCAAAGCCTACGCTACAGTCTATTCATGTTGAATTAGAAAAGCATGTGGCTGTATCTGATGAGCGTTGGACAGAAACTATACTGCGTATCAAACGCATCGAACATATTATGATTGGCTCTGCTGGCACGATGATTGTTTTGTTGCTGGGTGTAATTTTGAGAGGCTGACATGGAGCCTATTACAACAGCCGTTGCAGCGGTGGCAGCAGCCAGTAATGCAATAGCTTTTATCAAGGCAAGGATTAACGATGTTCAATCTGTTGCTGATATTTCACAACAAGTCAGTACGCTCTTTGACTGTCAAAAGAAGATTAATGAAGAGCGTAACAAGCAAGCTAGTGTTGGTGACATTAGCTTTAAAAGCAGTATGGATGCGGTTCTTGAGGCTAAAAAACTACAAGAACAAATGAATGACATAAGAACCATGATTAACATGCGGTTCGGCCCGGATACATGGCAAGAGATCGTTGACCTTCATAATAAGAAACTCAAAGAACAAAAAGAGGCGCAAGCGCAAGCTCGCCGTGAAGCGGTTCGTAAGGCTAAAGAGTTTGAAGAAACGATTAAAACAACGCTACTCATCGCCGGTATTGTCGCAGTGACAATTGCTTTGTTCGCTTTCTTGATGGTGTCTGTAGCTAGAGCAGTGGGTATAGCATGACTGATTGGTGGAAGAGATACATACAGTTTAATCTTACAGCAAAGCTAACTATGATTGCATCTGTTGCTATGTCATGGCGGTGTGCTGAATGGTTCATGGATTTAGATAACCCAACAACACAGCAATCAGCATTTGTATCTGTAATCATGGGTGTAATGACTGGTGTCTATGGTATTTATCTTGGCAAAGAAGCAAGGACACCAAGAGAATGATGTATCAGGCTGTAGTTATTGCATGTTTGATTGGTACCAGTGCAGTGCAGCGGGAGCAATGCACGTTTCTTGAAGCACAGAAATGGCAGGACAGTGAGAAATCTTGTAGTCAACATGCTTTGGTCTTGGCTGAACGTGTCCACAAATACATGCCGGGATACAAGCCTGTAGGATGGAGTTGTAAACCACTACCAAGGGGAGTGTTGTCACGATGATACAGGCTTTAATCGGCCCTATAGCCTCGCTGGCAGGGTCTTGGATGGAATCGAAGGTAGAGGCTACCAAGGCTAAGGGTAAGGTGGCTCAGGCGAAAGCTGAGGCCGAAGCAGAGTTAATGAAGCATGAGGCTGGTTGGGAAAAGGTAATGGCCCAAGCCAGTGATAACAGCTGGAAGGATGAAGCGTGGACGATTTTGTTTATAATTATTATAGGTATGTGTTTTGTGCCGCCGCTTCAGCCTTATGTTAGGGAAGGCTTTGCGGCTCTGGATGATACGCCGGAGTGGTTTCAATATGCCGTTTACGCTAGCATAGCTGCGTCGTTTGGTTTACGCAGTCTGAAAGGTATTAAGAAATGAAGCTGTCACAGAACTTTTCATTAGCTGAGATGGTCAAAAGCCAGACAGCTGAACGTAAAGCTATACCTAATGAGCCTACTGATGAGCATATTAAATGCATGAAGATGTTGGCTAAGAATATATTGCAGCCGATACGCAATGAGTTTGGTTCGTTTATTGTATCGTCAGGCTACCGCAGCCCGGAGTTGTGCATTGCTATTGGATCGAATATCCACAGCCAGCATGCGAAGGGTGAGGCCGCCGACTTCGAGGTTGCTGGTGTGGATAACTTTGATCTTGCATTGTGGATACAAGAGAATCTAGATTTCGATCAGTTGATATTGGAGTGTTATACAGGTGGCAACAGTGGTTGGGTACACTGTAGCCACACTTGGGAAGATAATCGTGGTCAGACCTTGACGTATGACAGGACTAACGGCTATAGAGACGGCCTCTTACGCGATTAACTTCAGCCATTGATACTGGTTTGTAAAATATTTTTTTGCCTTTACCAATGTTGAAGTAGTTATTCTTTTGAATTTTTCGTCCAAGTCTATCTAGTTTATCTTCTACTTCTGGTATGCGTAGATCTTCAATAAGCTGCTGCCATGTTGGTATGCTCATATTGTTCTCCTAAAACGGTATATCATCAACGATTGGTGTAGGGTTTGTATCTACTGTTTCACGTGAAACATTTGGTGGTGGTGTGCCACCTTGTTTCTCTGCCCTCTTGAGGGATAGATACTTCTTACCATTCTTGTCTGTTGAACGCCATCCTGCAATGCGGTGGTTGTCATCTATTGGCCCAGAGTAGTGCGGCTGCTTGTTATCATCAGTCGCATCTTCATTGCCATACATAACGCCAACACGCTCGAACACTACAAGCACATCACGACCTTGCTGGTCTTTGTCTTGTATGATGGCAACCTGTTTGTTGTTGCCATCTTTGTCTAGCTTGCCAGTAAGCAATAGGTTTTGTGATTCAAAGGGTGCGTGAGCCGCACCCCTATTTGTATTATCGTAGTCCATTACCATGTTCCTTCATCGTTTGGGTTGATGTGTTGTACTTTACCCTTTGGTGCTTTGCTTGCTTCATTGCCATCATCATCTTCTGATGGTAGGCCAAGGGCTGATTGCAAGCCGTACCGCTTGGCATATGTAATGCCGCTGCCCATCTTCTGTGGGTCAGCTGGGTCTTTGGATCTGATGGGTGTGCGTGATGTACGTTGCTCACCAGATGGTGCATGTATTAGTACGGTACGCACAAACGTCATGCCAGCATCACCATTGAACTCAAAGTCAATCTCTTGTGTGAAGCAGATGCCAAACTGTGTAGCTTCGTTAGCCGCACTTATGACAGCTTCAAGCGAAGCATAGCTGCTTTTGAAGTGTGGGTTCTTTGAATCCTTGCTGGCTGATACTGCCAGCTTCTGGAACTCAAGCAATGCTTCAGCCATGTTCTTGGCTTGTGGTTTGTTTTCTTTCTTCGTTGTCATGTTATGCCTCCTTGTTTACAACGATGCGGCATGCGCCGCGCTTGTCACGCCGCACTGCCAGCAGATCACAGAACACTTCGCGTTCATCATCCCTGATTAGTGAGCGTAATTCTTTCTTTGCAGATTCATTAGCCTTGGCTGAATCTACAGTGTTAATGTACTCATGTGCCATTGCAATAAAATGATTGTCACTGCTAGCATCACGTGCTTTGAGGTTATTGATTGCAACAGATGACCAATCAATCTTCCATGTATCGATGTCATGGCTTGGTTCTGTGTCTGTAGTCACACACTGCCAGAATTTCTGACAGCGTTTGATGACTGGCTTGAACCAGCTTTCACTGTAGTCTACAGAACAGTACCCAATATCATTACCAAAGATTGCTGACAGGTATGCTTTATCAATATGTGACAGTGTCATGTACAGCTGTATCTGCGGCATGTAAGAATCAAGCATGTCGTTAAGTGACTTCATGCTGCTTGTATGTTTGCACTCTAGTATAGTTTGCTTGCCCTCTTCTGAGTGAGCGATAGCATCGATGGTGCCTTTGAATGGCACACCGCCAATGACACGCTGCACTTCGACCTGTGTCTGTTCGATGGTGTGACCTGTATCTTTACAGAACCAATCGATGTTGAACTGTTCGGTGAATGACCCCAGCTGCACACGAAATATGTGGCTTAAATCTTCTGGCTGTTTGCGTCCAGTCTTGACTAGCCACAGATCATGCCAGTTGCCTTGCATGATATTGTATAGATCAGATCCACCAATGAATCCTTGTCTGTTCATATTTGCCTCCTGTTATGAACTGCATTATTGCACACGATTGTAAGAAATACAAACGGTTATTTCATTCGTAGTGATGCAATGGTTTTGTTGACTATGCCTTGCACATCTATGGGTTGACCCATCTTTTCCTTTCTAGTTACAAAATACTTCAAGGAAAAGATTGGGTCTTTGTTTTGTGACAGTCGATAATCGAGCAGCTGATTGGCATCTTGCTTGAATGATTCTAGCGTGTAGCCAAGATCAAGCAGCTGCTGTGCCAATGTCTCCTGCCGCATGTCCCATCTGAACGAGGATTGGACTTTGCGGCCTTGCCATTTGTCATCAACCAGTTGTCTGTAGATATAACAAAGCTGCCTAGCTTCTGGAGTTGTCAAAGAAGTCTGCCTTGTTTTTCAGCCGGAACCATAACACGTTGGTTTCTGCCGCTATCACCTTTGCGCTTTTCACCTGTGTAATCAATCAGCCCTTTGCGATAGAGTGCAGCGTATCTGGCTGTGACTGTAGAGTATCGGTCAATGCCATGATGTACAGCCATGTATCGAATTACTTCATCTGATATACATCCGCTGTGATATGTGCGGATTGCATCTAACACAAGAGTTTCGAGCCTGTTAGGTTCAATACTTTCAGCAGCTTCAACACTTGTGCTTGGGGAATCTTTTCTGTATAGTTCGTATGATTCAGTCATAATGCCTCCTATGACTTGGTTGTAAGAAGAAAAACTGTCGGCTGGATTTTACTTCCCAGTAATCCAGCCGACTATTTTTTCTGCTAAAGGATTACTCACTTCGATACATATGAAATGCGGCCCGGTCTTTTGTTTCAGAAGATACAAATCAGATGGCTGATTCTTATGTGTTGTTGTGAGTAATCCGAAGCCTCGGCCTGTTGCTTGATACTTTGATTCAGCAATCAGAAATCCGTCTTTGGTTTCGATCTTGATGTCACCTTGAAAGTCTCCACCCAGCTGTCCTGAGAGAGGTTGGCGATTCGCTTTGGCACCGTTTTCTTTGAACCAGTTGACCCACCATCTTTCATGGTAGCTGCCTTTATTGCGCTGAGATGTTCCCATCCGTGATCCCCCAAACAATCCAGACACCAAATATTATTAGCACCTGTAATGACATAGTAAGAAGTAACAGTTTTGCAGTGATGACACTCAGCCGCATAACCAGTTTTATTTTGTTTTGATTTCGATCTTCGCTTCGAGGGCATGTATCCATGTTACCAATAAGTGATGTGATGGAAATCGCTTTTGTCTTTCTAGCTTGTGAATAAAAGAAGGTTCACAACCCATCAGAAAAGCTAGTTCTTCCTGTGAAATACCGCGCTGTTTACGGATAGCTCGTAGATTATCTACGGCATCTGTCCAAATATCATTTACGGTTTTCACTGGATGTGATTGCATCCATCACTTTCCTTGCTGTTGACAATCGTAAATCCTTACCAGCACGTGTTCGATAGTATGTGCTGGTAGGCACATTTGCTTTGCGGAAAGCGGCAATGATAGATAGGTTTCTATCTGTTGCCGCTTTTATTAGTTGGTCTAGGTAAGTAATCATGCAGTAAACATACTGCATTTATGCAATCAATGGCAACCCTAATTCGTTGCATACTTGCCTCAGCTGGGTAAGCCAGTTGACATCACCTAGTTTTGACTTGGCTTTTTGTTTGCCAACCATAACTGTGGTGTGATCTTTGTAGATAGCATCGCCTATCTGTACGAAACTCTTTGGCGTGCATTCAGATGCCATCAAGTAGTACATGTAACGTGCATTGTATATGCGAGACTGTTTACGATTTGATATAAGCTCATGCATACCAACGCCAGTTACTTTGCTGACTGCTAGTTGTATCTCTTTTAGTTTTGGGTAGTCATTCATCATTACCTCCATGCGGTTCTGTGTTATCCGCATATTCAAAATGATCTGCGACCATTTGTAAATTGTGATTACAACGCTGTAGTATTTTATCGTAGGTTGTTTCAGGATCTCCAGCATAAGCACCAGCATACTGTGCGTTGTATAGTTGTATGAGTTCAAGAATTTCAGACCTTAGTTTCATTGCTTGCCTCCCATATATCCATTTCAAAGAGACGAAAGTTTTTATGTGTATCTGTTTCGTCCCAAAGTTGTTGGAAGATTTCGCAAGCCAACTCCTTGGCTTGCTCTTCGTTATGTGCAATGACTTCGATTTTTCGTTCACAGCTGCCTGTTATATCTATCGCCCAAACTTGGTTAGCCATTTGATTTCATCCTCGAAGTAAGTGCTTGTCAGTTTGCTGTTCGTCATGGATTCGTTGTCTTGCATCTCAGCATGTTGCTCGTCAAGATGACGAGCCTCCCATGCCTGAGTTGCACGATCCATGAATAAATCTTTCTTGAAGTTTGGATTTGTCTTGGCAAGGTGTTCAGCTGCCTCGACAATATCACTTGGATGATGCATGAGTGGGCCGAAGAAGTCGGCAACAAAATCAAACTGTTGTTTAGTAAATTTAGGTGCAGTCATTACGCAATCTCCCAGTTACCTTTGGCAATAGCTTTGGATACAATCCCCTCACGCAAACGCTGTGTGTTTGCCGGTGATTTGTTATCCTCTGTATGTGATGACCAGTAGGTCAAGGCATTGTACAACGCCCATTTGTTGTGACCCAATGCTTGACTATCATTACGCCAGCATACCATCAGATCATCAAGCCGCTTCTCATTCCATTTGAATGTGCTTGTGTTGTTGTTGATGCGGCATACTTTGTGCTTGAAGAAATCCTCTGCCATCTGGTCACTGACATGGGTACGCTTCCAGTTGAGGTATTGTTCTTTGCTCTGGAAGAACCCATCAAGCGCAGCTTGTAGTTTGCCGGCACTTGCTTTGACATTGATGTTGGCTGTGTGCTTTTGCCATGTCTTTGCGACAGAGTATTGACTAACCATACCATTGAGGCAGATCAATCGCAGCCCTTCAGCTGACTGCTGAAATGCCCATGAGCCATCGTATGAGTTGAAGAATGTAAGTTGGAATACAATGGTGTCACCGACAGCTGGCTCGATTGTCAGGTCATTGAACCTGATGATGCCGCGCATCTTTGCGCCATTATCAAAGACATTGACCTTGTGGTCATAGTCATTCGATATGCCTGATGCAGCAACAGCCTCGAACACTGAGTTGACAACATCATCGTGCTTGATTGCTTTGTATTTAGAACCATGCACACCAAGCACTTGATTGGTATCGGTGCGAACAATCGCACGTGCCATACTTTCTGGCACTGGTGTGTCATCTGTATGTATTGATGAAGCATACAGATTGCATGTGTCGATTGGAAATGACCATTCGTTTTCAGTTTGAATGGCGAAGTTTGTTGTAGATAAATCGTTCATGATTGCCTCCTTTGTATCTACAATGTAGTGCATTATTGCACCAAGGTAAAGCTATTTATTCAAGTTATCTTTAATGGCTACAAATAATTCATAGATAAAGAAGCCATAGCCTACTGTGCCAAGAATGGTTGATAGAATAAATACGATCCAAAATAAATCCATGTTTGCCTCCATAAAAAATGATTCGATTTCGTTCAGCGCATCTTCACTGTTGTTACGATTACTCTATTGAAGGGGTGCACAATTCAAACACAAAAAGAGGCTCGCAGAAGGGAGAATATCTGCGAGCCGAGTGGGAGAAACGTCGAAAGGTTATGTAGCCTAGCCCCGAAGGGCTAGGCCAAGGCTGCTATGCAGCCTTGAATCTTTTGCGGAGTTCAGCTGATCTTTTAGAAGATACTGGACTCTGCGGCTTGTTAGCCTCTGTGAATGTATCACCAGTGCATTGCTCGAAGGCTGCCTTCATCTGTTCGATGAAGCTGTTGAGGTATGTAATCTCATTGGTAAGATTGTCCATACGCTCGGCGATACGGTCAAGTGCAATGTCATCGAAGTGCAATGCGCCACGCACCGCACCATACTTGCGACAGATGAGAAGTGTATCATCAGTGCCTGTCTCGTCAGCACCAGCGATAGTGACACCATCTTCTTCGAGATCTGCGATGTCTTTCTCTTTTGAGTGGATGAGCCACTTTGCTTGCTCAACAGCCTTACGAGTTATGTTCTTTGTGAGATATATTGAAGAGCGATCTCCTTGTGGGAACACTGAATCGAAGCCTGAAGCGAAATGGTTAGTAATCTTGCTCATAGGAACCTCCTTTGGAGCTACAGTGCAGGGAATAACCCCTGCGGTAGATAGGCAAGGGCTGTGCCACAGAGGGCAGATCAAACCTCCTCACGGTTCTGGCAAAGCCAGAAGTGGTGCGGAGGACGGTTTGACAGCGCAGCGTCTGCACGCTGGGGTGCAGCATGCAGACTATCCGCAGGGGGGAGGCCCAAGCTGTAGAAACGAAGGAACGGTTGCTGTGACAAGACGCACAACCAGAGAGCAAAGGGCGGAGATGAAGTGTGACCACAAGGAGGCGTTCCTGTGAGTGCTTGTGAGTGCTTGCTCTCGCTTGTGCGTTGACAAGCGGTGGCGAAGGAGTGTAAAAGGGGGGGATCTAGGGGGGGTTCAATGATTAGTGAGGATGTGTAGATGGCTAATAAACAGCTTGCAGTGACCAGCAAACAAGCGCGGCTGGTTGATACTCTCGTAGCAACAGGATGTAGCATCAAAGAAGCCGCGCATGAAGCTGGATATGCAAGCGGTGAGAGTGGGAGAGTGACAGCCAGTAAGGCTTTGCGGTTGCAGCATGTGCAAGCGTATATGATGCAACGAGTGGCTGAGAGTTTAGGTATCAACGCTACGACTGCCGCTGCACGGCTAGTGCAGCTTGCTCAGGGTGCCAAGAGTGAGTACGTACAGCTGGAAGCGAGCAAGGATATCCTAGACCGTGCTGGGTTCAAGGCACCCGAGCGTCACATGCACATGCACGCTGGCGACATTACGGTGAGCATTGACTTGACATAGCGGTGTGGCCCCAAAAACTGCAACGTCCACCCCTCGACCCCGTCCTTCTCTCTTGCAATTCCCATCAGAACTCTGTAGCATATATGCATCATGCGAATATTTATATTGTTACTTTTGTTTCCGTTTGTTGCATCTGCCAGCTGCTTTGATGATTTGCAGTCTATGGGTTGGCGTGTAAAGGAAGTGCAATCTCCTTCTGGCCTTTGTTCTATCGATGAAGCTGTGCGTTTATACGCTACTGACACAACAACCTTTTATCCTTCTGTTTTATTATCTTGTTCAACAGCAAAAGATGTTGGGATGTGGGCAAAATATATTTCTGCCAAAAGGGTTGATAATGTTGGTGGGTATGTTTGCCGCAAGCAACGCAGTAGTATGTTTCCAAGCCAGCACAGTTTTGGCAAAGCTATAGATGTTACGGCTATTGATGGTGTGCCAATATCAAAGGATTGGCAATCTGCATATAAAGCTGGCTGTAAATTTTTTAATACTGTATTAACTCCAATGCATGATTCATTGCATCACGATCATTTGCATATGGACAATGGATATGGTTACAGTTGTTTATTTGATATTGTGCGTTGAATTTTTTTTATAGATATGCTTAGAGTTCAACATGGCTAATCCTATTTCACTCGAAGCTATGCTCAAAGATATGAAACTGCACCATCAGTTTTATATTCGAGGTGTTATAAACTCTATGCTTCCAGAGTTTATTAATGGCAGTGATAGAGTTATCTCAGAAAATAATATATCTGGTGAAGCTATTGAACTAATGCGCGGCATGGTCAATGATCTTGTACCTGACTTTATTAACAAGGAAGAAGGCTTTGTTGGTTCATTTGGTTATGATGACATCAATAAAAAATATAACCTTGGTAATTTAATGCGTAGGCCGGGGTTTGATGTGCAGTCTTTTGAAGAGCAGGTAAAGACCAGTCTTGGTACATTTGATGTGTACAAAGAAAATGGTCAAATAGTTATTAAGGATAGATACGATTTCCCTGAAGTTGGTGAATGGAAAGAGTATTCAGACCTTAAAACATTTATGGATTACTTCGATGCTATCCGTAAGCAACCTCGTAAAGCGCAATATTTTGGCGCACGTTTCATCGGCGAAAGAATTATGCATGATGCAATGGACACTAACCTTGCTGTTAATATTGCAATCCCTTCAGAGCCACAAACTGTAGACATAGACTATGATGATGACATTGAACCTGATGCACCTACCTTTATGCTTGAAGGGCCGATGACAAACAAACGCGCTTATTTATGGAAAACATTTACAAATATGTTTGTTTCAGAAGCACAGGCAGCTGAGAGAGAAGTTGTTCTTCCTAAGCCAAAACCAGCAAAACAAATGGAAGTACCTATGTCACGCAGAGCAATGCAAGATAAGCAGTTATCTATGAGCGTTGATGCAGAGAGTGCGTAATGGCAAAGTCACCAGCATGGACAAGGAAAGCCGGACAGAACCCCAGCGGTGGTCTCAACGCCAGAGGTCGCGCATCTTACAAAGCGCAAACAGGCGGAACACTCAAAGCACCAGTAAAGTCAGGCGACAACCCAAGACGAGCTAGTTTCCTAGCAAGAATGGGTAATATGAAGGGGCCGGAAAAAGATAGCAAAGGCAGACCAACACGTTTGTTATTATCTTTGAGAGCGTGGGGTGCATCTTCTAAAGCCGATGCAAAAGCAAAAGCCAGAGCCATTAGCAGAAGAAACAAGGCTAAGAAAGGTAAAGCATAATGTTTAGTAAATTACTTTCGGATCCACAATCGCGTACAGCTCTAAAAAAATTTATGCAAGCTGCTGCACTTTCTAAGTATTCTTCATTGCCTGATGCGCCTGATGCGCCTGTTGCAAAAGCAACACTGTCTACCAAAACACAATCTAATCTTCAAAAAAAGAAAAAGAAAAAGGTGCAGCCTACAGGCATGATAATGTCTGGTACAGGCAGCAAAAGTAAAACAAGAAGTTTGATAGACCCAATGTAAGGAGATCGCTATGCCTATGGGAAAAGGGACTTACGGTTCAAAGAAAGGTCGTCCACCGAAGAAGTCAATGCTAAGTGCAAAGCAAAAAACTTTGCCAGAAGCATTGAAGAAAAAGATTATGAAGTCGAAAGCAGGTAAGGCCTAACCATGGCAGTCAATGCAGCTGGTAACTATACAAAGCCCGGCATGCGTAAGCGTTTGTTCCAGCGTATAAAGGCTGGTGGCAAAGGCGGCAGTCCGGGGCAATGGTCTGCGCGTAAAGCGCAGATGCTTGCTAAAGCCTATAAAGCCAAAGGTGGGGGATATACATCGTAATGGCACGTGCGCCATCGCAAACATCCTTGATGAGATGGACAGGTCAGAAGTGGCGTACCAAATCTGGCAAGCCATCAACGCAAGGCCCAAAGGCTACAGGCGAAAGATACCTGCCTTCAGCTGCCATCAAGGCTATGAGTAGCGCACAGTATGCTGCTAGTAGCAAAAAGAAACGTGAAGATACTGCCAAAGGCAAACAGTTTTCAAAGCAGCCCAAAGCCGCAAGGCGTATAGCCAAGAGGTACAGATGAGTTTTCTTCATACGTTGAAGATAGAAGAACGTGAAGTTTTGCGTAGAGTGGTGAAGAAAGTCCACCTTGTTCACCATCCTAAAGAGTTTTGCACCGACTATGAAGCAGACAAACTAATAGCTTCTATAGGGCCGGAAACTATTGAACGCATGATAAAGTTTGGCAGGGATCAAAAGGTTGACCAAGTTTAAGTACAAACCAGACGGTGATGTTCTTAAATCATTTATGAAAGATGATAGTTTCTTTCGTGGCCTACGTGGGCCAGTAGGCTCTGGTAAATCCGTTGGCTGTTGCGTTGAGATATTCCGCAGAGCCTTACAACAACAAAAAGGACAAGATGGCAAGCGGCGCAGCCGCTGGGCTATTATCCGTAATACTAATCCACAGCTAAGAACAACCACCATCAAGACATGGCTTGACTGGTTCCCCGAAGCTGAATGGGGAAAGTTCTTATGGTCAGTTCCATATACACACTGGATTAAACAAGGTGATCTGGAACTCGAAGTAATCTTCCTAGCCCTCGACCGTCCAGAAGATGTGAAGAAACTTCTCTCCCTTGAGTTAACTGGCATCTGGATCAATGAGGCTAGGGAGATACCCAAGTCTATTATCGATGCATGCACTATGCGCGTTGGTCGCTTTCCTTCTATGAAAGATGGCGGTTGTACATGGACAGGCGTGATTGCAGATACCAATGCACCAGAGGAAGATCATTGGTGGCCTATTATGTCAGGCGAAGTGCCGATACCAGATCATATTCCAAAAGAAGAAGCTAAGATGTTAGTAAGGCCAGACAACTGGCTATTCTTTACACAACCTTCTGGCATGGTTGAAAGCAAAGATCAGGATGGCAATGTGCTTGAGTATTTGCCTAATGATGTAGCTGAGAACAAAAACAACATGCGTACTGATTACTATCCAAACATTGTACAAGGTAAAACAAAAAGCTGGATAGACGTTTATGTAATGAACAAGCTAGGTGCAATACAGGATGGCAAGCCTGTATATTCTATGTTCGCGCCAGATGTACATATTGCAAAAGAGGAAATACCCACTGCCTCTGGCATGCCTGTATTTGTAGGCGTTGACTTTGGACTTACACCAGCTGCTGTGTTTGGGCAAAAGGTTCGAGGTAGATGGCTCATACTGCAAGAAGTTGTTGCTTTTGATATGGGTATTGTAAGGTTTAGTGAGGTGCTTCGTGTTGAAATAGCGTCTCGTTATGCTGATTGTGAGATAAATATAATTGGAGATCCAGCTGGCGACTTCCGCGCACAAACTGATGAATCAACACCTTTTCAGATACTGCGTGGCTGTGGCTTGAAAGCAAGACCAGCACATTCAAATGATGTGTCCTTGCGCCTTGAAGCTGTCAACGCACCCCTTAATAGAATGGTTGAAGGACAGTCAGGCTTTCTAATTGATCCAAGATGCCGTACACTCATCAAAGGTTTTGAGGGTGGGTATCAGTATAAACGTATGCAGGTATCTGGTGAAAGGTTTGATGACAAGCCTGAAAAGAACCACTTTTCACATATACATGATGCATTGCAGTATTTAATGATGGGTGCTGGCGAAGGTAGAAATATCTTGTCAAACATGTCAAATATTTCTAAACCTTTTCAAGCAAAGATGGAGTTTGACGTATTTAGCAGGAAGCCAAAACAAAAGCGTCAAGGTCTTTGGGCAAGAATGTAAGGAGCAAGATATGTGTACTTCATCAATAATGAAGCCTATCGTTAAGATTACTAGAGCGTTAACAGGTGTTAGCAAGCCAAAGCCACCGCCAAAGCCACAAGCAGCTAAAGATGAAGAAGAAGAAAAAGATATTCTTCAAAAAGAAATGATGGCTGAAGAGGAATCAAAGCAGAAAGAAGAGCGTCAAAAAAGATTGCAAGATCAGATTAGACGCAGAAAAAGAGGCGGCGCAGGTCAAAGATCTTTAATAACAAGTCAAGCTGGTGGCGTTGGCTACCTTGATGAGACAGTCTAATGGAAAAATCAGCACTCAGAATGTTAGAAAAATTTCAGAAAGCAAAAACTAACAGAGTGCTTTTTGAATCTTTATTTGAAGAATGTTATGAATACGCAATGCCAATGCGTCAGAGCTTCTTTTATGAATCTCCGGGGCAGCGTAGAGATGACAAGATCTTTGATGAAACAGCTGTTGTTGGTGTGCAAGAGTTTGCGTCACGCCTTCAATCTGGTCTTGTTCCTAACTTTGCACGTTGGGCTGACTTGCTTGCTGGCAGTGAAGTGCCAAACCAAAGTCAGGATGAAATTAACAACAGCTTAGATCAGGTGACGGATTATGTTTTCGAGATTATCCAAAACTCTAATTTTGGGCAAGAAGTGCATGAATCATTTATGGACTTGGCTGTCGGTACAGGCATCTTGCTTGTTGAAGAAGGTGATGCAGTTAATCCAGTACGCTTCAATGCTATTCCATTACCGAGTGTATATCTTGATACAGGCCCGGATGATAAGATTGACCATGTATATCGCCAACGTTCTCTTAAGTATGAAGAGATCCCTATCGCTTATCCAAAGGGAAATATTGGAGAAAAAACGCAAAGATCGATAACAACAAACCCTGATGCTAAGGTTGATATTGTTGAGATTGTATGCCGTAACTATTCAAAGCCTAATCAAGATTTGTTTGATTTCTTTGTTATTAATATTCCTGATAAAGAAATTATCCAGCAGGATCAGTTCTCAGGCACAGGCTCTAATCCATTTGTATGTTTCCGCTGGTCAAAAGCTAGTGGTGAGATTTATGGACGTGGCCCTCTAATCAATGCGTTGTCTGCTATTAAGACAACAAACCTTACTATTGAGCTTGTGTTAGAAAATGCACAGATGGCTATCTCAGGCATCTATCAGATGGATGATGATGGTATTATCAATACAGATACAATCAATCTTGTCCCCGGCACAATTATCCCAAAAGCTATGGGTTCTCAGGGTTTGCAACCAATACGCAATGCTGGAAACTTTGATGTAGCCAATCTTGTGCTTGGTGATATGCGTAATAATATCAAACGCGCTTTGTATAATGATATGCTTGGTGATCCTAACAAAACACCAGCGTCAGCTACAGAAGTTGCAGAACGCATGGCAGATTTGTCGAGACGTATTGGATCTGCCTTTGGTCGTCTGCAAGCAGAAATGGTGCAACCAATACTTCAACGCGTTGTATATATCCTCAAAAAACAGGGACGTATTGAGTTGCCTACTATTAATGGCAGAGAGATCAAAGTTCGATCTACATCTCCATTAGCACAGGCGCAAGCGAATCAGGATATATCTGCAATCTCAAGATATTTGCAGTTGGTTGGTGGTACGTTTGGCCCTGAAGTATTGAATCTCCTAGTAAGCTCTGAAGATGTAGCTGTTCATTTAGCTAAAAAGTTTGGTGTTCCTGATACGCTGGTAAGAGATAAAGTGGATCGTGAGGCACTCATACAAGCAGCGCAACAAATGCAAGCGCAGCAACAACAGCAACAGATGATGGCTAGTGAGAATGTCCAACAATAGAATTGGTATAGATAATTTCCCACGGAAAATATCTGAAGATAATGAAATCTCTCTTAATATTAGGTCTTTGTTTAGAAGCCCTAGTGGAGAGCAGGTTTTAAAATATCTGCGTTCTATAACAATAGAAGCAGTAACTGGGCCAGCTGCAAGTGATGCCGAACTACGGCATCTTGAAGGGCAGCGGTATATCGTAGGTCTTATTGAAAGACGTATTAAACATGCAGAAAAGGTAGATAAAAATGGATGAAGCAGACAATGTGGAGGTAGCAGAGGCTACAGAAGCACCTGTATCCACACGACCCGAATGGTTGCCTGAGAAGTTTGAATCACCAGAGGCTATGGCAAAGTCCTATGGTGAGCTTGAATCTTGGAAAGGCAAGCGTGAAGATGACCTTCGTAATGAAATAATCAGCCAGATGGAACAGGAGGCGTACTCAAGCCGCCCTGCTACAGCTGGTGATTACGCCATGCCTGAAATTGTAGATGAAGAAATGGCTGTTGATAATTCTCTATTTCAATGGTGGACAAACCACGCATATGAAAATGGCTACAGTCAGGAAGAATTTGAGGATGGTATTCAACAGTTTAATGATGCATTAGAAGCAATGCAGCCGGATCTTGAAGCTGAAACAAAAGCCCTTGGTGATAATGCAGACGCTAGAATTGAAGCTGTAAGTCTTTGGAGCCAAAAGTTTTTTCCAGCAGAATATGAAGATGTTATCTTAGGCATTGGCACATCTGCTAAAGGCATAGAGATGATGGAGTTTCTAATGCAGAATGTTAAAGATGCATCTGTGTCTGGCGATGCTGGAGTTTCTGCTAGAACTACTGAAGATGACTTGCGTACAAAGATGCAAGACCCACGTTACTGGAATCCTGTAAAGAGAGATATTGCGTTTGTTAAAGAAGTCGATGAAGGTTTCTCACAGCTTTATCGCTGAGTGTCCAGTTGAAGGTGTGCAGATAGTCGATGCTACTGTAGAGCATGCTGGCTATCTGCAACACCGACTGAGGCCATCTGATGCAAGAGAGTGTTTGATTGCTGGTGTTTCTACATGGAAAGCATTGCATGAACCTCTGCGTGATAAGTACGGCAAAACATGGACAATATTAATTGATGATGAGCCATGCGCTATGTTTGGCACGTCAGATATGACAGATCGTGAAGATTTGTTATGTGGCTGCATATGGTTATTAGGCAGTCATTTATGCGAAGAAAAGCCTATAGCTTTTTGCAAAGCCACAAAATACATTATGGATTCCTTACTTTTAGACTATGACATACTAGAAAATCTTGTGCCAGTAGACCATGAAAGGACAATTAAATGGCTTACTTGGCTTGGGTTTTCTTTTGCAAAGAAGCTCACAATTATAAATGGTTATCAATGTGTACGTTTTGTGCGTTGCAATAGTCGTTTAGATGTGGCATGGAGTTAATATTACGGCCTGTTTAATCTGACAGCCTCGATATGAGATAACTGGATGAGGAATAAAACGGACAACCGTTGGTGTAGTGAAACTTTAACAAAGGACTGAGTAATGGCTAATACAATCGATCAAGCCTTTATCAAGCAGTTCGAGATTGATGTTCACCTTGCATATCAGCGCATGGGTTCTAAACTCCGCAATACTGTTCGCACCGCTGGTAATGTTCGTGGCAATGTTGTTCGCTTCCAGAAGATTGGTACTGGATCAGCTAACACAAAATCTCGTAACGGTAACGTAACCCCAATGGAACTCGTGCATACCAATGTCGAGGCGACTATGGAAGATTTCTATGCGCCAGAATATATTGATAAGCTGGATGAGTTGAAAACCAATATCGATGAGCGTCAAGCTGTGGCTCAATCAGCTGCTGCTGCTCTGGGTCGTAAGACTGATGAGATCCTGTATACAGCAATGGATTCAGGTGCAAACTCAACTCAGATCCACGACACAGGTTCTGCTCTTGAAAAAGCCGATCTTCTTTCATTGTTTGAAACCTTTGGTACTGCAAACATTCCAGAAGATGGTCAGCGTTATCTTGCCATGCATCCAAAAGGATATGCAGATTTGTTCCTCATTGATGAGTTTGCCTCATCAGATTATGTGGGCGAACAGAACCTGCCATTCGCTGGCGGCATGACAATGAAAGAGTTCTTAGGCTTTAAGATCTTCTCAACATCAGCAATTACAGCTGGTAAGAACATGGCTTATCACTCAACTGCTGTTGGTCTTGGCATCAACTCTGATGTTCAGACAGAGATCAACTATGTGCCTGAGAAGGCTGCTCACCTCGCAACATCAATGATGTCCATGGGTGCTGTTGTTATTGATGACAACGGTGTCTATGAAGTCCTTGATAACAATTAAGAAGGAGTAAGAGAATGGCTTTTTCTGCATCAGGTCTTACTCGTATGTCAGGTGGTGGTGGTCATAGCCTTTGGTTCTATGATTCAACAGATGCCATGACTGCTGTACGTGTATCTGGTTATTTTAATAATGCTGCTAATATGCTTAATGTTGGTGATGCTATCTTTGTTTTAGATAGCGATGCGCCTACATTGAGTGTAGCTCTTGTCTTATCAAATACTGGTTCAGTAGTTGATATTTCAGATGGCACAGCAATTACTGTAACTGATACCGACTAATAGGAGTGGGGGGCTGCGGCCCCCCATTACGCAATGCCAAGTGTAGCTAATTCAGATATTGATATTGCATCAAGGGCATTGATACTTATCGGTGCTGAACCTATAACGTCTTTTACAGCTTCAAGCACTGAGGCTATTGTTGCTAATGCTGTTTATGAAGATATTGTAAGAACAACTCTTTGTTCTAGTAGATGGCGTTTTGCTACAAATCAAGCACAGCTTAATCTTTTAACTAACGCTCCATCAGGTAGATATGATCGCGCACATCAACTTCCTGCTGATATGCTTATGCTTCATGCTATTACTGTTAGCGATGCTATTATTGAATATAATGTTTATGGCGATAAGGTATTCAGCAATTCATCAACCAATGATATTTTGATAGCTGATTATGGTTTTCGCGCTTTAGAGCAAGACTTCCCATCCTACTTTACAACTGCTTTACAGTTTGCATTAGCAAGCTCATTTGCACTTGCTATTGCAAGAGATGAGCAACTATCAACCATTCTTGAATCAAAGGGTGGGCAGCTTCTTCAGCAAGCAAAAACATTAGATAGTCAGCAGCAAACAACACGTAAACTGGTTACTTCGAGGTTTATTACTGAAAGGCGAAGTTAATGGCGAGGACTAGAATACCGCTAAACAACTTTGTTTTTGGTGAAATAAGCCCTTCTTTGACTTCGAGGGTAGATTCAGCAATCTACAATCAGTCTGGGCAATCTGTGAAAAATGTGTTTATTCGTGCAGAAGGTGGCATAATTAATCGCCCCGGAACCAAAAGACTTCACAATTTTTCACAAAGCTATTCACAGCCAAGCGCAACAATTACCGTAACTGACTATGCCAACATTGCTGTTGGTACGCAGCTATCATTTATTTTAGATGGTGGCACTAAAGCTGTTCTTGAGTTTGAGACTTCTAGTGCAGATGCGCCAAGTTCTAATATTGGAAACAAATATTTTGTAAGAGCTTTTACAGATAACAATACAACAGCTGACAATATATTTACTGCTCTTAATGCTATATCTGGACTTACATCAACTAACCCGGCTGCCAATGTTGTTACTGTGACAAGAGATGGTACAAGTATAAAAAACCTTACTGTAACCACATCTGATTCAACGCGCCTTGCTGTAACTGATTTTTCTGTTGTTACACAAAAAATAAGGCTTGAGCCGTTTATCTTTTCTAGTGATGAAAAGTATGTATGTGCTTTTAGCTCTGGTAAGATTGAGATATTTCGAGTTAATGCAGATGGGTCATTTAATTCGTTGTCGGCAACATTAACAGCTGATGTTGATTCAGCTGCTTTGCCATTTACAGATAGTAATTTACAAGAGTTTACTTACGCACAATCTGGCGATTTTATGTTTATTGCTCATAATGATTTTATGATCCGTGAGTTAGTTCGCACAGGTCTTACTTCATTTGAAGTTAGAACATTTGAGTTTGATATAGCAGCTGATGGTAATAAAAAATTACAGCCGTATTATAACTTTCAAGGTTCTGGTGTAACAATTACTCCATCACATACATCTGGAAATAGTCGGACTTTTACAACAAGTGCTGCATATTTTAACGCATCACATGTTGGCACAAGTTTGTTAATACATGATACACAAGTTGACATTACAGGATTTACTGATTCACAAAATGTCACAGGAAATATACAAGGAACAATACAGCAGCAGCTTGATTTTGATTCTCTAAACACTACAGAAGGATCAAATAAAGTACATGTTGTTATGCCGGATCATGGGTTGTCTGCTGGTGATAGCATTGTAATTTCTAATGCTGGTGCATTAGGTGGAATTAATAATGGTAATATAAATGGCACAAGAACTATTGCGACTGTATTAAATCGTAATGAGTTTGATTATACAGCTGGTGGCTCTGCGTCATCTACTGCAACAGGTGGCGGCAATCCCACTATAAGTAGTGTGGCAGCTACTACTGATTGGTACGAACAATCATATAGTGCATTAAGGGGCTTTCCAGCTGCCGTAACATTTCATGAAAATAGGCTTTGGTTTGGCGGCACACCTTCTCAACCAAGTGGTATATGGGCATCTGCTACTGGTGAGTATTTTAATTTTGATGTTGGCGAAGGTGATACACCAGACGCTATCGATATTGAAGTTGCTGTTGGTGTAACTAACTTTATCAGACATCTTGTATCTAATCGTGATTTACAGGTGTTTTGTAATCAAGGCGAGTTCTTCTTGCCAGCGTTTCAGGATCAGCCGATTACAGCATCTATAGCTAAGGTTTCTGAACAAACGCCATTTGGTTGTAGTTTTGTAAGACCCACATCTTTAGATGGTGGTACATTGTTTGTGCAAGCTACAGGCACAGCTGTTCGTGAATACATATTCAATGATAGCGAAGCTGCTTATACAACTAATATGATTTCGATACTTTCATCTCATTTAATATCCAGCCCCATTCAGCTAACTAATGTTAAGGGTTCGCTTGATAGGCCGGGTGCATATGCTTTCTTTCTTATGGATACAGGTGAGATAGCTGTGTTCTACAGTATACGTTCCGAAAAACGTGCTGGCTGGATGCGTTGGGCAACAGAGGGTGCATATCATTCTGTATGCGCTGTTGATGAAAGTTTGTTTGGTGTAACTGTTAGAGATGATGGTTCTGGTACAAACAAGTTTTTTCTTGAGCAGTTTGACAAAGATTTAAACATGGACTTCTCAGATACATTTGATGGCGCAGCTGGTGTCTTTGATGTATCTAGCCATTTTGCTAATGGTGCTGTAGTAGATGTTATTGATGATACTGAGTATCTTGGGGCATTTACTGTTGCTGGTGGCAATGTAGATGTTAGTGCTGTTAAATTATCTGTTAAAACACAAATAGGTTATAAGTTTTTACCAGAGTTAAAAACGAATCCTATTGATTCATTACAAGCTCCGGGTGGTGTTTTGACAGGTCGTCCTCGCAAAATAACTAATGTTATATTAGATTTGCAGGAAACATTAAGCATATCTGTGAATGATACGAATATGATTATTCGTGATGTTACTTTTGATCCGGCAGCATCAAGAGAACCATTTACAGGTAAGAAAGAGTTTCGTGGTTCACTGGGATATAGCAGAGATCCATCTGTAACTATATCTCAGATAGCACCACTTAACATGCAATTGAACGGTATGATAGTAGAGGTGACATTCTAATGTGGCAGTTGGCAGTAGCAGCTTTAGCAATCGGCACAGCAATGCAGGTAACTGGTTACGATCAGGCTGCAAGGGCTGAACAAATAAAGCAAGATGAGATTGCAAGACAAGCTAGGGAAAACAAACGGTTTATTCAGTTGCAAGCAGAGCGTGATTCAACATTACGTTCTCAAAGATACTCTGAGTTTTTGCGTAACTCATCAGCCATAGCTGGCTATAACAGACGTGGATCTGACAGATCTTTAAAGGCCATACAGAAAAAAGCACAAAGACAGACTGTAACAGAGTTGAAACAAGTAAGATTAGAAAGTCTGTTTTCTCGCACAAGACAAGAAACAAGAGCAAGATTTGCACAATTTGAAGGTCAGCAAGCAAGAGAGCTTGCAACACTGCAACAGTTTTCAGCTGTAGCTGATGCTGGTTATAAAGGTTATATGATCTATAAAACTTAGTAGGTTTATTTATTATGGCAGAAATTAAAGTATTCACACCTACAGAAACACGCCTTGGCCCAATAGGTATTGTGCCTATGGGCGATGGTGCTGTGCGTGTTGGACAGCAGATTGCCTCTATGGGCAAGCAGCTGCGCGATACTGCCTATCAAATTGGCTATGAAAACGAAAAGCAAAAGGGGAAAGAGGCTGCAACACTTGCCGCAATAAGTGCAAAAGATTCTACTGGCAAAATGGTATTTCCAGAGTTGCCAAGGGATCTATCTCCTGTTGCTCAAAAGTATTATGAACCTATTGCTAAAAAACGGTTCCTTGAAGCTGTATCACTTGAAGTTGATAGCGTCGCACAAAAACTTGCTTCTCAGCATGTAAGGGATCCTGATGGATTTGAAGAATCTTTTGATGAATATTTAAAACAAAATGTAAATACATCAGGCGATCTATCTCCTCTTGTTGAAAACATTGGTGCTATAACAAGCAAACAATACGCTCTAAAATTATTTAATGATCGCGTAAAGCAAGACAATAAGATTGCAGCATCAAATGCACTTGCTGTTTTTGAATCCCAAAACTCTAATCTAGAATCTATTGCAAGACAGCAAGGCGGTGCTGGTGCTGCTAAACAACTTTTGCAAAATCAAATTCAAGCCGCAGCAGATATAGCAGCTGAGTATCCTCAAGTTGGCGTTACTTTTGAACGCACAGCTATATCTGAAGCTAAATATATTTATGCAAACGGTTTGCTTACAGCTATTACAAATCGTGTGGCAGACCAGTTTGAAGGTGATGATCTAAACAGAAAAACACCATATCTTTCTAAAATATATAACGCATTGGCTGTTGCTGTAGGTGAAGGCAGCTTAGAAAAAATAGATTCAAAAACTAGATCTATTTTGGCTAGAGCTGGTTTTACAGAAGCTACGCTTAAAGATGCTGGCTTTGATGAGATTACTGTTCGGAATAAACTTGCATCTGGATTAACAAGAACGCAAGGAACGCTTGCTGAAATTTTTAATGGAGAAAAAGCGGAGCGAGCAACACAAGTTGCTATGCGTAATTTGAGTGACAATGCTTCTGTGTCACAATCAGATAGCAATAATATTATGTCTAATGTTTATGGCATTACAAGCGGTACTGATTTTGGTAATACAGCTGCACGTGCTTTAACACCGCCTACAAATGATATTGAGTTTCGTGCTTGGGAAAAGCAAACATTGCCATTTCGTGCTGTAATGTTTGAGCAAGCTGGCCCTTTGCCAAAGGTTGCTATTGATTATTTGGAAACTGTTTCTTCTATGCCAGCATCACAAATTGTTGGTGCTTTGAATATTTACGAACAGGCTACACGCTTTGTTAGAGGCGGTGGTGGACAAAAGGTTTACACAGAATTTATGCCAAGAGGGTTAGATAAAGATACGCAGGTTCTTTATGAAACACTTTTGAATGTTCGAGATACAGTTGGCAATGATGCAGTGCCTGAGTTTTTAAGTCAGTACAGAGAAACTCTTGCAAAGTATCCTGATAAGAATACAAGAAATGCGCTTATCAAAAGTGCATTAGGATCTGATAAATCAGCTGATGTTGCTGTAAGGCAGTTTATTTCAGACATTAATGATGACGCATCTGCTGATGAAGTAAATTTTTATGCATCTTATGTAGATGATTTGCTTCTTACTATGGATAAGAAGCAGGTTAAGAAGATACTAAAAACAGCCTCTGATTCTATTTTTAAAGATAGTAATTACCTGCATCCTGACATTGGCAGATCACAGTATGCACCAGAAGCAGCTTATCCAGATACTGCTAGGATGCAGATATTTGAAGATGGTGTTGGTAAACGGTTAGATTTACTTCCTGCTTTGCCCAATGGCAAACGTCCTACACTTGGTGAGGATGTGTTTCTTGTGCCTGATACAAGGGAAGGCACAGCTATGCCTGTGTATTTTCTTGTTGATAAAGATAGGATGCTGTTGCGTGTTAATGGCAAGCCTATGTCAGTTGGCAACCAATACGTAAGCCAAAAGATTATTGAGCATAATCAATCTGAGACTGCAAGGCTTACTCAAGAAGCTAATGAGGCTGCTGCACGTACACGTAAACTACAGGAGCAGTGGGATAGCGGTGCATATCTCACAGAATCACCATGACAGATTTAGGCCGTAGAGACTTTTTTATTGCTATACCTAATGAAATATCAGATGAAACCCCTGTCTCTTGGTATGAGGGCTGGAAAGCTAATGTTGCTTATAACAACATGCCTCTTATTGAACGTGTAGAAGAAGAGCGTTTATTTGGTAACACACCTGTAGATTCTACCTTTGATGTTGTGTCGAACATATCAGAGGATCTTCTTCCTTATTATGATGATCTTGTACGTGCAAAGAATCCACAGCATTTAGCATACTTAGAGGGCCGTGCTAGGACAGCTATAGAACGCCGTAGGAAGGCTGCTGATGCCCCTTTAACTGCACAGCTGGCTGGCGGTATCACAGATCCACTTACCCTGACTGTGTTCATTCCCGGCTTGAATTACATCAAACTTGGTAAAACTTTTACACAAGCTGTAACTAGGGCTGGTGGCGTAGGTGCTGGCTATGGCATTGCATCTGAGTTGCGCCGCGCACCATTTGCTGTGGCTGATGAGCCGGGTGAAAGCTATGCCAATGTAGCAGCTGCTACTGTGTTTTCAGCTGCTTTTGGTGGCATCATGAAAGGTGCTCCATATGCAAAGCCATTTTTTCAAAGCGGTGCCGCTAAAGTAAACAAGCTATTCAAGGGTGAAAAGATTGACCACATGACACCAACAGATAATGTGGGTGCGTTATCTTTAGATGATGGATACACACCAGCTAAAGGTGGTGACTATGATCCTGTAGTTAGTAATCCGTTGGGCAGTCCATCACAACGTGCAATGCAAAGAACAGATATACCTGATGATGTCAAAGAATTGTTTATGT
>VMHT01139371.1_pt1 | contig 28246 bp, 13 predicted proteins | sample 4693611 | NCBI WGS metagenome assembly VMHT01 (sample SAMN12280063, study PRJNA550983) | marine metagenome | isolation source: seawater sampled from same location over 5 years 0.02-0.2 micron viral filtrate | place: USA: collected off the coast of southern California halfway between the port... ... | reverse complement strand
TTATAATTAGTTTTTTCATTCTTTTATTTTAATTGTTATATCATGTGGCGCATATTCATTACCACCAAAATAAGGATATAGATAATACCTACGTATTAAACCCCAGTTACCCTCAGGTCTTCTACGTACAAGTGTAGTATCGTTATCTATTACTATTACATAATAAAACGTTTTTATATCAATTGTAGCGTCATAAATTACATCTGGTTCTATAGTTCTTATTGTAGCAGAGCTGTGTCTACCTTCTTCATGTCTTAACCAGCAAAGCTGTAATTCATTATTTATATACCTCCAGCCTAATCGTATAGAGTACTTTTGATGTCTTAAACCAAAATCACTCATGCCGTATATTTTATTTACATCGTGTTGGTTTTCTGGTATTTCACTTTCGTAATAAGCAAATTCGTCTAACTTAAACTGAAAAGTTATTTTTGAATTATCTGGGTGATTTAAAAAACTTCCTGAGCTATGTGATCCCGCTGGAATAGTATAAACTCTGAAGCCAAAATCGTCAACTTCTTTTGCACATGACACTAATAAAAGAAGTATCAAAAGTCTTTTCACTTATCGCTTATATTTAAAGGTTTTGTACTGTTTTCCTCCAAAAAATTTTTTTCTAGCTTTAATCTGCTCTTTAGCATCTTCTATAGCCTCGTTTTCAATACCAAAGTTCCACCTACTCCACCCAGCCCACATAAATGTTCTTTGCCACCACTTGTTTTGCGAATCCATTGCTTCTCTTATGTTCATTGTTTTTTCGTAAGCTCTATTTAAAGGTATATTTGTAGTACCTTCTATTATATTAGTTGTAGCACTCCAAACAGGGTTGTTTATGTCAAAAGTACTCATGTGTTCTATAATATCTTCTTTTTGAATAATGTCTCTTTCAGCGTATTTTAGTTTTCTAAATTTTATATCAACAGGTGGTGATAGAGACAATAACTGTTGCCAAGCCGGGTCTCTTGACCTTATAAAATCGCTTTTTTCTTTATTGTCTGTATATTTCATAGCAGTGTTTTTTAAAGTAGATATTACCGCTCCAGTAACACCTACACCCCTTAACAAACTGTCTAAAGTACCTTGAAGTATTCTTCCTTTTTTTCTAGCAACTAATTTTTCGTCTTCTTCATCTTCACCAAACATTATTGCAAAAAGCCCTGTTTGTAAACCATAAAATATTATATTTTGAGCAGCGCCGTAATAAAGTATTTTAGACAAATTAGCCATATCACTTTGCGATTGAGTTTTGTAAGGCGGTGATTTTCTTCTGTTAATTAAGTCTAAACCTGCTTTTTTTGTTATTCTAGCGTATTGAGACGTTACGTTTTGAAATGCAAGTATAAGTCTACCCAAAGGCGACGCTTGTTGTTGAGAAAGCATATCAGGCCTTGCTGACTGCTGTGTAGCTTCTGCAACCGCTTGAAAATCTTCAAAAGCTTTTGCCTCTGCTTCTTTTTGACTAAAGCCTTGTTTAACATAAGTATTAACTCTATTTCTGTAAAAAGCCGCGCCACCTAAGGCTATTGCGTTACTATCAGCTATCTGTGTGGGTAAAAATCCTTTTTGTAATAACATTCTTATTAAAGCTCTAGCTGGTTGAGAAGATTTTGAAACAGTCTGTGATAATTCTGCCGTGCTAATATCAAACGCAGCACCTTGTCTTCTTTGCTTAAGCATATCAGAATTAAATATCATCATGTAATCTTTCCAAAATTGTTTTTGGTCTGCAAATGCTTTAGACGATGCAAATATATTGTTGTCTGCAAAGTTTAAGAAATTAACAAAAGAAAGCTGTTGCAGCACGGCGGATCTTATATTAACGAACATCGTTGCTCCAACAGAGCCGTTTATATAATCCAACCACCTGTTAACCATCTTGTTGTTACCAGCCTGTCTATTAGTACCGTTAATTGTTCTGTATAAAACGTCTTCTAAGGCTTCTCTAAAGTTTGTTCCAAAAATAGCTTCTATTTTGTTTAAGTTCTCTTTACTAAATACTATACCTGTGTTTTCTATAAACTCTGCAAAATATTTTTTTCTACCTACTTTGTTTGTGGCGTCTGCTAAATCTGTTTTTATATCACCCGCCTCCCAAGTTTCTGTTGGTGCTATGTAACCCTCATCAACTCTAGATATTAACCCAACAGTGTCTGCAAACATCATTAAATCTTTATCTGATTTAACTAAGTCAACAAGCTCTTTAACGTAAGCCTTGCTAACATTAGGTATTTCAAAGCCAAACTTATTCCACAAGTAAACTCTTACAGCGTCAGAATAATAAAAATCTCCACCAGGCGTTTTTTTAGTAAGTTTTTTTCTTATTTCAGGAAAACTTTTTACTAAATTTTTATAATCTGTAGCTATAACTTGAGTAGCAGCGTTGTATTCTCTATAGGCTTTGTTTAAAGGTTTTAATATATTTTCTTCAAAAAAATCTCTATGTTTGTCACCTTGTTTTCCTTTTCCTAAAAAATTATATATTAAACCTAAAAGGTCTTCGTGAGAAGGCGGTATAAATAATCTAAATCTACCTTTACCTTTACCTCTTCTTTTTGCTTTTGTAGCGCTAAATCTTTTTTCAGCCTTTATACCTTTAACATCTTCAAGTATTTTATTAAAGTCAGTGTCTAAGTTATTTGACTTGCTAAATCTAGTTTGTTGTACTTTAGACTTAACGTCAAGTTGACTTAAAACATGCTTAACTGCTTTTACATTTGGCAGGGCATCATCAACAAAATACATGTCGTTATAACCTTCAGAAAACTTATTTGCCATCCAAATTGCCTTAGCCTCTCCAGTGCTATTTCCTAAACCAGTGATATTTTTTAAAGGTATGCTTATGCCTTGTGATTTTAACCAACCATGTATTGCTGTGTCGCTTTCTTGCATTCTAGCGGTTAAAACAAAAACATTGTTAGGTCCAAATTTTTTAATTTGATTTTTCATTTTTTGTAACAACGGACCTTCTGTTCCGCCTCTTACGTTTACAAAATCTTTAAAATCAAACGTGTAACCCTGTTCTTGAAGTTCTGGTCCTTTTAATGGCCATTGCTCACTACTAATTTTAATAACATCATCTCCTTTTTTAGCTGTAACAAAGTTTTTACCACCAACAATTAAAGTTTCGTCAAAATCAAAAGTTGACATACCTCTTTTATTTTTATGGTATTTTTGTGTTTGAGTTTGGTTTTGTATAGATTTAGAAAGGCTGTTTGCAACATCAATATTTGTAACAGTTCCTTTAGTGTTACCCTCTGCATTTATAGAAAATTTAGACTCAAAAGTTTTTCCATCTGTGAAAACTATAGATTTAGGATCAATACCTCCATCAAATTTAACCACGTCAGAGTTAAAATATCTTTGCCACCAAAAATTATCTATTAGTCTCCAACCTTTCGGCATTTTTGTTGTTAAGCCAGCAGATTTAAGTTTTTTATCCATAGCCGCGTCTAGAGCTATTAACTTATAGTTTTCCATTACAGCGTCATAATGTGGTTTAAAGCTTCTTTTGTTTATAGCCGTGTCCATCAAATATAAATAAGATGCTGTTGCTGGCATTGCGTGCTCCCACTCATACATTTTTTTACCATTACCAAGTGGGTTTTTTGACCAAGCTACAAACTCAGCACCTAACCTGTGAAAATGTTTTGTGTCTTGAGAAACTAATCTTAAAAAATTACCTATAGGTATAGCTGCGTTTTTATCTTTTTTAATTTGATCAAATATTCTTTGCCAAATCACTTTATGGATTTTTCCATGCTTTTTGTTCCAAGCGTCTATAGAACCGTCTTTATTTTTCTTATCAAACTCTTTACTTGAGTTTCCAAAAGCGTCTTTATATGACTGTCTTTGAAAATCTTTAACGTCTATTTTTTTACCAAATTTAGCGTCTTTTTTAGCTTTGTTAATTTCAGTTTTATAATATTCAGCTTGAGCTAAACCTTTTTTCATTCTTTCTTCTAGCGCTGCTCTTTTTTTAGGGTCTTTTTCAGGCCTTTTTGTCCACTCTCCTTTTTTATTCTTAACTCCGTTTAAACTTTCTTTTATTAATTTTTTATCAGGAAAAGCTATTCTACTGCTAGGAACAAAAACGCTACCACCTCTTTTTCCAAAGAAAAACTCATAAGGAGCTAAAATAAACACGTGCTTTTTTAAACCTTTAATATAATTATCAACACCCGTTTTGGTTGTCAAATCGTCTATAGTCATTCCATTCACCTTTAACAACTCGCCAATACCTTTAGTACCTAAACCAAAGTTTCTGAATTTATCTATAATAGTTTGTGACTTTGAAAAAGCGTCTGGTGATTGCGCGGCTGTAATATCAGCGGTTTGTTGTTTTATAGCTTGTTTTTGCTCTGCAGGCGCGGTTTTTAATTTAGCCTCTAAATTTCTTTGAGCAGCAGACAAGGAAGCGTTAATAGAATAAACCTTTGCAACGCCCTTTAGTAGTTGGCCTATATTTCTGTCGTAATTATTTAACTCTTTTTTAGGTGTTATACCTAAATCTTTTTTAAATTGATCAACGGTTTCAGGCGTAGGGTTTTTAAATTCGCTTTTTAACTCCCATATTTTTGTTTGTGAAGATAATCCTTTTGATCTTTTATCTGTTTTATTGTAAAAATAATTTAAAGGTCTACCTTTTAAACCAATAGCTAACCCCTTGGTATCTCTTGATACATCTATATTTTCAGGTATTTTATTTATATCAGCAGTTTCACTTGTTACGTTTGTAGGCGGTAGTATTTTAATAAATCTTTCAGCGTTTGTACCAGCATTAAAAAACTTTTGTATGTTACCCGCCTCTGATTGTTCTGGTATACCATTAATAAATTTTTTGGCATAAGTTAAGTTTTTTGTACCGTCGTTAATTTTAATTGGCGGTACTTTAAAAATTAACTCACCAACCTTGTCAACATGATTTTTTATTACTTGTTTAAAATTATCACCGGGTTTTACCTTAACTATATTTTTAATTTTATTAACAACATCTTGAACGCCATTAAAACCAAGAACATTTATTTTCTTTATAAACTCGTCTACAGCTGTGTTTGTAGAAACGTTAACATCTCCTTCTATTTCCATAGCCTCTGGAGCGCTAAGAGACTTGCTGTCTAGCTGTTCTTTAATTTTAGCTGCTTCGTAAATTTGAGCTTTTTTAGGATTTATATTGTTAAAAACCCAAGTTGAAAATTTTGAAGTTCTTGGATTAAATCTTTGAAGTATACTTGTGTAAAATTTTCTAGCTTCTGCTAGCACCTCGTCTCTTTGTGCTATTTTAACTTTTGGATCAAAACCTAAAGCTTTTAAAGCGAGATTGTCAAACTGTTTTTTAATTTGTTTTTCTGCATCAGCTCTTTCAGCTGAAGTTTTCTTTTTGTTGTTTTTTCTTCTTATTAGCTTTTCTACACTTTCAGATTTAGAAGGTGATGATGTTTCGTCTTTATCAGACACGGCTGTTTTTCCTGCTTTTTCAAAAGCAACCATAGCCTCACTAAGTTTACCAGCTTTTATAGATTTACTGTACTCTTTTAAAAACTCAAAAGCGTCTCTACCAGTTGCTATAGTTAAATTTTTAAAATCAGTTTTTGTTCTAAAATAATTTTGTAAAATTTTAGATACAGTATCAAAAAATGTTTTTGAGTTTTCATAAGTTATACCACTGCTATCATCTTCCATAATGTCAGAAAGCGCGTTTAACCACTCAACACTAGTGTTTATGTCAAAACCTTTTACATCACTGTAGTTAATTGTTAGACGTTCTGAAATAGCGTCAAAAACAGACTTACCTTCATATGCACCGCCTTTTATTATCATTCCTTCAAACTCGTCTTTTAAAACGTCTTTAAACTCTGATATTACTTTTGTCTTTTCTTGCGTGGACAATAAATTCCAAGTATTATCAACAACAGCGTGTAAAACCTCGTGCTCACCAACTTTTAATTGGTTATATTTTGCAGCAGCCTCCCTGTTTATCATTATAACACCATCTACAGCTTTTAAACCATCAGACATGTCAGCTTCGTTAGCTAGTCTTTGCGCTTCGGAATCTATCTGCTCTTGTGTTGCGTTTGGGTTTTTATTAACAAACTTAGACATCATTCTTCCAACAAACATTTCAACAAAATCTTCATTATTGTCAAATGCTTGATATGGATCATAACCTAATTGCTCAGAAACAACTTGAACAAATTTTTCACTATCAGCAAGCTTGTATTTAGCCATTACCTGACTAGCTTCTTTAGCTAATTGCTCTTTTTGTTTTGTTTCTTTTGTTCTTCTATCTGCTTTTTTAGTTCCTTGGTCTATTTCGTTTACCTTATCCTCTATTTCTTGAATCTTTTCACTTAAAGATTTGGGAACAACACTGCCATTTTTTTGTAAAGATTTTTTTTCGTTTTGTAGTTTTTTATACTCTTTGTTTAAAACCAACAACTCTTCTCTTTGCTGTGTATCATACTTAGGGTCTAAAGTGGCTTTATAATAAGAATCATTAATTCTTTGGTTTAAAGCGTTAAGCAACTCGTCGTTGTTTTCGATTTTAACTTGCGACTTTGCCAATGTGTAATCGTCCATTTGATTTATTTCATTGATAAAGTCTGTTTCGTTTTTAAACTCTTTTTTACCTATGAAATATTTAGCATTTTTATTTTTAAGCATTTTTGGTGCTAAAGTTGCGCCAGTTAAAACTAATCCTTTTTCCGCAAAACCTTCTGTTAATATTTCACCAGCCTCAAACTCTTGACCGCCCGCAGTTTGACCACCTATTTCACTTGCCAAACCACCGGCAACTGCAGCCGCTCCAACTTTAACGTTTCTTGAAGCAGGTGTTATTAGCTTACCGCCTTTGGTAACCATTTTTGACCCTACACCGGCGGAAAGACCAGCTGTTAAAGTATCTATAGTTCCAATTGCAAAACCTCTTCTTAAAGCCCTATTTTTAACTATTTGACGCCTAGTTCCAGTAATATCTAGCATTGAGCTTCTAGGGTCTTTGTAAGTTATAATTTCGTCGTTTTCCAAAAACTCTTTTATTGACTCTGGATTGTACTCTTTGCCGTCGGCTTCTATTTGTTCTTTTATAAACTCGCCATAACTAAGACCAGCGTCCATAACACCAGAAGTACTACCAAACAAAGTGTATAAAAAAGAAGGAATAGCACCTGGCCCAAATGTTGTTGCCGCTCCAACAACCCCAGCACCAACACTCGTTGGTAAAATTCTTTCCCTAGCTTCTGAGCTGGCAAAAAACGAAGTTGCCATACTTGCTAAAGACTGCACAGAGACATCTCTTATATACTCTGGGTTTTCACCCACTCCCAGCATAAAAGCTGTTATACCACCATACTTTTCTTTATTTTCATCATATGTTTTTTGATATGACTTAACAGCGTCTGTAGAACCAGCTTGCTCTAATTCTAAACCTGCTTTATAATATTTTTCTATAGTTTCTTCTGTAGCGGTTTGTTGGTTTTCCATTAACTCGTAAGCTGGCTGAACAACACTACCTTGTTTAATACCACTTTGGGTGCTTTCATAAAGCTCAGAAAGAGTTTCAGAAATATAATCTGTAGCCGCGTTATTTCCTAAAAAATCTCCTAAAATTTTTTTTGTAACAATAAAAGATGGTTTTTCCCTATCTGTATTAGTTTTTTCTTCTTCTTCTTTTAGTATTTTACCAGTTTCTGTATTAAACAACTTGTGAGTACCCATTTCTAAACCAGTTAACAACCCTTTATACCAGTTTGGAAAAATACTTTTTAAAGGATCGTCAAATATCTCTTCTCTTATTTCTTCAGTAGGAGTATCTTTGATGCTTTTGTCAACACTGTCTAACCAAGTGGAAATGTTAGTTTGCTCGTTAATAAACTTGTTTTCTTGAAGATAATTAAATACATTTGCTCTAGCTTCAGGATCTTGCATAAAACTATTTTCCCACTCGCTTTGTGGTGCTTCAATTAAATTGTCTTGAGTTAACTGATTATAAATATTTGTTAAAATTTCGCTCATCTGTTGTTATTTAGAACCTGCCCCAAAATTCTTTTTATTTACTGTCTCAACTTTACCTGGTGTTAAATAAGCGCTCCACCCTTCGTAATCACCAACTTCCTCAAAAGTCATAGGCATTTCTTCGTCAACCTTGTTATTTCCAGTAACTATATAGTAAGCATCGCCTATGTATTTAAATCTAACACCACTTATAGGGTTTTTATACACCTTACCTTCAACAGGAGTTTGTAAGTTTTTAATAAACGGAACTAAAGAATTATTAAATGTTTGCGCGCTTATTTCTCTCCCGTCTATAAAGTAATTACCAGCACTTGTTTGTTTTTGTTTTGGCGCAACGTAGTTTGGTGTATATCTAGAACGCATAACGTCAGTGTAATAAGTAGAAAGCAAATCGTTAAGCTCTTCCACGTTTTCGTTTTCAAACATCCACTTAGTGTCACCCGATTTTCTACCTTGGTAGTATTTCTTGTCTAATAATCCATTACCCCACATGTATTCAAAAGATAAATTACCTGCTTTTTGCCCATTGGCTAAAATAAACTCATCATCACCAGTCATATCAGTTTCTGCCATAACTTGTATACCATCATTACCTGTTGATTTAAAAGTAGATTTTATATTATTTTTAATACCAAACTCGTCAAATTTACCGCCTTTAGCCGCGTTGTTAACAATGTTTTCATCTAACTTGAGCAGGTAATTTTCTGCTATATTGTTTTTAACGTTCCATTTTCCAGCAACATCCGAATATTTGTAGTCTTTACCGTCTACGTTAAAATCTAAATCACCCATACCACTAATAGTAAAAGGCTGTTTGTCTGTTAATATTTTTCCGTATAAATTTGAATTGTAGCTTTTGCCACTAGTAACTAAATTACCAGACTCAAACGCCTCTAAAAAACCAACCCTGTCTTGTTGCAAAACATCTAATTGGTTGTTTAAATTAGCAAGAGAATACTCTATTTCCTCCATTTTATTTTTTAAAGCCCTGTCTTTTTTACCACCTTTTATGTAGCTGTCCGCTAGTTTAGCGTATTCGTCGGTTTTTGAATTTACAAATTGAGTTACAGCAGGTCTATTGCTCTCGTCTATTTTAAATATATTATCAACTGATTTTAACCTATCAACATAACCATTCATTTCAGCCTCAAACTTTTTTTGCTCTTCAAGTCCAAGGGCAAAAGTTGTTGCGAAGTTTTTTGTAAAAGACCCTATGCCAGCAGAGTCTGCAGCAGTTCTAGAGTCATAAAGCATACCCTCACCTTGTATTAAAGCGGTGTCTGGGCCATAGTTAATTGATCTTGGTTGTTTTTTTGTAGCCATATTTATATTATTATTTTAATCCACCGGTTAAAAGAGAACCAGCAATACTTCCTATACCACCGTATAGCGCCGCATTTGCGTCAGCAATAGCTTTGTTTGCAGACGCCTCTCTTCTTTGAGCCATACCAAGAAGAGTACCAGTTTGTCTGTAGTCTAAGCCTCTAGCTCTTTCTTCACCAGCTAGCACTTGTTGGTCTACCATAGCTTGTCCTTTTTGAACTTGTAATTGTCCTTGCGCTGCTAGTTTTTGATTTTGCGCTTCTTGCATGCCAATACTTGCGGATGCTTTAGCCATTGCTTGTGTTGATTGATTTGCTAGTGCTTGTGCTAAACCAGCAATACCACTACCACCAGCTGCGCCTTGTAGACTTTGCATGATGTTAGCTTGGCTTTGCTGTTGTTGTTGCGCCATAAAATCTGCTTGTTGAGTGTTGACTGTTAAGTCTTCAAACACGTTTTCAGCAAATTGGTTTTGTAAATTAGCAGCTAAATTGCTAGTGTCTAAAGCCCTGTACTTATCTTTCATTTGTTGGTATTCTTTTCTAGCCAATTTTTGCTCTGCTCTTCTTTTTTTTCTTCCTATTAATCCTTGTGCAATACCAGCAGCACCCTGTATTATTCCAGCCATTGGAACCGATCCCATGCCTTTCATTTTACCTCCTAGTTTTGACAATAAATTACCACCACTAGCCGTAGTGGTAGCGTCAGCACCGGTAGTAAGATCCACACCAAATCCACCACTTACAGTTCCACCTGTATTAGTAACATTAAACATATTTAAATCTGAAGAAGCCGCGTTATCAGTAACAGTTACCTCTGGTAAAACATAAGGACCGTAGACTGGGTCGTCATTTATATTTGTATCTGACATATTTTATTGTTTTATTTATTTATAATTACACTTTTTACGTGTTATTTACTACTTTGCACTACATCAGAGCCAACCGCAAATAGTTCTACTTCTGATGTTAGCGTGTTTTCCATTTTAACCTTGGCATAGTAACCATCAAGACCAGACGTCTGCACTTCGGTGTCTTTGCCAAAAAGTATAAAAGCTTGATTACTTGGAACTGGTCTTGTACCAACAACCTGCGCTGTTATTGTTTTTCTATCATCACTTATTGCTATACACTTACCTAACTCTCTTACTTGAGTTTCTTCGTTTTTTACAAAGTAAATGATGTCGTGACCAAAAACAGCGTTACCACTACCATCTAATAAAGGTTTTGCTTGTAAAGAAATATTTACAGGATTTGCAAATGTTATGTCTATTTGTGCCATATTTTAATTTTAAGTTGTGTCTAAGCCTTGAGTAAACCATCCAGCCAAGTTAAATTCTATCACCGCGTTTCCACCAACAGGGTTTTTTACAATATTTAAAGTTCCAGTAAACTCTAACTTAGTATTGCCAGTCCAAGCTAATCCAGTTGAATTTACAGTCGCATTAGTAACTTTTAACTGTGTGTTTGATATTGTTGCAATGCAACCGTTTTCATAATTCATCGTGTTGTAACCACCCCTTAAAATACCCATAACGTCTATTTCGTTTTGTGATCCGTTTGTATATTTGTAGTTTTTTCTATAAGCATTGTAATCAGATGATTTTATAGTATTTGTTATAGTACTTTCTAAACCTTTAGCTGTTCCAGTGTTTATGTTACCGCTATTTAGCAAAGATGATGGTATAGAAGACGCCACAGGTGTTAATGCAGCTGTAATATACTTAATACACTTTCTAGGATTATTTGTTGTTGCTAAATAAGCTGTTAAAGTAAAGTCAAAGTCTTGGGTATCTGAACTAGTTCCAGCCGCGTTGCTTTGCAAAACAGCAATGTTAGGGCAAGAGTTTATATCTGTTGTAACAGAACCAACAGCATAAACAGGTGTTAACCTTATTTTTGAAATATTAATTCCATTGCTACCTATAGTGCCTGAAGTTGCCGTTAATATTTGTATTTCGTCTGTATTAGTTGTACCGGCTACAAATTCCATGTTTACAACTCTCCAACCTGTATTACCAGTGTACGCCTCTCCAAAAAGCCCAATAGATCTACTGCCATTAACACCGGAGTACGATGAATTACTAGTGAAGTGTTTAAACAAAACTCCATTCACTCCAACTGATGTTGGCACCCTAACTTCAAACGTTAGCTTGTAAGTTCTACCAACTACAAGGTTTTGAGTTAAAACAGAGTTTGTAGTGCTTAAAACAATACTTGCAATTTTTTGAGCTGAAGAAGAGTTTAAATTAAATAAACTTATAAAAGAACCATTAGGGTTTGCCGCATTAGGTCCTTGTGCGCTTCCAGCTGACTTACTATAACCACCAAACACGTTCCAAGGTGTAATAACGTTATCTGCTAAATTCCATTGATCTTTTAAATTTATAATATTATTACCACCAACACCTCCAATACCAAAAAATCCATTATTACTATTAATACCAGTTGTGTCTCCTTGGCTTAGTTGCAGTATAACTTTAGTATCTTTATATTGGTAAAGATATACAAGCTCTGCGCTACCGTTTGTTACAGGGTCTGCATCCCAAAGTATTGTGTTGGCCCCAGATACCGAGAAAGTAATTCTAATAACTTCATCTCCTATAGGTACTCTCCAGTATTTTAAACCTGGAATATTAAAATCAATAGTTGGGACAACATATGTAACACCAAAATCAACATAGCTCAAAGAAGTACCATCTTCTTGAAAAGTATAAGTTCGAGTATACATGTCTATTTGTGGATAACCAGGTGTAGTGTTGAATATTGTAACTGTTATAACAGCGCCAGGATCTCCATACATTTTTATAGACCTATTATCTCCGGTAGATTTTAAATAACTGGTATCAAGCTCATACGAGTATATATTACCTGTTGAAGGATTGTAACCAGGCTCTGCGTTCGCCACAAACACTATTTCATCTGAGCTAGGTTGCAAAACATCAGGCGTGTAGACTATAGAAAATACCCTAGCAGTAACAACACCTTTGCTATTTTTAGTGTCTGTAACCGTAACAGAGTAGTCGCTTGGATCGCTAACGTTACTAAAGTCTATTGATGGCGGTACGTTAAAAACAAAATTTGTCTTTGCCGTAAACGTTTGTGTAAATGCTGACAAAGCAACGCCAGGTGTACCAATAATAGGGTAAGTGTTGTTTGTTACGCCAGACTGCGCTAAAGTACATTTTGTTGTTATGTTTTTTATTTTACCAGCCATATTAGTAAGGATTTATAGTTTGAGTTAGTTTAGCCGTACCCGCTACGTTTACATCAAAAGAACATATAGACGCTGGCATTGTTCCAGAAACAGGTATTGTTATTTTAACAACGTTTGAAGTTGTTCCAGCAACCCCTAAATTAGTAAGAACAGGTGTTCCTATTGTTGGTGGTGATGAAGCCGGTAAAAGATTAGAAGTAGTAGCTGTAAAATCAGCTGCTGAAACAGACCAGGCTTGAGAAAGAACAATTAAAGAATGTACGTAAAAAATAACGTCGTAAGATATTGTAGCGCCTGTAACAATATTATTAGACTGAGTTACAACTGTGTTTAACGGGTTGCTTGTAGACGCGTTTACAGTCCAGTAAGGTTTTGCGTCAGCAACTTTGGCTGTTGCAGTTATAGGTAGATTTACAGCATAGCCATTTAAATTAATACTACTAGGACTTCCTAGTCCTTGTGTAGAAAACTCTTTGTTATCAAGGTTTGAAACTGTTGTTACAGCGCCTTTTATGTAATTAAACCAAAGACCTTCTTTATCAACAAATTCATTTACTTTACCTGACTGAAGGTCTGTGTCTACGCTAGTAGCAACCCAATCTTTTGTGCCTTCATAGTTTAGTGTTTTAAAAGTTTTTACAGTAGATGTGTCTTGATTAAAAACAAAAGTTATGTTTGATCCTTCTGCGGCTTGAACCCCGTAAAAATTATTTCTAACCTCATTTTCACCGTGTTTCCATAAAAATTTATTGTAGAAAGTATAATAACCAGCGTCTAAAGAAACGCCAGATTCAGGAATAAAAGATTTAAAACTTGTCCAACCCTTAACTATTTCAGAATAACTAACAGTTTTATTGTTTAAAGTGACGTTATAGTTTTGTTTATCCTCGTCGTAAGTTCCTATAACTTTATTAGATTCTTTTAAATTATCTCTAAAAAAAGTTGTCATACCATACTTAGAAATATCTGTTAAACCGTCTTCAGATAATCTTAAAACAGCATTTCTATCTTTGTCTGTAAAATATATTCTATAACCATAGTTAGCAAACGACTCTGGATTTCTAGAAATACCAAACTCACCTAAAAACGGAACTGTTTGTCCTAAAACGTTGTTTGTTGAAACTAGGTTTGTGTTACCATCCGCGTTAAACAAAGCGTCTTTGTTGGCTAATATTTTTAAAATTTTATTTTCACAAAAAGCAACTACGTTTGTGTTTCTAGTAAACAACTTTTGTATCGTACCATATTCTGGATTTAAATCTTTAGTTATTTTTTCTGCTTGTATAAATTGATTTAAGTTGTTTAAACTACTACTCTTGTTGTAAAGGCCAGAGTATATAATAGAATTTGTTTTTGTTTCTTGTTTGTATTCGTTTTCTAAAACAGCAGATACCTTAACACCCTTGTCTATAGTAGGGGCGTTAAAATCATCTCGTATTCTGTTTGACTCAACGCCGTTACCAAACGAAAAGCAATTAAACCAATTAATTTTAGTTTTTGGTGTGTTAATTATTTGTGCCACAGTATTTGCGTTACCGTTAGTCCAAATATTATTTGTTTTGGTAGAACCATTAGCAACACTAGATATAATAAAATCAAACACGTAGTCTTGTGAATATAAAACATTACCCGCTGTGTCTTTTTTAGAAATCGTTATTGTTTCGCCAGCTGGTATATCACACGTTATATCGTTTTGTGATATTTGAAAAGCCCCTGTTCTCCAACCTCTAACAAAACTTATAACAGCACTACTTGTTAAAGCAGAAACACCTGTTGCTGGATTTATATAGTTAGTTGATATTGACATACCGTCTTTTAATATCATTTCTGTAGAAGATGTTTCGTAGTAAAGGTCTAAATCAGCTCTTTCTTTTGGCTCTGTTTCAAATATAGCAGGATCGTTTGTTGAAAAAGAATTTTTACTAGGATCTATTTGTAGTATTTCAATAACAGAAGCATTAGAAACATTTCTTTTAGCGGTAGTACCGTCTAAAAAGTTTATATTTGCGCTGCTACCATCTGAATCAACAGAATCTTCATCACAAGGGCTCCAGGTTATTTTTTTGTCTAAACGAATATGTATTCTAACGCCTTTATTTGTTGGTGAATCAAATCTAGTAGGTATATCTTTCCATTTAGTTGTATAATTGCTAACTTCTAAAACTTCCTTATCTATAATAGTATAAACAGTAGACTTGCCGTCATATACACCATCAACTAACTGGCCTGGGTCTTTAGAAAATCTAAACTTAGTACCAACGGTTGTTAGCTGTTTGTATAAATCATAATTTTGTATGTCTTTGTTTTTCGGGGGAAACTCATAGCCAGTAGGAAAGTTTTGATCAGAATAACCTTGGTAAAAGTTTGCTTGCTGTCCAGATCCTAAGTTAAAAACCCTAAACTCCGCGTAATCATTACCAACCACAAAACCTTCACCCATTTCTTCGTTAAAACCATTGTTGTAACTTGAACTTCCGTAGTTGTGAAGCCTTAGTTTTTGATCTTGATCTCCCCAAGACCAAGCACTGTCTATAGCCCAATTGCTTTTCACGTTAGTTCCCATCCAATAACTTTCGTTATCCATTGTTCCTTTTAGTATTCTAGAGCTTGTAACAGTACCGCCAGAGTTGTAGGTAACTATACCATTTGAAGTGTTATACTGACTTTCAAAATCATCTTCACCCCAGTTGTTGTCTAGTAGTTCATCTGTCACAAATCTAAAAGTACTTTGGTCTTTTAAATATGTACTATTGTACTTGTCAGAACCAATGTTTAATGTTCCAGAGTAAGCGCTACCAGTGTTTATAACGTTTGGTATTGGCTCTGTAAAAACAGGGTTGTTATTAACTATAGCTCTATTGGCATTAATAGAATATGTATGCAACCACCATACCGGCTCTGAATTAAGAACTATATAATTATCTACTGCCTGTGAGTTTAAAACAAAATCATTAAGGATATTATCTCTTAAAACTTTAACAAAAAATCTACCTTGAAACTCTGTTAAATCTGCAGCTTCTTTTTCTTCAAAAAACTCTACATACAAACCTCTAGTACTACTACCAGGACTTGTCCCGGTTAAAGCAATGTCTTTTCCAAATGGAACTTTTAATTTAAAAGTCCAATAAACAGCACCTGCTTTTGTGTCTGTAACGCTCCACTCAACTGTGTCTAGCTCGTAATAATCAGTTGTTATACCTGATTTTAAATTACCTATTTTTATAAACTTTTTAGTTTGTTTAACTCTACCTTCAACTTCTTCAAAAATCTGCTCAAAACCTTGTATGCTAGAATCTCTCAAAGTAAAAGACATAAAACCTTCTAAGGGATAACCAGAGGTAACAGAACTGTTTGTTGCAAAATTAACACCGCTAGAAGTTCTACCTAAGCTTTCTTTTTTAATTTTTATAAAATCAGGGGCAGAGGCTTCTTTTGCCAATACTTTGTATTTTATGGTTTTGTTTTCTAATATTGGAGTTGAACTATCATGCTGTTTTTTTAATATTAAAAAGTCATCTTCAGACAATTTGCTCGCGTCGCACGATGGAAAACTTAACCACACATGCTCATCAGACTCTGCGGAGTAAAACCTGTCCATAGCTAAGTTGTAGTATTCTGTAGAATTATCTTTTACAAAATACTTGTAGTGAGTAGCCCATGACGGAGCTTTAGATTTTACCTTGGCAGAAAACGTAGTTGCGTTATCAGAATCTTCTTGAGTAAGTTTAACTATACCTTCATTACTAGAAAATATAGGTGTTTGCCTACCGTAAACGTCTAAAACACTAACGCCTATTTGATAATCTCTTATTGATTTTATAGACTTTTGTGCTTTTAAATCGTTAATATTTGACTTGTCCACACTAGCTATTACTTTTAGCTTTTCATCAACGTTGTATTGTTGTGTGTAGTTACCATAAAGAAGCCTGTTTCCAGTAATTTCTTGCGCTTGAGCTTTTACAGGCACGTTGTCATAAGGTCTTAGAAGTTGGTTAGAAGGTAAAACTCCTTTGACTAGCTCGGAATCAATAACGTATGTAGATAAAGATTTTAGTTCTTCGTATTTTAAAGACTCTACTATGTATATGTTTGTGCTGCCAGACTCTTTATATAAAATATCTAAGCCAACAGCATCTTTAGGGGTTTTTTCAAAATTACCTAGCACAACACGTCTAACGTCGTTTTCCATTACAGTATTAAATCCATTTTCAGCGTCATACTCATATTCAATATCTTTAGGTAAAAAAGCAACCTCAGTAAAAGAAGATATTGCAGAAAACTCATTGTCTATATATTTCCACCTGTAAGCAAACCTTGGAAAAGTTTGTTGAAATATCGAGTTTGGTTTTTGTCTTTCACAAGTCCAAGGCCCTCTGTATTGAGACGCCGTAAGAAGCGATATAGAGCTATCTATGCTTAGTATTTCACAATCAAAAACTTTTCTTTGCCCGTTAGATCCAGTGCCACCGTAACCAGATACGTTTTCAGTTATATCAAGATTTTGCTCTAAAAGTTTTACCCTAAAATTTAATTCAGTTTTTTCACCCGCGTTGTTAGATAAAGGGTTTGTTAAAGAAAGCTTGACAACATCACCAACTTTATAATCAGGCTGTCCTTCAAATATAAGTTCTTGTATTTTAACTTCTCTTGGGCCAGATAAACACTTAATAGAGTAGGATATATTTGCCGCAGCGGTTTCTTTCTTAAACAACCTTAAACTACCAGTTGCTTTTGCCTTAAACTTACATGATATGGTTCCGTTGCTTCTTCTAGCAGAGTAAGGTAGACCTAAAGTGTTATCAAGCCTAAAACCAATATTTCCAGAACCGCTGTAGTTTGTTATAATCATAGTTAACTCATAAACATGACCCACTATAAATGTGTTAGCTATAACGCCTGATGGTAACACCGCGGTACCACTTGTTGTTGTAAGAATTGCTTGGTTTGGTTTTCCTGAAACAGGGGCAAAACCGTTACCAGCTATTAAAGCTGTTGGCGTTATGTCCGCCCCACTACCATCGTTTAGTAAACCACCATCTTTTAACCCATTGCTTTTGTTAGCACTTATACCAACTGGTTTTGGGCGTATAGTACCTGTAGCATCTTTGTAGTTAAAAAACGATTCATTGTTATAAGCTTCTTGAAAAGTTGATATTTCAAGCGTAGATCCAGCTGTAATAGCACCAACACCATCAATAGTAGCGTCGTTATACTCGTTAACAAAAATAGTGTAATTACCATAATCTACCGCTGATATTTTAAAGTCCAAATTATTTTGAACCACACCACCTGTAGTTGTTGTTTTTGTTAAATAATACCCTGGAACAACTGATTGCCATAGTTTTTCGTTAAAACCAGCGACGGTAGAATCAATTTCTATTTCAACCTGTCCATTAGAGGTAGAGTTGGCTGCTTTAAAAGTTAAGTTTTGATAATATTGAACCGTAGAACCAGATCCTCTTCCGTATATATTACAAGTTTTATCGTTGTTACCACCACCAACATCACTAGGCATTGTAGACGTGTTGCTAGGTATTTTCACCGTAGAGTCATCGCTACCCGGCCTTAGCGAGTTTGAAAGCGTTAAGGTTGGAGCATTGATAGGGTATGGTCTAGCTACAGTTAAATGTTTTTCTAATACATTACCACCAAAAGTACCATCTTTTAACTTTAACTTTGTAGTTGTTGTCCACAGGTTTGCTATAGAGCTAGAGGATGTATATCTACCGGCTTTACCTCTTTTAATATTTACTCTTTTTGGCTCTGAATAATTATCTGTCCAATATAGATAACCATCTATAACATTAATAGCTGTAATAAGTCTGTTTGCGTTGAATTTTAAAAAAGCTCCGGCCGAGCCTTCTAGTGGAGATACTAATATAGGTGTTGTAACGTCTGTTACGGGGTTATATTCTGCAATAGCATCTACGCTACCACCAGCAATAAACCATATTATTGTTTGATCTTCTTTGTTTACCATAGACCCAATACATTTACCACCTATGTTGTGCATTGTGTCTTTTCTAACATTACCAAAAGAATTATGAATTGTACCAACGTTGTCAGAGGCAGATGATGCAACGTCTATGTTTAAAGCATCAACATATTCTCCATTAGGAACTAATCTCTCGTCAAGATCTTTGTTCATCTTCCCCGAGGTGAAAGTATTTTTAATCTCCGGCATATATTAGTGTTTTATTATCTTAGATTTACCTCTAAGCACTTGCGTTAATTCTTCTAGTTTTAAATTTGATAATCTTAGTTTTGCTTTTCTTACAGCTGCAAATTTGTCTTTTTGAAATCTACGAACAATAAATTCTTGCACGTTTGCTCTTGTTGACATTATACCGTATGCTATACACTTGTACATTGCTTCTTCGGCTAGTTTTGGTATTATCATCTCAGCATCGGTGCCAAGCCCATCGCTTATATATTTCAATACAATAGTTTTTCCATTTAAAAAGCTGCTAAAATGTATTTTGCCTGTGTTAGGGTCTATATAAAAATAACCATTAGATTGAGTGTATTGCGGGTCAATACCATATCTCATACCTAGGTTCAAGTCATATTTGTCAGTGTCCCAATCATAGTCATCAACATCACCGCCGTTAGGCTCTGCTTTGAAATTATCCCAAGTTTTTGAATTAGCATTAGTAGCTAAATTATCACCATTAAAAGTGTAGTTTTCACCACTTTGTATTATTGACGTTGGGTTTCCAGTTACAGAAACAGGATTTATTGTATGCTCAACACCATCATTATCGCTCCAACAAACTTTAACGTAGTTAACATAGTCCTGTGGCAAAACCATGGTTAGTGTAGGAGGGCAAGTTATCTCCTGAGATTTTACAGATTTTAAAGTATCGTAACTAAGCTCTTGCATTGACCTTTGCGCGTGAAAAGCAACGTCAGCTCTTTTTATTTTGTTTATAATTTTGTCGTCACCAACGTAGGAAACTATAAAATTATTTATAATATCTTCTAAAGAAACAAAAGAATAATTACCAAATGTACTTGGAGAATCTGTGCTGTAGTATTGTTTTTGTGTTTGTTTTAATAACCCCATTTATTATAATTTTTCTTGTTGAGTAGTTCTGTTTTCTTCTGCTGTTGCAATTTGATATAACGAAGGATCTTTTATAGCTATACCAGCTATACCAAGGATTTTTACAACTAAATTTGTTTCTTCAGACTCGTGTAACTCAAAGTTTGTAGATATACTAGAGTTGTATAGCGCTGTTGAGTTAACGGTGTTGTAACCCCAGTCGACGTCTACAGGTCTTCTTATATAGTCACACTTAATATCATCAGATATAAAAGTAAGTGTAACAAAAGCTCCGTTAGTAAGATCATTTGACAAAGTAACAACACTACCGTTTACAGCAGATACTGTTGTATTAGCTGGAACTCCAGAACCAGTAACAGCTTGCCCAGGTTCTATATAAGACAAAGACTCTGCTTCATTAAAAGTTAAAGCATTGGATGATGTTAAAGCCGCTGACGGTAGTTGTGATAACGTTAGATGGGCTAAAAATGTTACAGCGTTACCGTTAGCAGCGTTACCAGTGGCCGCCGCACTTGCGGTAACTAAGTTTCCTTGAACACCAACAACGGTTGTGCCCGCTGGAAACGCCCCTAAATTTATGTATTGCCCTACCGCAATAGTACCAGCTGTAGATCCAGGCGCAACAACCGTAAACGTTTTGTCGCCAGTTGATACAGCACCACCTAAAGTTGTTGATGCTCCCGCGATGTAATTTTTTACCGTAGTAGCTGGTAATGTAGCTATATTTGTACCTGTTACAACTTGACCAACTTTAATTTGACCTATTGGCGCCGATGGATTACCGGCAACCGCAGGCATATAAACATTAACACTACCACCTGTAGCCTGTGTAACAGCTGGCGTTACCGCAAAACCGGCAGCGTTAAATTGATTATTTTGCCCGTTGTATTGATTTTCTCCAGTTTGTTGAAAGTATTGTACCGCACTTAAATTTAAACCAGTGTTTATACTAGTGGAGTATGGATATATTTTTATTTCTGTTGCTGAGTTTCTTATATATACCGGTCGGTATTTTGATGGGGCTGCTAATGGAGAAGAGCTGTAATACATATAATCTTCTGGTGATATTTCTTCTATTTCTGCCATTGTTGAACCGCTTACGTTTGGCAAAGAAAATCTTAAAACAGTACCAAGCCTGTATATATCTGTAGGTAACACTCCGTCACCATATTGATTTATAATTGTAACAGGTTGGTTTCTTTTTTTAAATATACTTATTTTTTCTTCTAACAGTGTTGTCATGTCAGAATAAGGGTGTTCGTTACCAGGCAGCCTGTCAAATTGATTTATATCGTAAAAATATTGTTCAAATATAGACATTTGAGCTTGATTAGCAAACAAGTTAAATTCTTGAGGCGTTATATACCCTCTTTGCTCTTTGTTAGCTATTGCTAAAACTCTTTGGTAAACTGTATTTATATTTACTGCCATTTTTATTTTTTGTTTGTAGTTTGCGATCGCCCCGTAGAGCGACCGCTTCTACAAGGTTTTTACTTCAATTGTTTTTCAATGTTTTTGTAAACCCCCATGCCTTCATCAGTTTTAAACCAAGCGGCTAAAGCTGAATATGGGTGTTCATCAAAAGGAACGTTCATTAATTTTCTACCATTAGATCCCCAAGAAAAAGTTCTTTGGTCAGCAGACAATACTAACAAACCTTCTTCAGTTGCTTTAATTCCAAAATTTCTAAGAACTACATTGTCATCATTTAGAAGATCTAAAAACACTTTGGGATTGTTCTTAGCGTATATTAGTATATCTCTTTTTATCTCCTTAGATGTCATGCTAGATACCTCAGAACCAATGTCAACACGCAGTATTGCTTCAGCAGTGTCTAAGTCAGCGTTTCTAGCGGCTACCATAGCGTCTAATTCTAAATCTATATCAACTAGCTCTTCTTTAGCTTCTTCTTCAGCGTTGTACTCGTAATATTTTACATCTTTATGTTCGTGATATAAAGATAGTATTTTTTGTAATACAACCTGTTCTTTAGGAACTACTAAAACACCATCTCTAAAAGTTATATGATCTAATATCACATCACCTTTAAACTCATCAACAAAAGGAGTTAGTTGGTTTCTTGTTATTTGAACTTGTCTTCTATAGCCTTTTTCCTCGTCGAAATAATAGCAATTACTACTTAATGTATGAGTTAAGCCGTGCGGCTCAAATTGTAAGTAAGTTCTATCTTTTATTTCCCACTTTGGTTTTGCAGGTTCAACTTTTTTAGGTTTTGGTGTTTCAACAACTGGTGTTTCAACAACAGGTACCTCTACCTTTTCTTGTTTTTTTGCCATAATATAATATATAATAAAATTAATAAAAAGAAAGGGACTGGGAAATTAATCCCAGTCTCTTTAAAATAATTGTTACTTAGTTAATAACATGAAGTTATTAGCGCCTTGAGTAACTAAACATCTTTCAGATAAATAGTTAACTTCCATCGCATCTAACTGTGAAGTTGCAGCTCCAACAGATCCAGTGATCCAAGTTTTCATTTTTCTGCTTTCAGTTTGTGAAGCTCTGTATCTAACGTGTAAGAAAGGACGTCTAATGTTTCTACCCATACCTTGGTCGTATACGTTTGAAGTACCAGCAGGTATCATAAGACCTTCTATAACACCAGTGCCATCACCAAAGTTTCCACGTAAAGTAGCATCGTTTAAGTATTTCCAGTCAGACTTGTAGAAGTCATAAGAACCTCTTCTGAAACCAGTGAAACCTAAATTTAACGCCATGTCTGCAGAGTTGTTGAATAAACCAAATCCAGAACCAGTAGCGTTTGGTCCTACATCAGATAGCATGTCATCAAACTTTAAAGAAAGTTTTCTGTTAACCATCAGCATGTTTTCTTCAATTGCACCTTGCTTATCAAACTCTTTTAATATAGTATCAAAAGCTGCTAAAGCGTTTGAGTTTGAAGCAGCAGCAATACCGTCTATTGAGTTACCTCTTGATTTTACCGCAGCAAAAAGACCTTCAGTACCAGATCTTGTTCCTAGTAAGTCAAGAACAGTAGGAGTGTTACTACCTCCAGCAGCAGTAGAAGCGTTTAACTCACCCTCTACACAAACCATTTCAAGGTAGTCTGTAAATCTAGCGTTAGTATCACCTTGAGCTTTTAGGTACCATAGGTAACCATTTTGTCCATCTTCACCAGAAACTTCAACCCAACCAATTTGAGAAGCGTCAGAACCGTTGATCTCATAAAGATCTTTGATTATAACTGGTCTGTTTTCAAAAGACTTAAAACTTGGCGTAATTGCCGAAGCAGGCGCTGAAGTTCCTTTTTTGTATTCAGAACCAAAAACAAATGCTTTTGTTGCTTGTGCAGTAAATACTACACCACCAGCTGTGGCAACAGTGTTTTTAGAATAAGGTACAACAGTGTATGTGGTGTCTGTTGGAGTTGATGTAACGTAACATTTTAATTCACCTTTGTTAGCTTGGTGCATTACAACTACATCACCTACTCTAATACCAGTAGCAGCAGCTGTTGTTACCGTTGCAACTAAAGTTGCACCAGAACCAGCAAAAGCCATTGTTCCTGATACATCTATATGTAATCTACCTTGCTCTGACCATACTACTTGATCAGAAGCCATAGCTTCTTCAGCACCCATTCTTGATAAAAGTCCTGAAATTGTTCTATTACCAAATACTTCAGCTTCCGCTTCCATTAATTCTGGTAAATATTGCTGAGCCCATCCGTTAGTTCTTATATCAAGAAAGTTCCCAGCCGTTGTTTGTTTAACCGGAGCTGGCACTGAATTTAGTGCTGGTCCGGGAGTAATTGTTGGCATATTTTTTTATATTTATTTATTAGTTATTTATTTTTTAAATCCAAATCTAACTGGAGTATCATCAGATAAAACCCTAACCTTTGGCCCGCTTGTATTTTCATTTTTAAATGATTGTCTTGGGTCCATATTTACGTTCTTAGCTTTTGCAACGCTATCTTTTAAAGCGTCTACTTTACCTTGCTCATAAAAATGATTAGCAACAGCATCAGCATTCATAGCTGTAAATAAAGACTTGTGATAACCTTTAGCGTCTGACATCTCATTGTTTTTATTCAAGAACTTCTTGACAAAATTATTAATGTCGCTTTGAGTATTCATTACTTCGCCAGTATTTTTAATATTAAACCTATACTTTTTGTCTCCTACATTGTAGTCAAAACCTTTAAAATTGTTATTAAAAACTTCTTTAGTTTTCATTTTAAAAGTATCGGTTTGCTGCTTTTGTAATCTTTGATTCTCTTCGTTTTCTTTGTTGTATCTATTAAAAAAATCCATAGCTTTTTTTTGATCTGGAGTCAACTTGACACCGGCTTTGATCTCTTCATAGTATTTAGACTTTTGCCCGTCTAAATAGGCTTTAGCGTCAGCAACTTGCTCTTTTAACGCTATTTTTTTCTTTTTAATCTCTCTTTCAGTATCTTCTTCTTCGTCATACGAAAAAGACTCTTCTATTAAAAACTCTACTTCATCTGGTGCTAAGTGAGATTTTGTTTGTTTGTAGTACTCTCTTAAAACTGTCATGTCATCATAGCTAGAAAAATCCTGATTAAGTCTTACGTAATCTTCTAAGCCACCACCAGTTTCTTCCATAAAATCCATTAACTTTTGGATATTTTCAGGTAAAGCTTTTCCAGTTTCTTGAGCTTCGGCTACAGCTTCTTCAACTTGCTCAGTTAATTCTTCTGCTTGCTCTTGAACTTCTTCTTCAGTAATTTCTTCTAATACTGGAGTTTTTTGTGCTTCAACTTCCGGCTGTACTTCTTCTTGTTTTTCTGTGGCATCGGCATTTTCATCGACTCTAGCCACTCCCTCGTTGTCAGGGTTATTTTCTTTAACTTCATCTTTTACTGGTTCTTGTGTTGGTTCTTCTATTGGTTCTTTATTGTCTTCTTGCTCTTTAGCTTTAGACGTGTCTACTTTTATTACCTCGTCTACGTTTGTAGACTTTATTGGTTTCATTTTAAGCTTTCCAGCTTTTTCTTTTTTTGCCATAATATAATATAATAATAATTAATAATTGTTATCTAGGGTCAAATGCTCCTAAATCAAAACCTCCACCTACTATATCATTACTTGCAGATTCAAAGTTTTTAGGTGCTTTTCCACTATTTCTTTGTTCAATCATCTCACTTTGTTGAGTTGCTTGAATTTTTGTTCTTTCGTCTTTGCGATCTTCTTTTTCTTTTTCTCTATTAGATAGGTTTTTAGTTTCCATATCTTTAATTTGCATATTGTATTGGAACTCTAAAGCCATTAGCTCTTTTTTGTAATTTACTTCTTGCGCTTGCTTTTGAGCATCAAGTTGAGCTTTAACTTGTTCTAGTTGCGCTTCTGCTTGAACTGAAGCTTGTTGTTTTTGTAACTCCATTTGAGCAGATGCTTGCTGCGCTTGTATATTAGCTTGAGACTGAGCTTGTATATTTTGTTGTTGTATTTGCTGGTCTTTAGCTAGCTTTTTATCTCTTCTTATTTTTAACAATTGATTAGCCAGCTTTATATTTTTTATTTCTCTAAGATCAATAGCGTCTGTAAGTTCTATAAGCTGTTGTTGTAAAGCCATTTGAATATTATTTTCAAGCATTGCTTTTTCTTCTTCATCTGGCGTTAATTCTATAAATATTCCAAAATCATAAAGGTGTAAGTTTTGCATTTCCTCTAGCGTAGCAACATTGTGATTTCCTATTGCTTGTATAAAAGCTTCTTTCGCTGGAGAATACTCTATAATATCAGATATTCTAAGTGACAATTGCTCAGAAACATCTTGAGTTAAAAACAAACCAGCTTGTAATATATGTCTTGTTGCGGTATTACTATTTGCAGCTGCTAACTTCTGCACACCAACTAAAGCGTTTTTATCTGGCATACTACCATCTCTAGCTTCATTTAAGCCGGTTACATCTCTAATCATTTGCAAGTAATAATTATAGTTACCTATTAAAGACTGCATTTTAGCACCGCCATTACCACTGGCTATTTCTTGTATCGGAACTTTGCCTGGGTTCATATCACCCTCAGAAGTAAATGATCTACCAATTACAGAACCTGTTTGGAAGAACATGTTTAAAGCTTCTTGTGGATTATAGTTTGTACCATTGCCTAAATCTATTTCAGCAAGACCATCAGCGTCTAAGTAAACACCATCTGGCACCATTCGAGATAGTACTTGTTGTAGCTTTAAGTGAGTAAGTTGTATCATGTCAGCAAAACCAGTTATTCTTTTTACCATAGAATCTATTCTTCCTTTATACATTCTAGGCGCAACTATACTGTAATTCATTTTTACTTTTGTATAATCGCTTTTTGGTCTAACCATATTTTTTGCTAATTCCCACTTAAGAAGTTTATCCGTTCCTAAAATCATAGCCCCTTCATATAAAACCTCTATAGCTTTATTTAATTTTGTAAAATCACCATCTAAATTTTCTGGCGGATTAAACGCGTCTGTTTTAGGTATTGCTTTTAAAGAACCAGTGCTTGTTGGCTTTATTTTATAAACTTCGTTTTGAAAAGTTTTGTAATTAAAATACAAGACTTGAACTTCGTTAGGATCTATTCCGCCCCTACCTGACAAGTTGTTGCTGTAGTTAGCAGTGTTGTAAGTTGGGTTTTTTACAATGTCATCAAGCTCTGCCATAGTTAAATCAGGAAACTGTTTAACAAGTTCGTTTACAGGTATTGATTTAACTTCTCCAACGTAGTATATATCTTGAAAATAAGGGTCTTCAGTGTAAGAATAAACTAAATTCGCTGGATCAACATACTTTACAACAACACCCTCAGAATCATTAAAAGTTGTTTTTACAGCTCCAATACCACAAACGGTTAAATCTCTATAAAAACGTTTTTTTGTTAATTCGTATTTATTTCCTTCTAACAAAACATTTAAAGCTTGCTCTTCGGCTAACTCTACAGACTGCTTGTAACTAAGTTGCATGTGTAATTGCAGTTCCTCTTCTGTGTCTGGTAATGTTTCCACTTGGTTTTTTCTAACGTCAATACCAAGATTTTGCTCAACAAAAGCAGCTAAATCTTTTGTTCTCATGTCTGAAAGTATATTTTCCATATATTCAGTTCGCTTAGCAACACCATAAGGATCTTGAGAATAAGCTTTTATATCGTAAGTTCTTTCAGATATACCGTTTACAACTATATCAACAAATTTAGAAATAATAGGCACTGGTTTCCAATCTAAATTAAGATAGGACATATCACCGTTTATAGACAATTCGTCTTTGTATTTTTGAACTGATTGTTCTCCCCTTGCATAAAGCCTTAAACTGTGAAAATTATTAAGTAGACTGTCAAACTTATTGTTACCTTTGTTGTTAACAAACCACTCGTTTTCAACAGCTTTAGCTACTTTAAGTCCATACTCAAAGCTTCTTTTTTCTTCGTCACTAACAACTTGACTAGGGAAATAACTTCTTATAACTGCCTCTGCCATATTTATTTTATTATTTTTGATGTATTGCCGTCGTTTCTATATTTAGCAATATTTATGTTTAATTTTGGTTTTTGTGTTGGTGCGTTTGGCCTATAAAGATGTCTGTTGTTAGCCATTATTGCAAGACCAGAGCTTATAGACGCATCATGTTTTGTTCTTTTGTTTATGTCAAACTTAGCCCAGTCATTTAAAAGTTCGTTAAAATAACAACTACCAAATTGACCTTCAGCATTCATACCGACATGGCTTTGTATATACATTTCTATTGCTGCTGCATGAGCTTGCTTAATATCTTCACTAGAGTTAGGTATACCACCTACTTCTTTTTCTGCTACAGATAATTTATTCCATATTTTATCAGGCCTGTTCATGCTAAACCCTCTATAACCACGCCTTCTTAAATAATATAATAGACGAGGCTTATTGTTCTCCGCAAGTAAAGGCATCCCGTAAAAAACTAAAGCCATTAGAACGTCCTCAAAAAACATCTCTGCTGTTTGTGGTCTTGCTAGGTACTCTAAAAAGAACTGATTGGCCGGTGCGTCTTCCATACTAAACTTTGTAAGTCCGTGTAAAGCCCCTTTAGAGCCTTGACCATCTACTGTTCCTGATATATCGTAACTATCACAACCAAAAGCCCCCATGTGTTCGTTGCCCGGCCATTTAACACCGTTTTTTATCACAACCTTGTTTTGTATATTTATTGGTGGTACCCAACTTACTTTAAATCTACCTTTTGGATCTGGGTAAAATATTACTTTAGAATCTTTCACGCCGTTAACCCACTGAAAATTACCTTTAGTAATACCTAACGTTCTAGACATTTCTTCGTTGTAATCTATTTGCTCGTATATTTTTACTAAGTTAAATATACTATTTTTTGTTTCATCTCTAAACGCGTGTTCAGTAGTTCTTGGGAACTGACGATAAAACTCATTTAAAGCATCTTGATCTCCTTTTAAACCATCAGCTTCGTTTTGCCAGTTGTCTATTACACCTACATCTATTAACTCTCCATGGGGGTCAAAGATGTCATCACTCGGATTATTGAAGACTGGGCTTCCGTGCTCATCAATAAATCCTTCGTAGTTCCACTCCATTGGGATAAAAAGAGAATATAAGCCAGACGCTGTTTGTCCATTTCTGTTTCGTTTAGTAACGTCG
>VMHT01112890.1_pt1 | contig 28270 bp, 21 predicted proteins | sample 4693611 | NCBI WGS metagenome assembly VMHT01 (sample SAMN12280063, study PRJNA550983) | marine metagenome | isolation source: seawater sampled from same location over 5 years 0.02-0.2 micron viral filtrate | place: USA: collected off the coast of southern California halfway between the port... ... | reverse complement strand
AAGAAATAGGCAGAGCGACTGGCGATTTTTTTATAGGTGGGAGAAAACTCCTTTATTGGTTAGGAAAATAAGATAAGGGGAAATCTACTATCTATTCTATCTAATATCTAAGGGCAATCTATTCAAGACGACAAGCGGGACAGCATACCCCTTCGCATTCTACCCCATACTTCGCCCCTACTCCCATATACCTACCCGTTGTGTAGCATTCCACATAGCAACGTCCGCAATACGTAGGTGTGTCCTCTCCGCTTTCCTCTAACTCCCACATACAGCACAAGACCTCTACTGGTTCGCCTCCAATACACTTGATTTCGTCTATCCTCTTAACTCCCTCTAATCCATATGCCTCTGCGAATGTATTGGCGACATACGCCCAATCTTCGCCGTCCGCCCTATACTTCACCTCTACTCGTGTTCGGTATGCCTCCTCTGCTTGTCTTGCGTGTTCTGCCCTACGAGCAGTTTCCTTTGCCTTAGCGTCCCTTATTGAGACTGCCTTACACCACACGTTCATTTCCCAAATCCGTCGCTTCAACTTGTCCTCTTTCGCAATTCGTTCCCGTTCGGCAACCCGCTCCTTTGCTCTCCTAAGGCATTCCGCCTCTGCTTCCTTTAAGGCGTCTTGAACCCGTGCGTTAGTAGTCCTCAGCACCTCACTAACGCCACCGCCCTTGGAAACTTTCCTCAACCACTTATCTTCTTCGTGGTCTATTTCAAAGTAGCACTCCTCAGCGTAATCCGTTTCGTAGAAACACGCCACGACATAGTCTCCGCAACTCACCTCGTAGTAAGACCTCTTTGCCTTAGGGCAACTTTCGTCAATCAACGCCAAGTGGTAGTCCCGAATGTTGTATTCCATATCTCTTCCCATACACCTCATTCCGTAGAAGAGACTGCCTTTCCTTTCATTCACCTCTACCACCATAGCGTCCCGTTGTTCCTCACTCAAAGTATCCCAAGTAAGGTAAGTCTTGTCCTCTGCCCGTTTGGCGTTGTAGGTAAGGTGAATGTTCTCTGGGGACATATCAACAAACCAATCCCCGTGAAGTCCGTTCTCCATTCCCATAACTCTCGGGAGCAAAACCGAAATCAACTTAGGGACTACTTTCTCCTTCCAGTTGGGTCGGCACCTTCCACAAATGGATTTCCCGTTCCGCAACTTACTCGCTGTAATATCCCTCGTCCAAGTATCGTATCCCTTTGCCTTATTTTCCAAGTCTTTCGCTAAGACCCGCATAAAGAACTCAAAGGACGCTACTCCCCTTGCCGTAAGGTAAGAGTCGTTCCCGTATTCCCTTTCAATTCTCGCAAGTTTAGCGTCCAACATACACCTCTTGTCCTTAGGCATTTGATTTCGTCCCCAAACAAACAACGGGAGGTCGCTCGCAAACTCCTTCAAGTATCTCTTCCAAATCGTCATACGCATCGTCGTAATGACTAACAACTCTGCTTTCTCCCCTCCGTGTCCCTCTGTGCTCCCCGCCATAATCTCCCTAATTTCCGCCATAATCCCCTTCACAAGAAAGAGCAAGTCTTCCCTAATGATTTCCCAACCTTGAAGCACCTTGCCGTCGGTGTGGTATTTCACTACAACTCCCCTCGCCCAAAGGAATTGTCGCTCTTTCAACTTCTTCAAAAAGAGCATATCCACTATCGCCATTCCCCTTGCGATATTGGTTGTATAGCACACCCTATCCCACCTCATTTCTTCGCACAACCCCATTTCGCAGTTAGGGTGGTCGTGGTAGTGGAGGTGCTCGGTTGCCCTACGGATATGTAAGTCAAGTCCCTCAACGTTATACATAAAGGGACTTTCTCCGCTCTTTTCCTTTCCTTCCTCTCCCGTAAACCACCCGTAAAAGTCCATAGGTGCTTGGTCGTCAAACACCTTATCAAAGAAAGGTGCGTTAAACGGAACAACGATATTGGCGTTCCGCTCCAAGAAGATACGCAACGACGCCTTACGAGCACTATCCGCCCTAAGGGAATTGAGAACTCCCTCAATCCCCTCGCTGGTAAGGTCAAGTCCCAACTCGGTCGCCGTCGCCCTTGCCTCTTCCGTCCAAGTGTTTTCACCTCTCATACGGAGGTAGTAGCGTCCCATATTGGTCTCGCTATTGACTTCCAGTTTAGGGACTGCCCCTTGGTCTTTTTGGTAGCACAATTCGCAATACTCACGCTTAGCGTCGCCCTCGCTCCAATCCTTCATAGAGACTTTGTTGTCGCAAGTAAGACACTTGTTAGCGGAAGCGGTAGAGGAAGACATAGTTGTTTTTTTGTTTGTTTGTTTTTTGTGTTTTTGGTAAGGTATTTTTTGTTTGTTTGTTAAGGGATATGTGTTAGGTTGATTTGTTGGTAGGGGATTTGGTGAGTTTGCTTGGTGAGAAGCGGAGGAGATTTTTGTTGTGCCCTTATGAAAAAAGGTCGTTCTATACCCCCCACCAGTATTTATGCTTTGTCCCGTGAGGTATTTTTAATGTCCTTAAATACTGCGGACATATTACATATTTTTAATGTCTTAGCGTAAATTACTTAAAAAACAAATGTGTATTATTTACATAAATGAAATGCTTACTCTGCGACAAACCGCTACGACTAATAGGTAATGAACGGAAAAACGGCAAAACCATTAATAATACTACGGGAAAAGATTGGGGAACTCGTAAGTATCATAAGAAGTGTTGGAAGGAAAAGAAACTAACGGAACAATATCTTCAAATACTTTCCTCTAACCAATAAGGTATTATCAAATTGATATAAAGGATACGCACGTAATACATATAAGCGAGTATGACTACTTTTTGGTCTATGAAAATCACGTCCAATACGGGCGATAATGACGTCTTTGTAAGGGATAGAACTATCGGGGGACTTAGCGACGCCTACTTCAACAACACGGGTATTTACCTTAGTGAGAAGCAGTTAAGGAATATCTATTGGGGTCGTAGTCCAAGTAGGGCAAAATATATAAAAATTCAAAAAGGTAAATTAAACGTTTAGTAAGTCCTCTAAGACAGCAGTAGTCTTCATAAGGGCAATACTTAACTCAATATTTTTATTGTAAATCATTTGGTTTTTCTTAATCAAATCCTCTAATACGGACTTGTTAATAACTACACTATCGTAGAATTGTGTTTCCTCTTCTTCTTTAATTTCCTCTACTTCCTCTACGGGTTTTTCCCCATAGTGGTAGTGGTAATCCCAAAAAAAAACACTTTTGTTCTCCTCAATCATATCTTTAAGGTAGTATCGTTTGCCCTTAATCATATAGTAATCGTCCCCTTTCTTGTTCTTATAATTTTCTAATTCACTATGGTTTCCATTACCATAATACTTATACACTTTATAAACGGGTTCCCATTCCCCCTCACCAATAGTCATATAACGGCACATTTTCACCTTATTAGAGGTTAATACCCACATATCGGTCATTACAATTCCGCTATGCTCGTATCCTATCTGTGTTCCCTCTACTGCTCCCGTAGGTAGTTTGGCGGAACACCCTACTTCTGTGTTGTATGCTTTGATTTTCGCCAAATCGGGTTCTTGCCCCAAGTTGATAAATTGCTTATGTTCTCCATAGGTAGTCATTCTGTATATTAATAGATAGGCGTATCTTTAAACCTATTTATTAATATGTAATTATAAAACAAAATAAAGAATATTAGAGGTCTCGCACCGAAAGGTCGCCTCCTCTAAGGTCAAATAATCTAAGGTATTCCACAAAGCAAGTGATACTCACAACTCCCTTAGTTCGGGCGTCTTCGCCACTACTTCTTTTAAGGCGGAAAATTATAGGTGTTGCTCCTATTCGCATAGCGTTTGCTGGGTTAATAGCACTACCATACTTAGACAAATCTACGGCACACCAGTTTTGAGTTCCCTTAATGCCGTTCTTAACAAGTCCCTTAGTAGAAGATTTAATTCCCAATATTCGTTGGTCGTTAGTTCCGTCTTCACTAATAAAGAGTGTCTCTACTGCTGGGTCTCCTCCCATATTAGCGGGAGTTGTGTCGTCGGCATAATTAACATTTTCCTCAAAACTATCGGGATACGCTACAAAGGGTTTTTCACCAGCATAACTAAGGTAAGAGTATGCTTCGTGGTTGTTCTCTACGTCCCTATCGTATATGAGTAAATCATTAACTATACAATTGAATTTTTCTCCTTTAAGTCTTTCACTACGGCATTCCCCTTGAAGGGTATATGCTTGATTAGCAGTTGAACCTCCCGTAGCACCAGTAAAGGTATTAGGGTATTTCTTCGCTACATAGAGTTTCATAACTGCCCTACCTTCTTGCCCTAAGAGTATGTCTTCACTAACGTCGTTTGAGTTGTCGCCAATAGCGGAAAGTTGTTTAGTTATAATAGCGGTCTGTCTAAATGGAATACTAACACCCGAGGTCATAATAGTTTGCTCTAAGGAAGCGTCAATCTCGGGGTTATAGGTAATATAATCCAAAAACATTACTGCTTCGCTAATCACAACACCCGCTAAATTAGCGGTAGTAGTGCTGTCGGCAGTAGCGGAACTCACATACAACCATTTAGTCTTATCTTGCTCCCAATCAATCTCAATACGGATTTCGTCTTTCATAAAGCGGACTGGTAATTGAATATCCTTTAACATAGGGAAAAGTTCCTCTAAAAGTAAGAACATTTCAACTCCCTCATTACCGCCAGTAGTATCAGTAGAACCCGAGGCACTACCGCCGTCCGCCCAACCCATTCCCCTAAAATAAGGTTCGTGTCCTAAGGTAGGTGCTGTATTATTATCGCCCCCAGCAGTCCATTCATTAAATTCGTCTGTGCTTAGGATACTTCCCTCAACACCACTATTACCCGCTGTATTACCTTCTGCTATGGCGAACCCGCTTTCGCTAAGGTGTTTAACGTCGCAATATTGTTCCTTATATTCTTGGGATTTGAATTGATTGTCTAAGTGAATTTTCTCCCCAGCGTGTCTTAAATCACTAATGAGTTGCCCCGAGGCATAAAGTCTCGCTGACTTAATCATTCCCAATAATCCGCTAAAAAGTTTTCCCCCTACGATTTTAGTTCCGTTGTTCCTATATGCCGTATCATTTACCCTAACTTTAAGGGCACTTTTACTATCTAACACCGACGCCTTTTTAGGTATAACGAAAACCGCTTGGTTAGTATTAAGGACATTAGGTTCTAATACGTCCGTTGTGATATGTAAGTCTTGACTTTCATTTTTAACTCCGCTAAGCAATACTGGTGGAATACTCATTTTATACTATTAGTAAAGAAAAAAATTTAGGGAATATTACATTACAACTATGCCTTGTCCTTTATTCACCATAAGGGATTGTTTAGCGAGATAGAAAGAATATTGTGCGAAAGGTGTGTCTAAGGTATGGTTTAGATTAACTGGTATAGGTTGAGTTGCCGATACTGCTCCCGTATCATTATCGTCGGGATTTTCCAATTTGGTTTTAATATCATAGGTTAATGTTCCCGCTACGTTAATACCAGCACCCGATACTAAGTCCCAAGAAACTCCCGTAGAATAAACACTATCCTCTTTCGCACTACCGAGTAGATTTTCGGGAATAACCATACTCCGCTTAATGTCCTTAACGTTCCTAATAGCGGATTGCGAGTTCCATAAGACAGCGGGGTTCAAATCTACATTCTGTAAGTTTTCTCCGCTATTAGTTCCCGCACCATTATCGCTTCTAACCTCCAAGTTGTATTCAAGTGGGTAGCGGACGCCGTCCTTATGGTATTCAAGTGAAGAAGGAGCACCCGCATTCCAACACGCCATACCATTATAGGAAGTATTGTTAAGGTATTTAACGGGAATGTAATTCTGTATAACGGAAACTAAGTTCTTACTATTAAGGCGATGGACTACCGATTGGTCTGTGCTGTCTATAACGGAGTAGAGGGATTGGTAAGACATAAAACTAAATGCCCCCGAAGGTTGTTGTGCTTGTGCTTGTGTCTGCTGTGGATTGAGGTATAGCAAAGGACAAATCAAGTAGGGGTTTGTAATCTCATAACTTACCGCTGGTGTAAGGTCTGCTCCATAAAGGGAAGCAAAGTTGGAGTTAAGGTTAATAGTAATTTCAAGACCCCCTAATAGGTTAAGAGGAATTGCGTTATTCATAAGAAGTCCCGTATTAAGTCTAAGGGCAAAGTCAAAACCATTAGCGTCAATAAGAGTTCCTTTTCGCATAGTCATAAGGGTTCGCTCATTCTTATTTTGGAAATCAGTCCCAAAACCATTAAGACTGAATTTATTGTATCGTCCCTTACCAATACCGCCGTGTTCGTTAAAGGAAGTTGTTCTCATACCCTTAGCGGAATGTGTGTTAGAGTATAGTTGTGTCGCCAATCGGGGATAGTTATGGACTACTTCCAAAACATTAGCGGAGTATCGCCTACTTCCTATACTAACGGATTGGATAAAGGATTGAACTCCCGCACATCGGTCTAAGTTAGTTGCCGTTTTATTAGTAGGGGGGTTAGTCCCATTATATTTTACCTTAATGTTTCCGCAAAATCTCATTTCTTTACCAACTAACATAGCGTTAGTGTCTGCTACTGAAAATCTAATTATAGGGTTTCCGTTAGAGAAGGAGAATTTTCCACTTCCATTAGAGGGTGCTAATCGCATATAACGCTTTACTTGGGTTGCTGGTGAATTACTCATTTTATACTATTAGTAAAGAAAAAAAATAGGATAAAATTACTCTAATTGAAAACTTGGAGACCCGAAGCATTAACGGCAACACGATTGATATGGTTAATGAAAGTTATAGGTTGAAGTTTCACTACTGGTTGAGTATCATTATTGTAATTCACATACACTCGCATAGCGGAGTTAAGGTTTGTAGTTCCCCCATATTTACTTAATTGTCTTCCTATAACGAAGTGTTCTCTGCTGTCCTTAATGTTCCTTACTCCTACATTAGAAGACCCTAATGTTTGTGTTAGTTGGATAAGGTGTTCTGCTGAAAGGTGTTTAAGGTGTCCGTTCATAACGTCTAAATTAACTGGACGGGTAGGGACACGTAGTCCATTATTGACTTGAAACTGGTAGTCTTTAAGACCTCCAAATTGTCCCGCAAACTGGTAGTTAGGGCATATTCCGTTAGTTCCCCCCAAGTAATTCGCTGATAGGGAATTATCCACGTTAAGGGTTGGTGTTTGATTTGCTCGTCGGGGAATTACCATAACCGATTTTGCTCTACTTTGGTATGCTGGAATTTCTATGGTTTGGGACTTAACTCCCGTAAGTAGATTTGATTTGTAAGTAGTCCAAGTGTGAATGTCGTATTGAAAACCTTGGGGACTATTAAGTTGTTTTTTAAGGGACGCTACGTATTGTTGTGGAGGCACTACCTTTTGTAAATACCACTCTACATTAGAGTAAGTTAGGGTAGGATTAGCGGGTGTAGCACTATCGGCGGTGTCCTTAACTTTTTCAAGGTAAAGTGTTCCCGCCGCATTAACTTCATTAGGGGTTTGAGTAGCACAAGTAATCTTAATGAGATTAGGGTAATTAGTAGCGTCGCAAGCAATTCGCTCTATTTTCGTTATTGCTACGGGAGTAGTTGCCCCCGTCACGTTCCCGCCAGTTGCTCGTTTCTTCAATTGGACTTTTTCTCCTAATTGTAATGGAATGTCCCCTACGGAAGTAAATCCTTTGTATGGGGTTTCTAAGGTAAATTCAGTTATAGCACCACCAGCAGTAAGGGTGGTTGCTTCGTTAATAAGGAGTTCTGTTTTTAGGTTCTTAACTTCAAGTCCCGACCGCTGGTAGGTCTTCAATACCTCATTATTAGGGGCAAATCTAATCTCAACGTCAAGGTTTTCACCAAACGCCATAAGGGGAACAATCTCCAAACTGCTAAACAAACCACACTCCTTCATAGGGATAATGAGTTTAGTTTTTCGTTCCCCTAAACTAACTGCTCTACCATCGCCCGATTGGTTTCCCATAAGTCCCGCTGTAAAATCTACACCACTATCGTTAGTAAATACCGCTTCGTGTTCTCGGGAACTATCGTCGTGCCCATATACGTTGTAAAGGTGTGCTAATTGGTTAAATTCGTCAATTTCCTCTAATACTATTCCATTCACCGAAAGGCGAATATACTTAATAACAACTGAGGAATTTCCGTTAAGTTCCATTTTGTCTGTTGCGGAACATTCCGCTAATACTTGTAAATAACTTGAATGGGGGTCAAAAAAGGGAATGGTGTTAAATGGTAAAGAAAAACGGCAAATGTTATTCTCCCCAAAGGTCTTTTGTTGCGTAGAGGGTTGGACGCAAGAGTAATTATCTATCGGCATCGCATTAGAAGGTTGATACATTTTATACATATAACTAAGAAAATAATTTCGTAGATATAAACTCAAAAAATAGGCGATTAGTATCGCATTCCTCCTACGGGTTGTTTTACCTTAGTCATAGGTTTAGATTTACCCTTAACCATAGGTTTCGCTTTCTTCTTAACCATTTTCCGCTTTTTAGGGGGTTTGTAGTCCTTAGAACTATCACTATCGCTCTTATCTTTTTTAGCGTTTTTAATTTTAGGGTCTCGCCTTGGTGCTTTCTTACCTACGGCACACCCTTTACTTACTCCTACTCTTCCAACTAAGCAACCGCCCTTTTGTTGTCGTGTCTTAACCATTTTATATTATTAGCGGAGATAATATTTCTACTTTTTCTTCTTCAATCCTCCCTTACCAGTTCCTACTCCCCTTGCCCTTGCCCTTGCCTTAGACGCTTCGGTTCTTACTCCCTTACCAGTTCCAGTTTTCTTCTTAACTGCTCCTTTACCTCTTCCTACTGCGGAAGATTTCTTATCGGCATAACTCCTTGGTCTTCCCGCCCTAATTTCCTTTTCTTGTAGTGCTTTTTGTTCCCTACGTGCTTTATTCTGTAAGTATGTTTTCTCTTGTTGAGTTCCTCTCTTAATCCACCCTAATCCGTGGACTTTTCTGTGCGTAGTTGTGTTAGGCGTAGGCATTTTATAATATTAGCGGAGATTAAAAATTTATAGTTTGTGCGACATTAGGGGAATATCTGTCTAATGTAGTATCAAAAGCACTTCCCGTAGCGACTTGGGATTGTCCCTTATTTGCTTGGAAGTCTTGGTGTTGTGCTTGTATATTAACTTGTCCTTGGACGTATCCTCTATATGTATTGTCTCGGTCTCCCTTATTACCAAAATGACAATCTCCCCTAAGTTCGCAATCCCCTTGGTCGCTTGGGTTATTATCTAAGGAGTTCTCGTATTGTTGTCTATCCATAATCTTTTGAACTGGGTCAGTAAAGGTAGGGGCATTCATTAACGTATTATCCATTATATACTATTAGGTAAGATTTTAATATCTGTAAGCGTCCATATCTCCCATAGGGTTCTCTTCGTCAAAGTCTTCGTCCCCGTCGCTTATATCTCCGTCTATGGCGTCGCTCTTATGGATTATCTCTTTTTGTTCCAATAATTCTCCGCTACTACTAAATACAGCAGAAGAGGGTGCTTCCTCTAAAAATCCACTCATACCCTCACCAGCAGTTCCCGCTTCTCCATAATAATTATAGGACATATCTACGGGTAATCCCCTTACCATTTTCTTTTGGACTTGCTTTTTGGATAGTTTCGCTGGTTCATACTCCTTAGATTTCTCTTCCCTACTTGTTGTAGGTATTCCCTTACCAACTGCTAATCTTCGCAAATCCTTAACACTCAAATCTTTAACGGGTTTCATTCCCGCTGGTTGTTCCTTTCTATGACGAGGTCTTGACTTATCGTAATCATAACTCATTCCTTCCTTTACTGCTAATTCATTAGTCCCTAACGTTCTACCGCCTTTACCGCCATATCGTCTTACAATATCTAACTCAATATTAGTAGGGGGTTTGTGTGTTATTGTTTCTCCCCTTCTTTCCATTTTATAATCTAACTCACTTGGTTTAGCGACGCTCCTACTTCCCGCCTTATTGTAGAAGTTTTCTATTGGGGTTTTTCCTCTACGTCCTTCATAATTAGATAAGGTTTCTCTTGATATTTCAGTAGGGCGTTGATTAAGTAGGTAAAACTCGCTACACGTTTGGTCTCCTACACTATCACCACATTCTCCTCTACTAAATGCCCCTTGTTTAATTCGCAAGTCCGCTAATTTAGCGTGTTCGGGGTCTTTTTTGTATCCCAACTTACCAGCAACATATTCAGCGGTTTTTAGAATGGGAACATTAGGGAATTCTCTTGCCTTAGGTTCTTTAAAGGGTTTCTGTTGAGGGTGTGCTTGACTTTTCCTTAATTCTTCGTCTGCTTTACCTATCGTCCCTATCGCTCCTTTTTTCAATCTTCGCTCTAAACTCATAGGAGCACCCGCCTTATATGCTTCCTTACGACTATAACCACCGCCCTTAGTTCCTTCCCAACTTCTCGGTTTAGACATAGGAAGATTTCCCCTATCTATTGTTTGTCCCACTATGCTTTCTTCGTCTAAGGCGTAGTTCCTAATTCCACTAAATTCTCTGCCGTCCTTAGGTTTATCAAAAGGGGCGTAATTTAGAGGCGTCGCTACACCTACCCCACCGAAAACGGGTTTATCCCCTCTCATAGCGGGGTGTCTTAGAATACCACTACCATCTATGTCTTGGAATACCGCTTCTCCCCCAGTTGTAGTAGTTGGATATTGGACTAATTGGGGAGCAAAATATCCGCTGTCTTGGGGTGCTTGTGAGCGTTCTAAATCCGCTAATCCAGTATCGCTAATTCTATGGATTAACTCGGGTTTAAATTTCCCAAACTTTTTAGCGTCTTTTTTAACGTTAATTTTAGTAGGGTCAATATCTACGGGTTTCCCTTTCGGTTTCGCCACAGAAACACCCAAATCAACGCTCCTAACCTCGGGAACAAACTTAGGTCGTCTAATCTCCTTACCATAATGAGTAGTAGGGTTTTGGTCTGCTCCCCTAAGTGTCCTTCGTGGAGGTTTTTTCTTTGCCTCTACTTCTGCTCGGTGTTTTACTCCGCTATAAACTTCGTAAGTATTAGTGTCTGTATCCTCTACTCGTATAGAAGGTCGCTTAAAATCTCCCCTTTTTTTTCGTGCTTCTAACTTTGCTTTTGCCTCTGCGTATCCCTTAGTTTCACGAGTTAATAACATAGCGTAATGTTTCTTCTGTTTATCATTCATTCTTCCCCCTATGGATTTTCTATATTTAGTAGCGTCGCCCTTAACCATATTTATACTATAAGTAAAGAAAATTATTCGTCTTTATCGTCCCTATCTCCGTCTAATCCCTTAACGTCTTTCCACCTATCCTTCATATCGCCTTTCTTATTATTACACTCACTACTACACTTACTCCCACAGCACATACCTACCTTACAAGATAGTCCTTTAATAAACTCTAACACTTTCGTTAGGGCAGTTAATACAAATTGAAACTTATTCATATACATAAGTAAAGAAAATTATTGTTGAAGCATAGCGGACGATTTACTCGTATCAAATGACGGCAACGCCATACTTCCAAATGAGGGGCGGTTCATACCAGCATACATTCCCGCTTGTGCCCCAGTCTGTATAGCGGAGGTTTCGCTTCCAGCGTCGTCTTTTGCGTTCTTGTGTGCCTCTACTGCTGTCTTAATTCCCTCTCCAAGCATTACACCCAACGACGCTAATTCCCCTATTGGACCGAGGAAATCCATAGCGGAACTTACCTTACTCATAATACCCCCTACTTCTTCACCGCCTAAGGTTTTTGCCGTATCAGCAATCTCCCCTAATCGGTCGTCTTCCATAGTTTTTAATCCCGTATCTTTCCCTAACAAATCGTCTTCGTGGACGTCAGTAGCACCTTTGGGAACTACCTTACCTTCTATTGCGTCTCCCTCAGTCGTAACCCTCGTCCCACCAGCGGAAGTAGCGGAAGGTCTCGCACTTGCTCCCATAATACTTCCGTCCCCCATTCGGTAAGCGTCCTCTACATTAGCACTATCAACACCTAATCGCCCTTCTGCTCTTGTGGTAATCTCGTCAGTCTCGCCACTTAATTTGCCTTGTTCTTGCGTGTTCTTTGCGTCCATAGATTTCTGTTTTGCTTGGAGTTTCGCCATACGGGGTTTCATAATGTATTTATTCCCTAACTCCAATCCCTCTTTCATACCGATATGACGACCCGCTATTTTCAAATCGCCTTTAAGAGCAGTAGAAGCAATAGCGGACATTTGCCCCGACGCTCCGCTAAATTGGTCTTGTGCTTTTTCCTTTACTTCGTTTAACTGATTTAGGTGAGAACTTCCGCTACTTTCCATTCCACTCATAGCACCTTGTAATCTATCGTAATAACTCATTATGATATTACCATAGATTTTAATATTCACCAATTTACTTTCCTACTCCAATAATTAGCGGAGTTCTTATCATTCTTCGTTAGTTTCCCCGCCTTATTCCTTATACCACCACTACGGGCAAGATAAGACTTTTGTCGTGCTGGGTCTTTGTGCTTCGTCATATCACTCATAGAACTATCCCCAAAGTGTATTAACCTCTTACTCCCATTCTTCATTACATAAACCATTCCCTTCTTTCCCTTACGGGTAGATTTCATAGGTTTATATAGCGGTTTAGTGTCTTTCTTCTTCTTATCCATTATAATATTAGCGGAGATTATTTTTTGAATTTCTTAACTTTTCCCGTAGTCTTTTTCTCTCGCATCGCCTTAGTCTTCTGTGCCTTAGTTAATTCGCCGTGAGTAGCGGGTGTTTTAGCGGATACTCTTTTAGTTGGTCTGTAAATATCCCCTTTCTTTTTATAACCTTCTCCCCCTCTTTGGTTTCGCCATTTTTCCTTATGCCACCTCGTTAGTCCTCCCTTAGACTTATCGCCACTATAACCCCCTCCCTTAGATTTATAGTCCTTAACAACTAAGGAAGATTTATAGGCACTATGTTTCATATGGGCGTATTTTGCCCTACTTTTTGCGTAAAGTGCTTTGTTTGTCGGTGTCGGCATTTACATTAGTCAAAGATTTTTTTTCCGTTTCTTTTCCTTTACCTTGATTAGCAGAAGGGTCAATAACGTCCAAATTAATATCTCCTTCGTCCGCTCTATAAAGCGGGGCAAAAGTCCCGTCTTCATTATACTTACTCCACATATGTTCGGTTAGGTTATTATACGCTAAATATTTTCTACTATCTAAGAATAAGAATGAGTAAGGTTTTTCCATTACTGCGTCCCGAAACAATCGGTAGAAGTTTTCCTTACCACCAAACGAACCGAACTCCTCTCCCATTTTTTCAATCTCCCTACTATTGGGATTTTTGTATAAGAACCACCCCTCAATATTATTTCTCGTTATGGGCGGTAATGAACCATTACCTCTAAGGAGTTGGACTAAATAACATATAGAGCAATCGTAATGCCTTAGCACCGCTGGTAATCTATATATCTTACTTGTAGGGGATAATCCCTTACCACCCAATCCCAAAATATCGTCGCATATGATTAAGGTCTTTTCCCTTGGAGGTTCTTGTGCTTTTTGATACGCTAAAATCTGGTCTACCATAGCGTCGCTGTAATCGGTAAATATGTTCTCGGGAGGCACTACTTTCAGTAGCGGTTTGGACGTGCTGTCTAATCCAATAGTAGGGGATATAACGAATATATTATCAAAGACGGGTTTAGAGTTAGGGTCGTCTTCGCTTATCTTATCACTTGCCCCATAGAAAGGGTAGGGGCGTAAAATCAAATTCATAAGGGTAGTGGTCTTAGAACTCCCCCGAAAACCAACAAAGGCATAAGTAAATGGTGGTTTTAGTAATGGTTCTCCTACCTCCCGATAAGTAGGTTTTGTGGGGTCTTCCTTAATGGGATATATAGTCATATCCATATCACCTTTATCTTTTTCCTCTACTACCTCTTTTTCGTCTTCGCTTTCACCTTCGCTACTACTCGGTTCTTCGTGTCCGTATTTATTCTTATGGGGCATACTATTACATATAACATAGATATTATTTAGAAGAAATTATCGCCACCTCTTCCTCTTGGTTGGAAACAACTATCCCAATCAGTCCCATTAACCATAGGGGATATTGTCTTTTTATGTTTCTGTTTTTCCTCTACAACTCCTTTAAGTCGTGCCCTTTCGTCTGCCCTAATAGTTTCGTCATAAGCATTCTTCTTTAAGATATATTCCTCTTCCGCTTTCTGTTTAGCGAGTTTCTCCTCTCGTTCTCTATGGGCGTCTTCCTTTAACATACCATAGACATTACTCATAATAAATTCATAATCAATTCCCGTATCACCACTATCGGCATAGTCGTTTTGTGTCCCATAGTCTTTTACTTCTTCTTCCACATACTCTTCTTCCTCTACTGGTTCAAGTTCGGTAGTAGATGCGATAGGGGTTTTTCCCTTTTTTTTAGCGAGTTTCTTTTGTTCTTTAAGTGCTTCTTTTTCCGCTACTTTTTGTTCTTTTTTTAATTTACGATTTAAGGCGGATTTTTCCCGTGCCTTAGCGAGATTTGCTAATTGCTTTTCACTCATAACACGCTTCTTCTTAGGGGGTTTTTCTTTGCTACTCGGTAGGGTAGGTTTCTGTAAATAACTATCAACGGGAAGTCCTTGTTCCTCAACGGGTTCAATTTCCATAGACAACTTAGGCATTCTACTCATATTATAACATATGTATAGAAAAAAATTAGAGAAAATATACATATGTGAAAAAACGTTAGTTAGAGGAGATTTCGTTAGTAATCCTTAATGTAATCTGTGTAGGGTGTATTAAATCTGTGCGTTGTGTGCCGTCGCTGTTAAGAAGTTCTAATTCTATGAAGTTCAAGTTAAGGTCTGCCTCATTATCTAAACTATGGGCGGTAGGATTAAATGGTTCGTAGAATTGTTGTTCGTCTGTCGTATCATTAAGGTCAAGTAGGCGAGGGATAGTCGCTATGTGATTATCTGTATTCCCTTGTGTATTACGGGAGTTAATAGGGAAGTTAGTTAAATTCACAAGTATAGTCGCATCGTCTAATGTGTGCTCTACGTGGTTTTTAAGGTATTTGCGTGTTAAACTTCCCTCACGTGTGAGAAAATTTCCGTTTGTCTGTATGGTAATTGTGTTAGTCGCTATATTCATAGTAGCGGTTCTTGTAGGGGGTGTAGTAAAATTAACGGGTTCGCTTTCAAAAATTAACCACACGTTCCCAGTAGAGGGTCGCCACCATTCAGTAGTATTCTTATATTTCCAATAGGCATTTGCCCCAACATTCGTAAAAGTAATGGTAGAAGTAGCGTGAGTTGCGTCGGCATTATCTAACCAATCTCCCGTAAGCACGGCATAACTTTCTCCGTTAGTTGTTATAAGGGCGGATTGTAAGGCAACACGAGAATTTGGTTTAAGTATGAGCGTCTCCTTAAAACGTTGGAGCATTCGTGAGGGAGTATTCATAGGGTCAGTAGCGGACGATTTTAGTTCAATCAACATTATAGTATAAACAAAGAAAAAAAATGATTATAAAGAGCGTGAAAAGGAGCACGTAGTAGCGGAAGGGTTCGCTGTAATACCTATAATAACTAAGCGGACATACCGAGCGGATACTTGCTCTATCTTGTGGTGAAGAGTGTAAGACCCCGCCGATACTTCGGTTAATACTATCATTTGAGAAGACCTAAACCAAGTTGTATTATCTAACGAAAATTCCAAAGCAATATTAGTTAATGCTCCGCTTCCTCCCGTAGCGGTTTGGGAAATCATTAAGGCAAGGTGTCTCTTACCATTCATATCAATAGAAGCGGAAGCAGTCCCTACCGCCCCTAAGGCACTCACGTCTAAATCTGTATCTTCATATGACGGGGTTAATTGATTAGCGATAGTTGCCCCGTAATGTGTTTTAACTGATAATCTACCATTACTATCAATAGTAAGGTGTCTATGTGGAGTGCCTCCGTTAATATCATTAGAGGCAAGTAAGAGGGTTTGAGGGTGAGTAATTCCAGCGTGATTGTTAAAGGACATTATAGTATATAATAAGAAAATATTTTCTCTTATTATACTATATGGATTACGAAAATAAATCTCACAAACTCCCTAAGCACACTTGTTTCTGTAATAGGCAATTTAAGGACGGGCAAGACCCTATCTACACGCAATTTAAGAAGTTGAAAAATTTAAAGGAAAAACAAAACCATAGGAAGTATCCCGCCCCTAAGAAAATTATAGACTTTGGGTTTAAGTTCGGCAAGAAAGTCGCTATGGGTGATAAGGAAAAGAAACCCCCTAAGCACGGGAAAATCAAAATGAAATCTTATGCCGAATTGGATAGTTGGACTAAACTTTAAAACCACCCGTCTTCTTCCCTTCTTTCCTCTTCTTTCTTCTTCTTCTTCTTCTTTGGTTTTTGCCTTAGTTGTTTTACATATTCTCCGCTACTTTCATTTTTCTTGAAAGCACCTTTACCCTTAGCGTCTGTCTTTCTATCCCCTACTTCCCAACAAGTAGAAGCACGACACCTAACGGCACTCCAATCTACTCCCTTTGCTTTATTCCGCTTATAAGTAGCGGTGTTTTCCCTACCATCGCTCCACTTATGGTGCTGTCCTTTATCGCTACGAGTTGCCCTTTTCTTTTGCCCTTGTGGTTGTGGTTGGGGTGCGGGTCTTGGTCTCGGTCTCGGTTTGGGAGTTGGTTTGGGAGGTGCTGGTGCTTGTCTAACGGGAACTAACTTCTTCTTTACCTTTTTAACACTTGCGGGTCTTGGGCGTGGTCTTGGTTTAGGAGTAGGGGTTGGTTGTGGTGTTTTTGGTTTAGGTTTCCTTGGTGCTGGTGTAGGTCTTGGTTTAGGACTTGGTGGAGGACTTGGTTGGGGACTTGGTGGGGGACTTGCTTTGGGTTTGGGTTTCTTTTTCTTCTTCCTAAAATTAAAGGATTTGAAAAAGGCGGGTGTGTTAGTATAATCTTCCTTTTCTTCCGCTAATCTTTTTGCCTTAACTTTTTTAGTGAATAATTTTTTATCCGTTAAATAAGTCTCTTTATCTTCCTCATAGTCTTTCTGCCTTTGGTCTATGTTTGCTTGTTTCCTTTCGTCTGCCTTAATCTTTGCCTTAATTGCGTCTTCGCTTTGTATCCAAGGTAATATCTTATCGTCGGGTATGGTATTTCCCGCACTATCCTTAGGAAACATAGAGGTAAATTGTTGTCCGCTTGGTGTCCTCATTTTTAACATAGCGTCCCTTTGTTGCTCTAAGAATGATTTAGTGTCTTCTCCATAAGATTTTCCCTCAGTTGTAAATTCGTATGCTGATTTAGGCATTTGGGGGAATATAATCCGCTGTGCCTTTTTGCCGTGCTTACCCGCTCCCATTTTCGCAGTCGCTTCTAAATCGGGTCTAATAGCGGGAGCGTTCGCTACTAATTGCCTTACTCGTTCTCGCTCTGCCTCTTCTGCGTCCCCTTCGTCGTCCGTTATTAACCCGTCGCTACTTTCTTGACCTTCGTCGTCTTGGATTGGTTGTATGTTGTAAGGAGTTGCTAAGGTTAATGCCTCTAATTGTGCTTTTTGTTCCGCTATTTTTCTCGCCATTTGATTAGAGTAATTTTCCAATACTCGTGGATTTTCTTCCCAAGGTAAAGGTTCTACTAACTCTAAGGTCTCTTCCCTACCACCATAGAATTCATTTCCCATTCTATTCAAAATCTCACGCCTTTCTTCAAAGGGGACGTCCTCTAAACTTTCGTCGTCGCTACTTTCCTCAGCAAAGGCGGAATACTTATCAACTCCCGCATTAGCATTAGGGTCATATTCTCCATATTTTTCAGCAAACTTAGCGTCTTCTTCGTTTCTCGCTCTTTCAGTTGCTTTACTTGGTTCTCCTTCAATAGCGGTCTTGGGTAAATACATTTTCGCTTGTGCTTCCGTCCAAGGGTAATCGGGAATGTTTCCCTTAGCATAGAATATTCTTTGTATCCGCTTTTGTTCTGCTTCGTCCGCTAATCTTTGTGCTTCTTCTGCCTTACTTTGCGGAGTTTCTAATGCCCCTTCTATTAACCCTCTAAACTCGTCATTAGCGTCTAATGCGTCCATAGTAAATTGCCCTTGGTCTGTAAATTTAACACTCGGTCTCCCTACCATAGCATTTACCTTATCTAATCCCGCTTGTGCTTTGGCGTCTCTTTTATCTTGTCTCTCTACTAAAAAATCACCCAATTCCTCTATTTGCCTTAGGTTTGCTTCTTCGGGAGTTTCCTCTTCTTGCCTATCCCCAACCAAATTGTCTGGGTCAAAATCTCCCCAACCATCGTCTATGTCGTCTTCTGCGTCTTCTTCATACATTTTCCTTACTGCTTCCTCTTCTTCGTCATAGGCAATCTCTTCTGCTGTGCGGTCGTCCGCTTGTGGTGGTAATGCTAAAACAAATGTAGGGGGAGTTCTTGGTCTTCTCGCTAATATTTCCGCTTCTTTTCTATCCAATTCTTCCATAAAGGAATTATCGGGTTTGTATGGTTCTGCTAATTCATACTCGGGGTCTCCATAAGGATTAGGTGTATCTTGGTCGTATAAGGTGGGTGCTGGTATGGAAACATAGGGCGGACTTGGGGGAGTAGTCCATTCGGGAGTATTAACTATATCCCCTTGTGCTTTGGTCTTTTTTCTCGCTTCTAACTTCGCTTTTAACGCTTCCCTCTTCCGCTTTTCTTCTGCTTCTTGTGCTTTAACTTTTGCCTCTTGTTTTATCCTATTTGCCTCTACTCTCTTTGCCCTATCAATCTTATCTTGTTTTACCTTAGCAATCCTTAATGCCTCTGCCTTTTCCTTTTCCGCTATTTGTTCGGGAGTGTCGTCTTCTTCTTCGCTACTATATTCGCTTTGAGTTCCGTATTCGTCTTCTGTATCACTCATATACTATTACCTTAGATTTTGTTTTTGTATTTAATCCTCTTCTTCTTGGACTTCGGTAGGTGCTTCGGTAGGGGCATAAGTAGATGCTAATCCACTATCCTTAGTCATTTTACTTTCCTTTCTCGCTAATGCTTGTTGGGGTTCTTCTTCTATTGACCCTCCCATAGACGAAGTCTTATTTCCCATAACATTCCGTATATCTTCTACGTCTTCTCTCCTACCACCAGTTAAAGGTGCTTCCCCTTGTGCTATTCGTTCTCCTTCCCTTACTCCTTTCATAGGTGTAGTAGCGGTTCTATGCCCTTCTCGCTCTAACTCCTCTAACAAAATATTCATAGGGTCGCTTTGTGCTTCTTGTGCTAATATCGCCCTACGTTCCGCTATTACATTCCCCATTTCTACTTTAATTGCCGTCCCTTGTGGTGTCTTAAAGAATTCGTCCCTTGCGTGTTGGTTCATTCTCGGTAAATCCATTTGGTTAATTCTATTAAGTAAATCGCCATAATATTCGCTTGACTGATTGCCTACATTTGCTATGGGGACTGCCTCTGTCTGTGTCCCGAACTCACTCCAATTATCTAACTGGGCGTCCCCGTCTGCTGGATTACCAAAAGGCATTAGAATTCCCATATCTAAATTAAATATATCACTTATAGCACTAAGTAGCGGAGAACCATTTTTAGGGACTGCCCCCTTTTGAAGTTGTTTATAGTCTAAGTCTTGTTGCTGACTTGTAGTTAATGCTTCTGTTGGGGGAGTTGGGTTCATTCTTCGTATGGAAAATATAACGGACGAATTACTACCGAGATTTGAGGGAACTCCCATAGTTGAGTTTCTTATTTGAACCTTAATACTTGTAATGGTTTTTGCCTTTTTACAATAGAAAGTGATAGGCGACTGAAAGGAAGTATAGAAATCACCACTAACGTAAGTTTTAGATATAATGGCGATTGCTGGTATAACACTTCCGTCAAAGGCAGTAATGTAAAATTGGGGGTCGTCTATTAAGTCGGGACATAAGATATAGTAGTATCCGTCTGTTAGTTTTATGGGAAGATTTATTGCTCGTAATGGTGAAGACCCTATCTCAATAGTATATCCGCTTCTTTGTTCCCCGTCGGGATTTAACGTAATAGGGAATGTTGAAGTATCTTTAACTAACGGACTACCCGTAATATTAGGGAAACCATATGCCTTATTATGATTTTGAGTTTTAATGCCTCCCCGTTGCCCGAAGTTAGTGTAAGCGAAATCATATCTAACGCCTAATGGTGCTACTTCTGTTGCTGTTGCTCCCGAACCGCTCTTAGGTTGGTTTCGTATAGTCTTTTGGGAAGTGTCCGCTGATTGTGGGTAAAAGATTAACTGCCCTTTACCTAAGTGTGCTTCGCTATTAGGATTATCTTCTGCCGATACACTCGTATTAACTATGGCGTCTGCTATATCGGGGTCTGCTCCCGTAGTTCCCGTAGGTTCATAATGATATTGTCCCGTTTCTGCTGTCCCTACTGCTGGAATCCATTCGTCTCTTCCCTTAACTATGGTAGAGGTTAATTGGTCTAATGTATAACCAATTTTTAACATAAATGCCTTACCTATTTTCTCTAATGTGCTTTCGGGATTAATTCCGTTAGGATAGGCATTCTCAGTAAAGGCGGGAGGGTTAATGGTTTCTGCGTAAGTGAATGTTCCTACTGGATAAGTAGGGGCACACCAATTTCTTACGTTAATTCCTCCGTAGCGTTCCCAATTGCTTACTTCCTTAGGGACATTATCAAATATTCTAATCGCATTATCTCCTCCACTCGGCACTCCGTCATTTAAGACAAAACTCGTAGCGAATGGTTGGTGTAAGAATTGAAACTCAAAGGCACTAACTAATGTATTGTAAGTTAAGGTCATATTATCAGTCCCTAAATATTGACTAAATTTAAGGTAATTCACATACTTCGGGTCTTTAAAGAAAACAAGGGGATAATCTTCCGTTTCACGATAAACACTATCTTCCCTAAATCCTTGGGCGGTGCTTTCCTCAAAAGGGTAATCCAAATCTCCCGCTGTCCCAGCGTTAGGCAAAATATCAAATGCGTCTTTCGCTACTGACGAGTAATTGGGTTCTGCTAATGATTTACCCCCTAAGTAAGCGAGATTAGCGGGGGATAAGGCGTTAGTTCTACCAGTTGCTATGTTAGAGGATAAAGTAGTGTTATTACATAGGGCACTTGTCGCCTTAGGATAGTCTGTAAATGTTCGTGTGATTGTTTGACTTTCCCTTAAATTAGTAGAGTAATCTGCGTTAGTCCATAACGCTAATCGGTGTATGGTAAAAGTAGGGAGTTTAAAGTTAGTTGCCGTATCCCATAGGTTAATGATATTGTTAGGGGAACGTGGATAAATCGGCATAGTCCTTTCCCTTAAAAATTCACTTGTTCCCGCCCAATCTTCGGGCATATCATTTCCGTCTAAAAATATAACACTACCCAAGGCATAACCACTCGTCATAGGGAATGTAATGTAATCACGTTTAAGTAGTCCAGTTGCTAAGGGCACGTTGTCTAATCCCCAAGACCCATAAATAGGTTGTAAGCAAGGGTTCTGTAAGACACCTCTTTTAGCACTTCCCTCTATGGTTGTTCCGTCATATAGATTAACTATGTCCGTTAGTTTATGGAGTTCCTCAGTCCAAAAATTAGACAAGTCAGTAGGGGTCATATAGTCTTTAACTGAGGATATGGTAATTTTGTTAATGATAGGCACATAACCACATAGCATATGAACTCCGCTATTAGTGATTTTTTTTAAGGTATTTGTGTTAGTTGAAGGCGATAAACTATCAATAGCGTCGGGAGACCATACATAGAGGTTATTGTTATAAGTCGTAGTATTACCACCCCCTACCAATCCTATTACTCCTCCTCCGCCAGTAAAGTTCTTGCTATTTTCGTAATCTCCTTTAACGTCCCACGCTATACTATGCTGATAAATCTCCCCGTATGCTTGTCCTTGTGTGCTCCCTACTCCGTCCATATGGGCGTAAGTCTGTCCCGTCATAAAACTTGCTGTTATTTGCGACCTTAAATCTATGGCGGTAGGTAAATCAAAAGATACGGCAAATTGTAAAGTGGAGGCGGTAGTATGGGGTAATGCTTCCGTTAAGTCAAAAGTCCAACACCCCTTATTTCTCCCTAACCTTCCCCTTGTTTGTGATATGGTAAAACTCTCACCTACATTTTCGGGAAAAGAGCAATCGGGCAACCAACCAAAATTATTAGCATTTGCCCTACCTCTACTCGCATTATAGTAAAGGAAATAGTTAGTGCCGTGCTGATAGTTGGATAAAATCTCGGGTGTGTAGTCGTTTTGGACTTCTAACGAAGGTTCATTACTTCCCATATATCCGTTGTTCTTTAAGAAAGGTAATCCAGTAGGGCAATACTTAGTGAGTGCGTCGGGGTCTATCATTAAGTCAGCACACTTACCCTCTTCAAAATCATACCACCTTACTTCTGTCCCTACTGCCCTAACGATTGGAGTATGAGTTGAAGGAGAACTCCCTACCCAACCTACGGGATTATTAGCGTCAAACCTTAATGGGTTTGGTTTAGTTCCCGTAAAAATCGCTTGATTTGACGTAATGTTTCTCGCTATGATTTCAAATGAAGCAGTATAGGCGTCCCCTACTACGTCAGTAATGTTGAACGCTTGACCGAGTAAGCATACTTCCCTTTGTGTGTCGTTCGCAAATGACCCTATCAATACCACGTTAAATGAAGGAAAGAGTGCCTTTTCAGCATTCCCAGTAGCGGGACTAACGGGAACTTTAATTTGAATTATGGGAGTTCCACTTCCGTTAGTATCGCTCCAAGTCCAAGTAGAGGAAATTTCACCTAATATAGGATTGTAAGGGGTAATTTTATTAGCGGTATAATAACTAACCATTTTCCCTATGCTTTCGGTTTGCGATAAGGTGGCGAAGTTATTATTTTGGTTTTGTGTGTCTCCGCTTTGTGTGTTAGTATTATCGTTATTTTGGAAGTGATATTGCCCTACGTATAGAGGAATATCAGTTAAGGCGTTTCCCGCTGTGCCGTTGTCGTTAATGTTTTGTTTAGGGTAAAGTTCAAAGAAATCAGCGTCCTCGGTAGTATGGTAATCACTACCCGCTACTTTACAAGAAGGTAATAGGGATATGTCTGCGGGTAAATCAAACGACGTGGTGTTTAACTGACTACCAATATAAAAAGGAGATTTCCTTATCATTAAGTTCATAGGAATTTTATTGGCGTCGCTCCTATCGGCAACTGAACCCGTTTTTAACTGAGTGTTAGAGAGTGTAGATTGTCTATTGAAGATTAAACCCGCCCTACCATTAAGTTCAGCACTAACACCAGCACGTTTAATACCAGTCCCTAACGAATTGGTATGTATATAGGGACAAGCGTTATTTAATTTACCAGTTGCTCCCCTATTTCTTATCCGTAATTCAAAGCAAGGTTTCCCAGTCCAACCCGTCCTACTTGCTACGGGGTATGCCGTTATAGTTGTCCCAGCGGGAGCATTACCATTAGCGTCGTCAGCAAAGACACCCTCTCCCATATCACTAACGAAGAAGTGTCCTAATACACCAGCGAACCTTCCGTTAATCTTTTCATAGTCCGTTATAGGTAAGGCAATATCGGGGTTCTTGTTGTCGGTCATATCGTAATAGGAAAATTGTCTCCGTTGAGGCATTACCCCTAACTGAATGATAGTTCCAGTAGGGAATTGTGCTAAGTAGTTTTCTCCCCTTGCTGTATATGGAACTCTAATGCGAGTGTATTGAGTATCGGTTGCCCCGTCCGTATCTTGGAATATTTCCCAGTAATGGAAAACGTCTAAGTTAATAGCGGGTTCGCTCATTCTTAAAAATGGTTCATTAAGGGGTTGCTGTTTTGCTTGAAAATTAGGTTGCCCTACGTAATGTTGTGTATTGTCGTTAATTTCCTTTATTGAGTTAATGCTATTAAAAACACCGCCGACCATATAATCTTCCCTTGGTTCTACGTTAAATGCGTTGCTTATGAGTGGGTTTGTTGCGGTGGAAACCACAGAGGATACAATAGTGTTTTTGCCGATATTCCGTTTAAAGGCGTTGCCGTTTGCGTTGATTGCCGTTTCGTCCCATAGTCTATCATACCTAAATGCCTTACACGGGTTATAAGACTTAGAGGTTGCTATGTTGTGGGGATTTGCCCCCGCCGTATTAAGTCCGTAGTTATACCAGTCCTTTCCCTTGTTCTTGTCGTTAGTCCCGTCGTCGCACCCGTAGTATTCAAAGTAAATTGTCTGCTTATTGTTTTGGTTAAGTCCGCTACTGCTGAACTCCAAAATGTCCGTTGAAGTCCCACGTGCCTCTAAGAAAGAGGTATTCACGCTAATCTCGTCCCCTTGTCGTAGTTCAATAGGGGGTATAGCACACTCCCATTCGTCATTATTGTCGCTACTTTGGGACGAGTTGTTATTACTCGCCTCTATCATTATGGTTTCGGGTTGGGGAATTGCTTGGGGAAAATTCACGTTTTTATTCATTTAATATAAGGGAACATTTTATTTCTTCTTTGGAAACCAACGTCCCTCTTTGATTGCCTCTATCATTCGCTTTCTATCCAACTCCCAAGAGTTTTTTGCCTTTATGGTTGGAATTTTATGCTCCCAACGAGGATTTATCTGTATGTTGTCCTTATCAGTTGTCCTACTTACCGCTACATACTTCAACTTCTTACTGAGGCGGTCGTCCCAATCGTTAATGGAATACTCAGTCTCAATCGTGCTTCCTTGTGCCCTATGAATGGTAGAGGCATAACCATAGTCAAAGTAGCGGTATATCTCCTCACGATTTACCACTATGTCTTCTCCCGTAATGGTGTCCGTTAGTTGTATCTCGTCCCAAGAGGTAATGTTAGTAATGTAAAATTCTTGATTATTGTAAAAGGCATTCTCACCCCTACTCATATTCTTTGTCGCTACTACCTTACAATTAGGGTCTCCCGTATTGGGTCTCTTAACCCATATCTTCGTCATATAACGGGATTTGATTACCTTACCCTCAATCTCAAAGTTCTCGCTACAATCCCATACCTTATCTCCCCTATTAGTAAACATTTTCTCTACGAGTATGAGATTGATATAGTCCTTTGTCGCATTCTTCCAGCACAGATTACCACCCGCTAAGAAACACTCATACGGATTCCACTTCTCGTGCTTATAGAAACTCTTTATCAATCCCTTATCTTCCTCGTCCAACTTCTCCCTTATTATATTATTGTAAAGTTTAAACATTAACACTCCCTCTTCACTACACCGCATATTCTCCGTTAAGTGGATAAGGTTGTAATCGCATAACCACTTTACGAGTTGGGTGTTCTCCATATCTTCGTAATTAACGAAAGTTCGGGCATTACTCTCCACAGCGGGTAATTGTTGGTAGTCCCCTATCATAATGATACTCATAGCGGGATACAACGTCTTAATGTTCCGCAAGTGTAAGTAGAAAATCTTGTTAAGCATAGAGCACTCGTCAATAATAAGGTAGTCCAATCCGTCGCACATAGAGAAGTTCTTATCGCCAAGACCTCCTCCAAAGACTTTAAGGAAACTATGAATAGTGCTTCCCGTATATCCCTTTTCAACGAATAGTTTGTTTGCCTTTGCTTTATGCGTTGTAGCAGTAAGGGCAAATGTCTTCCCTTTCTCTTTAAGATACTCAATAACGCCTTGAACTCCGTGTCCCCCACAAGTAAGGGAGGATTTACCAGTCCCCGCCATTCCGTCCAAGCGGAAACCTTCTCCCCTATCTATGAGTTTCTCGTAATCCAATTTGTCGTGCTTTACCCAAGGTTTAGTTTGTTTCTCGTCTAACTCCGTATCTCGGGGTTTAACGATAAAGCGTTTGAATAAGGCATTAATAAGGAAACTATCGGCAGTCTCACTTTCTTTTGCCCTACCTCTAAACTCTTCACGCACCATACCTCTATCCGCACCGAAGGGCACATTCGCTAATGCCTCATTCAGTCTTCCGCTACCATAATCCGCTATTAAGATACTATCTGTCTTATACAATAGCGGACAGCAAAGTTCGGTGGTCTCGGTGCGACACACCTTCTTAACAAGGGATTTACAATAGTTTCTGTAAGCGGTTCTAAGGAACTCTTCGTCTTGGAAAGGGAGTTTTCGTCCCCTACTGAACTTCCACGTAATCCAACTCTCAGCAGTCCCAAGACTTTCCTCTATGATTTGTTCCTCAGTCTTCGTGAATACAATAGCGGAGTTTAACTCATATAGCATACACTTTGCCTCTTGGAGGATTTGGGAATGGATACTAAGGGCATCGGTCTTGTAGTCTCGGTAGTGTCCCTCAACCATAAGGAATAGAGGATTGTCTCCGCCCCTAATGGTATAACTTTCAAGACCCTTTAACCGATAATACTTTTCGTCGTCCGTAGTGCTTACCACGTATGACTTAGAGTATCCCTTTTCTCTATGATACATACCCAACTGACCGATAAAGGAATTAATCACAAACTTAGGGGCACTACCCCCATTATCCATAACAACTCCGTCAAGTTTATCATAGACATATTTAACGAATTCGGTAAAGTGATTGTCCGCTGACTTATAGGCATTACCCCACTTGTCTTTCTTAACCACTTTCCCTAACACGTTCTTCTTATGAGGAGCAATAAAGGCGTCAAGTTGGAAGTCAAGTCCCTTAATACTACGGGCAAGTTGGATTACTTTAAGGCAAAACCAACCATTCCGCATACCAACAAAGGGAAAGAACTCCGTTTCGGGGTCAATATCCCTAACGTAATACCAACCTAACTCGTCCTTAAATGTATCATTCGTCATATTGACTACATTATCAAAGACCTCAAACCTCATAAACGGATTAGCGGGATTTTCCAAACACGAAGTATAGCACTTCCGTATATCAATAGAGGCATATTCCCCCAAGTGGGACAAATCTACCATAGACATTTGGTCTGCTTCATTCTCGTTTTGGAACTCTATATCCATAACCGCTTCTTCTTGCTCGTCCAAGTAGGAGCAATCCTCTTCAACCATTAACCACTCCTCATATTGGTCTTCCATACCAACAATCGGGACACTATCAGCGTCAATAAAACCCCTATCAATTGCCTCTTGTTTAAGGGGGTCAATTGTCTCCTCATACTTAGGCGGAGGTAGAGGTTGAACTTCTGCGTCTAATGTGGCGATTTGCGGAGTGTAAGGGATTTCACAACCACTTTCCGCTACTTGTTCCCGATACTTTATCATATTAAGTTGTGCCCGTTTCCACCTATTCATATCACTCGCTTTCTTCTCCATAACAGCGGGTATAAGATTGTGGATAAGGGATATTGTCCTATCAAACCTTTCGCAGTTGTAGTGGTCTCTATCGGCATTCCCATACGCCGACTTCTGCTCTTCCTCCGTTGCTGTGTTCGTAGTTGCGTTAAAAGGTTTCTCGGGTGTAAAGATTGACCCTAAGGTCGTGCTCCGCAACCCGCCAGTAGAACCTCCCAAGATACGATTGTATATTAAGTTCCCTATTGCCGTAATGTCTTGCCCTACATAGACAAATCCCAACTCCTCTAAGATAGGGCGACAAATCCGCATATTAGGGGCACTCAACACATACCATAACTCTTTGAACTTCTTCTCCTCGTCGTCCCACTCATTAGCGGACAACTTGGTAATCACTCCGTCTTTACTAATAACCAAAGGGACTTCATTCCCCTTATCAATCATAGCAAGAAGTAGCGGTCGTAAGTCTTCGTCTTCCGTTATAATCTTTGAATGTAAGGCAACTTCGCCTAAGTTGAGTTGCCCTTCGTAGTAGTATTGTATGTCCTCGTTTTCCCTTCGGTATTCGTCCAAGTCCTCTTGTGCCTTTGCCTTTCCCTTAACTTTCCTATCAACTTCCGCTTGGTGGATAGTATTGAGACGAACGTCGGCATACTGCCCTAAGGCATTATAAGTATCAATCTTCGTATTCTTTGTGCTTTTCAGTAGGGCATATTGAACCTTTGAAGTATAGGGATAAATGTGTCCGTTTGCGATAGTGAATACCATATGTCTCTTATGGTTTTCACTTGTAGGCACGACGTCAAAGTAAGTATCAGTATAGTTAGTAGGTGAAGTGTAATACCTTAGTTTCTCCCCTTGTAAGTCATACACTCCCATATTTCGGTTGTAGTATTTAGCGACATTCATAAGTTCTTCCATAGTCCAAAAGTCCTCACGATTGCCCTTAATCTCCTCCAACCTATCTTTATCAAACCCCATAGTCCAAACGAGGTATTCCCAACCACACCTATCGGGGTTCGGTT